>Ga0207996_1002372_pt1 | contig 11545 bp, 8 predicted proteins | sample AntAceMetag02UKG_FD_184773 | JGI IMG/M metagenome (GOLD analysis project Ga0207996, IMG submission 184773) | Saline lake microbial communities from Ace Lake, Antarctica - Antarctic Ace Lake Metagenome 02UKG (SPAdes) (version 2) | ecosystem: Environmental > Aquatic > Non-marine Saline and Alkaline... | reverse complement strand
TCGATCAATAACTTAAAACTTAACCCCGTGCCCTTCAGTTTTCACATTCTGCCATCAGAAGAACAAAATTGAGAATAAATTCCTGTCTCCAAATTTTTTGGATATTGCTTTTACTTATAAAATGATGTGTGTTTCTTAGTTCTTCCGACCCCAGTTCCTCAAACAGTTGTTGAATCATTTAAGGACGTCCCCGTTCCCCAGCATGGCACAAAGAGTCTTGGCGGTAGTTGTGCGCTGACCAGTGGACATTTTGAATTCTACGGTCTCAGACTCACCGTTCTGGATCAGTTGTTCAACGTCCTGTAACTGCATTGGATTTGCTCCGAAAAACCCTTACCCCTTTCACCATGCCCCTGAAACGCCCTGTTTTTATCTGTAATTCCTGCATGTTAAATGAGTTATTTACGTACTGATGGGCATCCCCAAGATCCCGTGTCCCCATGTTTACCGTACTTACGCCAGTAAGGAAAATCTTCTTATAAGAATGCCAACGAAGTTGGCCACGATACTTGCCGTGGTTCCCCAGATCAGCTCACCGTGGTATCGGTATTCCGGATAATCGATGCCTCGTTCAAATTCTGCGGGAGTTGAGTCGTCTTTCGAAATCTGTAAAGCAAAGAACTTTAGCGGCACCTCTATGGTTTTTTCCACCTCCTTAGGATTGATGTTGAATGGGTAGGGGTGGGGAATAAGACCCACAAACGGGTGGACAATAAACGGGGGAACAAAGGTTAAGGAATCGTCTATCGGCCCCAATATCTCAACGTCATCTTTTAAAAGCCCGATCTCTTCATCAGCTTCCCGCAATGCCGCTTCCTCAGGGCTCCGATCAGTTTTGTCCACCACCCCGCCGGGGAAGGAAATGTGGCCCTGATGGTACTTTACCCGCAGCGCCCGCTTTGTGAAGAGGAGATGGTACTCGTCGTTCATCTTGAAAATGGGAACCAGTACGGCTGCGGGGGTATAATGTAAATTGCCATTCCGTATGTGACGGGGTGAGCGGTTGTTTAAAATACCCTTGATCGCTTTACAGAGATCTCGTCTGCAAATCATATCAACCACATTATCCGTGAAGGCTTTTTCTAAGCGAGGGGTCACTATTTTTACTCTTAGTTGTCTCGGATCAACAGTCAACAGCAGACCTGACCCCTAAATTAGCCTCTCACCGATTCTTGGTTCTTGACATAAAGTCGCCATCTCGGAGATTGTGCTGGAAATCGCCTATCCGCAACTGTAACAATAGTCTGAGCCCGGAACAACCGGCACTCCGCAACTACGGCACCTTGCAGGTTTCCAAGTTGCTGGTGCCTTGGAAGACTTTTCCCGCTTTTTTCTTCGGGGCGGAATTTTGGGGGACATAGCGGCTCTATGAAGTGCTCTCTTATCCGGTTTAATACTATGCACCCGCTCTATATGCCCTTCAAAGCGGTCAGATCTAACCTGGGAATGGCAGTGCGGACATTGGACAAGTTCCTTAGGTTGCTGCACATTCCAGCCTTCTCCTTTGTATATGACTTCAGGTTCTGATTCCCTCTCCTCTACCGATTTGCCTTGTTTTACGGATGAAGCCAAGGGCCGATCAACATCGTTTTCAAAGCTTTTTGGTCGAGTTACTCCAGTTGATTTGGATTTCGAAAAGATCGTTTTCAGATCAGCAAAATGCACATCCACAAACCGGATTGATGCATCAGGTTTGTCTAATTTGATTGGAATTTCCATGCCTTCCATTTCCAGGATGGATCTCGTCACCCTGTCTATCTCCTCATTATCATTTTTCACAAAGATCTTGTACTTTGCAGCGCAAGTTGGGCATAGGGCCAAATGTAACTCTTCGTGCTCGATATTTGATTGGTTCGTAATTTCAACGGCTTCAAAATAGTATTCACCATTAGGTTTCTTAAATGGCATAACCTGTCTACAAATCTGGCAGATCATTTGCCTCTGTTCATTTGTGTATTTCGCTTTCAGCCATATCGAGGGATCAGTCAACTTCTTTGATATACGCACACTTCTTTTTCTTTCCACGTACGATTTCTCAGGAGATTCAGAAAGCCTTTCTTGAAGTTTTTCTTCTCGGCGTTCGCTGTTTCGAGAAGGAACTTCTGGAAAATCGCCGACAGAACTTGAGCGATTAATAACCGATGTTTTCCATTTTTCAAATTCTTCTAAATGGAGCTTTATGAAGTTAATATGCTCAACTTTGACCCCGTATTTCTCTGCCAGCACCTCTGCCTCACTCACCCCCATTCCCAAAATATCGCACAGCGTTTCATCTTTACTGAACTCTTTGGGAAGTTCCTCAATGGGAAAATCCTTCGGTTTCCTGAATCTTCCATCCAATCCAGGAATCCACTCCGAATCTAAGAGTAGACTGCCCATTATTGAAGGCATCGTTTCACGATTGCTATTTGCATAGTCTTGTCGAGTTGATGATTCTACGACTCCGCGGATGCAATCTATGTTGGATATCGCAATACGGTTCCAGATAAACAAGCTTTTCTCAATTGATGGGTGTTTAATGGCATATTTCAGCCCATCAACTTTAATATGAGGGTCAAATCCATTAAGTCCTCGTTTGTGCGATCCATGGGATCTTTGAATAATCACATATCCTCTATCATCTTTATTTTCACAGTTGACTCTCGGGATATCTCCAATTGAGAGTTCCTTGAAAAACTGCTCCAAATCTGCAGGATAGCTTTTATCAATAAACCAAGTGTTTGGATTGTTTTCAAAATACATGTGTAATTCAGTAGTATTTAAATAAATTTCTTCGGCCGATTTATATTCTCCCCTATTTTTATTATTAGCAAAAATCATTTTGATTGATGGTAATAATATTTTTAGGAACCGAGGGATAAATTTTGCCAGTCTTAGATTTGAGATTTGCCCTATCTCACTATCAAACAAACTTTCACTGCCTAATTTGGCTAACAAAACTTTTAACTTAGCGTTGGAATTTTTTGCTTCTTCTCTGAATGGTGTATTTATTAGTTTATTGACCTTTCTTAAATCCTCAATGTTGTCTTGAAAATCAACTAAACTTGGATGATCGATATATTTTGGCAATACAAATTCAATTACTTCAGCGAACAAATCGGGCTCAAATAGCCTAAGATTTCTTAAAAACTCTTCTGCTCCTTTGTCATTGAAAATGTCTCTTTTAATAATAGGGAACTTTGTTTTGGATGAAGATGGCAGATAAGCATTCGGATTGCCATCTGGTTGAAAAGGTATTACATGTGAATTGTCTTCAAGACGCAGAATCTTTTTCTGCCGCAATATAGAATCCGGTTTTTTCCATAGATCAGATTTATCCTTACCAAGAAAATTATAAAATTGAATAATCCAATCATCGGTTTGCGCCTCTAAAAAATAATCAGTTATTAACTGTGCAAACCTTTCAGGTCTTATTTCCTCCACATCAAATTTGCTCATTAAGTAAGAACGCAGGTCGGGGGTCCGGTCTTGTGTTATTTCTCTTGACAGCCACTTGATCTCATCTTTGGACTGAAACAGTTCCTTTAAGTGGTCACGCGTGATGAGCTTCCTGAGCTCAGCGCCGCGAGCCAGCTTTACGTTTCTTGCAGAGACAAAGGTTTCATCATCTGCCGGAAGCAGTTCCTGGTCCAGAAGAGCACCGCGGACCGCCTCGACGATTGGATAGAACATGCTGTTTTGGTCAAGCTCATTCATTCTCTTAGCGAGCGCTTCAAGTAGATCGACCGTTAATAGCCCTTTCTCCTTTAATCGCGGTAATGCGTATGCAAGTAAATTGGCAACACAGTCCATCAACCACTGATTCCAGGGAACATTTCCCCTAATCTCCTCGCGGGAACTTGGTAAAATGAAATCAGCGTTGATTAAAAAAGGAAGACCTGTATCGGAGCGCACAGGCAGATATGCAAAAATCCTACCCGCACTCTCTTTGTTTTCACTTGTCGGAAATACGATGGAGACATCTCGCTTATCTATACCGATTCTTTTTTCATGCGAAACATCTGATGGCTTGTCAAAGGCTTTGCGATACAATAAGAATTCATCCACTTTAGAAAAGGACTCCCCTTGCATGGTTCCTTCAACCATTATTTGAACCTGGGGCATATCCTGGTCATCTTTCAGAATCGTCAACGTGTCTCCTGTATCTGTTTCAACTTTAATTACTTTGAGTTTGGATAAAAAAATGATGGTCTCCGGTTCTATTTCACGCAGCATTCTCTCGATTTTCTCGTAACGGAAATCTGTTTTATCAAGAGGTAGTATGATAGTGGTTTGGGATGGATCGATTCCTTCTGGGATTCGATCAATCCACTTCGGCACGATGTACCCAAGCCCTGTTTCCTCGTCATGCTCTGGCAGGCAAAAGCTGTACCCATTCGAGAAAATATGGGGGCTGGATGTGATCCGGAAAACAGACTTGAAGCCTATCCCTTTTTCACCGATGTATCCCTGAATCTTGCTCTTGGTTGTTTTACCAACTGCGCAAATGGCGTCCACATTGTCCGAGGAAAAGCCGATTTCGTTGTTTTGAACAATCAGTACACCATCAGAGTCCTTGGTTCCTGTAGGGTCGGTTGCTACCAATCGAAAGGAGAGCGATGGTTCTACTGCATGATAAGTATTATCTTCCGCATTCTGAATTAACTCGAAGATAAAGTGAGTGTCCTTGCTGTAAAGATCTTTAGCAAGCGCCTGAATCGAATTGTTGAGGCTATCTTTGACTCGCTGACTTGCCTGAAAATCATCTCGGATTTTCCGAATATGTTCCCCATGATTACCGCTCATCTTGTTCACCTCACTCTACATTCATAATCCCATGCGCCACCGGTTCGGCGGTGATGTCCGCCCTCTCCATTGCTATGCCCAATTCCTGAATGCGCCTAGCGTAATCAGCCTCCGCAGCTGATATCTGGGACTGGCGCATCCTTTTAATCTTCGCGTCTTTTGCCTCTCTAAGCTGTTCTTCGAGAAGAGAGATTCGAGCCCGGTGGCTCGTGGCAAGGCTTTCCCTGCGGTACTCTGCCAATTCTTGTGTCCTCCGTTGATGGTTCGTGCGCGCTTCAGACCACAGCCTGTAGTGCTGAGCATCCAGATCATTCCATAAGGCGGGATCTGAGACATCGACTCTTCCGGTCGGAACTCTTTCTGCATTCTCAAGAAGACCTGAAAGGTGTTCGGTCACCGTGTTTGAGGAGGCAACTGGTCGTAAAACCAGGTCCTCCCTAACACCATGGAGCTGCCATTGGTAGATTGCGAATTCGTACCTGCCTTTCGGGACCTTATTGCTGTTTACCTTCAGGGCTGTGAAGACGCGCTTCCTGGTATCGAACGCCATGGCCGCCTGTTTTACCAGAGGATGGAGGGGCATTATGAAAACTGCCTCGGGATGTTGCGAAGCGCACTGGGACTCAAAAGTCATGGGTAGATGAGGGCTCCCGCCCTTCAACCAATTCTCCCATTCTCGATATGCGGACGTGTTCCGGCGGGGGAGCCTTCGAAAATCCCGTAGTAAATTGCTCCTTGATTCTTGCGAAAGACGAAGCGTTTTCAGCGATTTCTCGCCGAGTATGAATTCCTGTTCCTTCCCGCAGGCCTGCTGAAGGTAAATCGTTATGAGTCTGCGTATCGAAGAGGGAGACAGCCAGAAACTCGATGCCTGTTCGATTTCCCGCTTCATTTGGTCTTGGGGCAGACGGATGCCGAATAGCTCGAGTTGCTTCTGCTCGAGGTCATCCTGTTCTTGTATTAACCTGATCTTATTGTCCGCCAATTGCTGGAGCTGCTCTCTACGCTCCGCTTCACTCAGGGAGAAGTTGTCCGCAATGTTGCGAATTTCTCGGGTGATTTCCCCAAGTATCTCTTCGCTGCCGCCCAGGGCACTGTTAAATACGCCAATCCGCATCAGGCAACGTTCATAGATATCCGCGTCTACTGTTCCTGGTGTGATCATATTGAAAATAGCCACCTTTTCACTTTTCTGTCCCCAACGATCAATTCGTCCTATTCTCTGCTCGATCCGCATCGGATTCCAGGGAAGGTCATAATTTACAATGCAATCACAGAACTGGTAGTCCAAGCCTTCACAACCAACCTCAGAAAACAGAAGAACGTCGAGACCGTCATCCTGGTCTCGCTGCATTTCAAAACGATTCCGAAGCTCAACGCGGTCCTCATCCGGTGTCCCGCCATGTATCATTCCAACCCGAAAACCATCTGCCTTGAGATGTTCATAGAGATAGTGAAGCGTGTGCCGAAAACTACTGAAAAGCATCACTTTGTTGTTTGGCAGGTTTTGCTTATCTCTAATGATATTACGAAGAGCGTCAAGCTTGGGGTCATTCGAATCGAGAGCACGAGCCTTCTCAAGGATGGTTTGGATTCGTGATTCGATGCTATCGACTGCGTCGCTTTGTGGAACTAGTTCGGTATCGTCTGCCTCCTCCCACGATAATTCGTCAAGATGTCGGTTGAGGATTTCCTCGAGGAAGGGGGCGAGGCCGAAAAGGCAGCTCGCAGCCTGACGTCTAATTGTTGTCATCATGAACTTGATGTGGACATCCCCATGAAGTCTGCTGAATATCTCTGCCTGGACTTGAAGCAGCTTGTCATGAAGCTCTTTTTGGGTCGGGGTAAATTCAACGACTACGGTTTCCGGCTTTCGGATCGTGAACTCCCCGATATCACGGCGTAGCGTTCGGTTGATTATCCCGGAGAAGGTATGCAACGCCTCGATATCAGTAATCAGCTGCACACGCTCTTCCAATCCGATCTTGCCTTCCGCAATCAGTGTATGTATCCGGTTGAATTCAGGATTGTGTCTGAAAATCGATTGCCCCCAAGGTGTCCCAGCAGCCTGATCGAGAGCCTCAGTGGCCTGAGTAGTCCATTCCTGTTCCTGTGCACGCGCCAAGGCAACTGCCCGGTTTATAAACGGATTCGGCTCTGCCATGTGTTCGAAGCTCTCTTGGTCAATAATGACGTCAGGGCGGAGTGTGTTCAGTAAGACAAAGAGGTCATGGCTGCCAAGTTGGATCGGCGTCGCCGTCAGAAAGACCACTGCTTCCGCATGGTCACAGAAAAACCTTACGGCCTTGTGGCTGAATGTATCCTGATTCCGGATATGGTGTGCCTCGTCTACGATGACCAGATCGAAGCGAGGGGGTGGGTCCAAATCCAACAACCCCTTTTTGCGCTTTCGCTTGCCGTCCGATCCCGAGCCATAGAGAAGGACTTCGTCGAATAAGGAATATGGGATGATCACTCGCTGATGCTGCTCTGGCCAGATTCCTTCCAAATCCATTTCGTTGATGCAGTACCTTAGCGTGCCACCGTCGAGATGAATAAAGCGTTCTTCAAACCGCTTCATCTCAATCTGCCACTTACGCTCGGTAACAAGTGGGCGAGGGCATATGATGAGGATTGAGCGTATGTCGCGCCTTGCCTGCAGTTCTCGGAGAATCAGACCCGCCTCGATTGTCTTGCCGACGCCCACGCCATCGGCGATCAGCAATCGAGGGCGGTCTGATCTGATAAATCGCAAGACGGGCCGGAACTGATATGGGATAAAATCAACTCGTGCGGCATTCAAGGAATATAGCGTGGAGAGTCCTGGATATCGAATCTGCAGAGCGGTGAGGTAGGAATGAAACTCTTCGCAGGGCAAGAACCGAGACTCGGCTTCCTGCCGGTCTTCAGCTTTTAGTTGCGATGCATAGTATGTCTGCGTCTCGCCCTCCACAAAAACCATGAAGCGGTTCTCCGGCTTGCCGGGTATCACCGAAACAACAGCCCCTCGGATGACGGGATTTGATTTAAGGACAACGATTTGTCCGGGGTCAAATTCAGTGCTACGCTCACCTGTGTCCTGAGAGGGTTTTTCCTCGACCGTTTTGCCTTGAACGGGGGCAGGCATGTCTTTGGCAAGCAGGGAGGTCTTTGTCGAGCGTACTTCTTGAAGCAGACCTTCATCAGCCTCAATGATCGTGGCAAAACGTTGCAGGGTATCGAGGTCTCGGTATACGTCGTCGACCGGAAATCCCTCACTACCCGCGTGCGCCCACCGATTGCGAACTGTCTGCATCTCCTTGACGAAATGACGAGCCTCCGACGTCAAGTTCAGTTTTGTCGAGATTTGATACCAGTTCTGGTCAAGCACACGAAGCAGCGCAGCAAGGTCCAAGGAGGTCAAGGAATTGATTCCCCGTTCTTTGACATGCCGTTGCTGTTGAAATGAGAGAATGTTGAGGACGGCCTCATTCCACCAATCGTTGAAAAGCGGCGGCAGGACCTTTTCGAGATATGCAGCCAAACTGATCGTGGCTTTTTGAAGCAGGATATTTAGATTGTTGTCCATGCTCTTCCTTTAAGGGTAGTGATTGAGCAGTTTCTGGATAAATACGATCTAATTTGTTATTCTTGACAAGAAACGCCTTGATTTTTTTAATCCCCTATCTGGATAACATGAAAATTGAGGCGTTATCCATAAAGCTGGATAAACTTCTATACTGAAAAAGCCTTCACAAATTCTGCGGCTCATCATAATGGGGTGGGGTCAGGCCTTGACTTATGACAGCTCCCTCATGATCTCCTGAACACCCCTCCTGATTTTCCTGTCCTTTTCCAACCCGAAGACCTTGTGTTGACCTTAGAGACAGCAGTATAATTCAACTTCCCGAAAAGATCATCTATCTCTGATTGATTTCACCATTGTGAATGCCTCTATAGAAAGCATTTTCCACTCATTGTGTTGTCACATGTCAAGGCCTGCCCCCGGTTCTTTTATGCCTGCGGATGTGCAAATAATCTGAGAGACAACAGTGATCATAGGGCCTTCTCTTGACTCAAGTATTTTGACAATGAGTCAAGAGTAGCTTGACCCCTTTTCTCGAAAGGATAGCATCATAACCTGTATTTTTTTAATTCACAGTAGAAATGCTGCGACATACTTCACTTTCATTTGAATGAGACAGAAACGCTAAAAGTCCCTGCTACCATATTTTTAGAGAAGTCCCGGGTGCTTCAACAACAGTCGTTTTGCTACTGGGTGTATCGTATACGCGAGTTCACCAGATGAATACGCACGGCTATTCATCCTTAACAATATGTTCTTAGCCGCTAAGGAATTAGCGACACCCTCGTACTCTGATAGGATCAAGGTTGATTTGTCTTGGTCTATGTACCGCTTGAGTATTGCTTTTTCGTCAGATGAAAGTTCTTTTAAATATGTCAGGATGTTCCTTTTTGTCTGCATTTCTTTCCATTTCTTTTTGATGATATTTAAGAACCAGAATGCAACCCAGACTATGCAACTGCAAAGGCTAAGAAGTGTTAGTACACCGAACCACTCTGTGCCTTTCAACCAGCCGACTCCAAACTGTTGAGCTAACTCTGAAGGCATCAATAGCACAATGAGGCCAAAAACGGCTACAATTGCTGCTCCCTTTGGTGTAAACGCCTTCAAGGCGGTTGTGATCTGAGTTATGTCCATATTAGGCTGTCTACTTTCTATGTCGATCACTTGTCATCGTTTGCATTATACATATTCCTATTTGAGTACATTTTCCAATTTCCTTGATTTGATTCACGTTGCGATCACCAGTTGCCGGAACGCGAAGCGTGTAGGCAATCTGTGTGCATCGTTTGGTTATCCGTGCCTCTTGGACTGTAGACCAATAACATCAGGTCACGCGGCGGAGGTGTTCTGGCAACTTTTCATACCTTTGCAGTCTCTCGGGTTGGTCAATAAGACCGAACTTGAGGAGGACAAGATTGCCCAGATCTGTCCAGTAGTAGGAGAACTCAATGCGTGGTGGAACAGCACGCGTGTTCAACCCAAGTAGGCCGCTACGCTGAAGTCGCCCTATAGCATCACAGTGTCGCTGAAATACCCCTTGCATATATCTCTTGTCATGCCCGTGGGTCTGAGCAACGTGCAGTTCATAGTCTACAGGACCACTCCCAGCAGTCGCGACCGCGAAATGCGTCATAGATGCCCACTGCATTATGATCTCAAATTCAAACGGGGTGATCTTCGCAATGGCATGGCGGACGATGTTTTCTTGCTCGACTTCCCACTCTTGAAGTGCTGTCTGGATGCGATCCGCAAGATCTGAGACGGAATCGTTAAGGGGGTTCGGGGAGTATTTCATGAATATGATGTCTTTCGTATCGAATGCTGGCTTATAGCCCTTTTCTGCTATGAGCACTTGGCGCCGGATGGGCTGTGTAGCGTGTGCAATCCCTAGCTCGTACTGAACGTTTGCGTTCACCTGCTTGGTGAGAACACCAAGTACAACCTGGGCTGTATAAAGATGTTCCATAACCTCAATCCATCCAGAAGTTGTTCGGAGATCTCCCTTCGTACGATATGAGCTAAGAGAACGATTCAGCTGCTTGGCCGCTGAGTCCACAGCTGGCTTGATTAAATCGTTATATACTTGGTCGTATTTATCCGCAAAGGGCATGACCACGAACACCTCTTCCGGATTGAGACCTTTACGTGTCGGTGTGAATTCATATGGGTACATGGACTATCTCACTTTCGTGGTTGGATAACAAGTTAGTATACAGTTTCTGGATAACTCTTCTCAAAAATTATTTTCTTGACAAAAAATGCTCCATTTTCGTATTTTTCTAACTGGATAAGTTGCTGTGCTGAAAATTGTTTCACAAATTCTGCTGCTCTATGACGCGCTTTTGGTTAAAACGGCTGTGCCGGAACGGTCCCATTTTTTTACAAGAAGTGGTTGAGGTACTATTTGGACTTTTGCCATAAATACCGCTTTGAGGCTTCAAAAAGGGAAAATGTTTCAGGTTTTTAAACGAATTGAAAGATAAAAAGCGGAATAAAGAGCAACAGAAACAAGCCGCTCATGCAATATCAATATTTTACGAAATCAGATGAGCTAATTCTAACGAAAAAGGCAATAATAAAGCAAGAACAATAAAGAATCGTTTGCCTCCGCCAAATACAATTGAAAAATTATTGACCAAAGCTGATTGGACATCGGTTTATTCTGTTACCTTTTTCACCCGCCCAAAATTTGGACCCTAATTCTCCCTGATCCCTTCAGCATCTCTTGTATTTCGACCGGCAGGTACAATTGCCGGTTGCCGATAATGGCAAGTCGTCCGATAAAAGATTCGCCTGTTGTCAAGTTCGTTATCTGTACTGCCACCTGATCTTTGTTTTCAGTCCCAATCCCGTCGCCGGCAGCCAGCTCTCTTTTTTCCTTCGGGATAACAATTTGCCCTTCATAACCATCTTCAGCCACTTCCCACCTGCCCGCCATCGGCTTCGCCTTCAGGCGAGGCGGGCGGGTCGGATCGAGTACAAGGTCACCCTGATGGGAAAAATAATACAGTATGTGTGCAATCATTTGGGCGGGGACCCGTCCGGGCCAATCGTCACCGAAACGGTTGTCACCCCAGTGAAATACGCTTCGCTGTCATTGACATGAATTTCACGGGGTAAACAAACATTCCAGTACCAATGATCCCATGTCAACAAGCCCCACATAAGTGCTTTAAATCTTTGAAGATCATC
>Ga0207996_1002370_pt1 | contig 11555 bp, 12 predicted proteins | sample AntAceMetag02UKG_FD_184773 | JGI IMG/M metagenome (GOLD analysis project Ga0207996, IMG submission 184773) | Saline lake microbial communities from Ace Lake, Antarctica - Antarctic Ace Lake Metagenome 02UKG (SPAdes) (version 2) | ecosystem: Environmental > Aquatic > Non-marine Saline and... | reverse complement strand
GAGACCTTTGAAAAATGCTCAATTTTGTTCAAGTTCAAGGAAGGCGAAAAATTTCAACCACAGGAATACATAAAAAATTATTAATTTTAAATTTTAAATTAATAATGGTTTTTTCTTCATTCAAAACTCAAAATTATTATTAAACCTGACGCTGAAGTCGGGCAAAAGGGGGCGTTTTGCAAAGGTCTCGCTTATTGCTTCGCATACATCCACGCGGCTTTTTTTAAAACATTTACTGCTGAAACCCGGCACCTGTTTGCCTGTCGATAGTTCATCAGAAACAACAAGGACTCCTGCAACATCAACCCCGCGAAAGCTTCCCACGGTAAAAAGGGCGGAAAGTTCCATATCAACCGCTAATGCATTCTTATTCTGGTAATATCTCATTTTTTCACAGGTTTCCCTGTAAATAGCATCGGTGGACCAGACACTGCCTGTGTGAAAACAAATATCGTTTTTCCCTAAAGCCTGTTTTATGCTTTCAGTTAAACTGCCCGGCGGCAGAGCACAAATATTTTTGTCCTTCTTATAGGACATTGATGTTCCTTCATCAATAAGAGCGCAATCGGGAATAATTATATCTCCTATTCTGACTTGAGGAGAAACCGCACCGCACCAGCCCAAAAACAAAATTTTTCGTACGCCCCAGGCAATTAATGTTTCCATAATCATTGCCGCATATGCAGCGCCGATAAAAGGACCAACAATCGTAAAATTTTCAGTTTGCCCTTCATCAGCAGCATATAATCTGCTCATAAAAAGCTTTGTAAAATTAGCCTCCTGCAAATTCATTTTACTGCAAAGCATACGCAAATCAGCTTCACTGGCTGCCATCACAGCACAATCACTCAGGTGCGGAGAATTTTTACCTCTTACAGGCCTGACAATTGCTTTGTCTGATGTCATTTACTACCTTTTCAAAACTGAATTATTCGGGCTTTACAAGCCGTGTCAACTCATCTTTTACTTCATCAATAATATCATAGAACCACATCAAATCTTCAATTGTAAGACGGCCCGCCTTGCTTGGAGCTCTGTCTGAACCATCCTGTTTTTTCAGTATCCTCGGACCTATCTGAACCTTGGGCCTCGCCTTATCGTACTGATTAATGGACACAAGAAGTCCTGTTTCTTCACACTTCCACTTTTTAAGCGTCTTATCCTTTTCCGGATCAAAAGCCATAATATTCTCCTTTAATAAACGTAATGGTTCACGGTTGTCGATTCACAGTTTTTTTAAGCTCCACGCCTCAAGCAACATGGAATGCACTCGCTTTTGCAGTTCAATCCCGTTTGTTCTCATTTGACGTTATTAATTAACCAAACATCTTTATTTCTAAATATTTTTACGCCGTTAGAAAGCTCCTCCACTTATGGCGGGGATAAAATAAATAAAAATTTAATTCCTTATAGAAATGGCGGGTTATAAAGCCCTGTCCTTTCTAACGGGGTTTACTCCAAGAACAATTCCTTCTCGAACAATTTAATGTTATTAATAAAAAAAGATTTGACATTCTCCCATTTCCACTCTTCTCCAGACAGAACAACTAACGGAGAAGGCTCTTGTTCAGCATCCTCAAAAAAAATTAGACTCTTTAAGACATGATAATAATTAATGCCGGTCTCCCTGAAACGGCTTTTAAAAAGGGTACATACTTCTGTAACGGAATATTTCATTTTAATAACAGCATAAAGATCAACAAAATCCTTTTTTGATCCTCGTTGAGATATGGTTTTGATTTTTTCGGCCACAATATCTCTATAATCAGCAACTTTTATTCCGTGCCATGACACTGTAGGATAAATCAGAGGAACTTTATAATAAAGAAATGAGATTCGCATACCTTTTATTTCACAGTGCACAGACCCTTTAGACGTGAAAAATACTTTATCAGGTGAAATTAGTGAAAGAATTGCATCGGTATTAAAAAGACTGTCAGAGAAAAAATCGAGATCATCGGATTTTCTGTGTCCTAATTGTAACGATAGTCCAGTGCCTCCGGCCAGATAAAACATTTTCAAATCAGGAGCCAATGGTTCAATTACAGGGATTGCCTTTATTGATAATATTTCTTCAAACATGCTACCTCGCTAAAAGGAATATCAAGTTTTATTGCCCAGTATTTTCCAGTTCTTGGAAACATTCCTCGTCTGGTTCGAATTGTTTCTATGATTTTCTCATCGGGATACAATTCCCTGATTTTTCGCACATCTTCGATATCTCCATAATCCAGGACTCTGCCAATTACATAAGCAGCATGCTTATCTGCATCTATTTCATTTGCATCCCAGAAAAGGGATGGACGAAAAATCGATTTAATATTAACTTTTTGCATATTTAGTTTGTATCATTAAACTGGTTTATCAGCAAACTGCCGGATATCGCGCAACGACTTAAATAGTGCTTTCACATATATTTCTGTAACAGCAATCAGAACAGCGCCTTTTAACTGAAGTTGGTTTAGGATATCTGCAATTTTGAATAATGCTTGTCATATCATCAACGATATTTTCATGTGAGAACAAGTAATTATACGGATCTGGATATCATCACATTTGTAATGTTATCCGTCAAAAAACCTTTTGATACAGCTTGCAAAAATCCAACATACTAAAAATATTATAATAGCAGAAGAATATCAAAACCTCAAACAGTTTTCCATACCAAAATCCACCTTCATGCGGCATTTTCACCAAAATCGTCTGACAACAGCTTGCCTCCGGCCAGATCATCTTTCATTACTATGGGCTTATTCACTTTTACCGTATCTTTCACGCAGCCAGTGTATCAGCTTTTCAACTTATAAATATAACTGTCAGTAATTTATGGATATTTTGACATGACTGGAAGTGGCAATTTTTTTATTGACAAAGGGTAGTAACCGTTGCTATTTAACAAACTGACTGAATACTCAGTCAGTTATTTATGAGGGGCAAATAAATCATGCCATTTTTATCCAGGAAAGAATCTATACTTCAAGCCGCAACGCTGCTTTTCTCTGAGAACGGGTTCAGGCATACCTCCACTGAGGAAATAGCCAACATGACCGGTGTTGCCGAGGGGACTATCTTTTATCATTTCAAGAGTAAGGACGGGCTCTTTCTTGCGATACTGGATAACCTGCAAAGAGATATCATTGAGCAGGTCACCGAGTTCTTTTCAGGAAAAAAGTTTGATAACGGCCTCCAGATGGTTGAGTCAGCTATTTCGTTTTATATTCATCTGGAAGGGGTATTAAAACACAGATTTCTTTTGTTGCATCGCCATGATGCCTATGAATTTGCCAGGGTTAATGCTGAGTGTCATAAACATCTCGAAGTTATTTATGAACAATTTATAGAAATGTTTGAGAGAGGAATCCTGCTTGGTCATGAGGATGGGTCGGTCAGGGAGGTGTCAGCCCGAAAAACCGCGCTTATTATTTTCAGCATGGTTGATGGATTAGTAAGGTTGAACACTTATGGTTTATATAGCGCGGAACCATTATTTGAGGAACTCGTTCAATCGTGCCGAAAAATATTGGAAAACGAAAGGGCTTAGAATATAGGAGGTATAGACTCGTGTTAGCAAAAATTTTGCCGTTTATTGGTTGGCTCAAAGGATATAAGTTTTATGATTTAAGGGCGGACGCCCTGTCAGGATTGACAGTGGCTCTTGTCCTTATCCCGCAATCCATGGCTTATGCCCAATTGGCAGGGCTCCCCGCACATTACGGGCTGTACGCGTCTTTCATCCCTCCAATGCTGGCCGCTTTGTTCGGGTCGAGCCGACAACTACAGACAGGGCCTGTAGCAGTCGTATCCCTCATGACCTCAGCGTCCTTAGAACCTCTGGCAACGGCGGGGACAGAGGGGTATATCGCGTATGCTATTTTGCTGGCTCTGCTGGTCGGTGCATTCCAGCTCAGTCTCGGAATATTGAAACTGGGTCTTATTGTTAATTTCCTCTCCCATCCAGTGGTCAACGGATTCACGAATGCAGCTGCCATTATTATTGCATCTTCCCAATTGTCCAAAATGTTCGGCGTTTACATTGACAAGGCTGCGCATCATTACGCAACCATTATCCGAGTCGTTCAGGCAGCGTTTCATTATACGCACTGGCCTACTCTGGCTATGGGCCTTTTCGCTTTTGCCATTATGTATGGATTGAAAAGAATTGGGCCCAAACTCCCTAACGTGCTTGTTGCCGTAGTCCTCACAACCTTGATTTCGTGGGCTACAGGTTTTAATCATAATGCTGTCGTGGATATAGCTGCAATTAGATCTGCCCAGACGCAAGGGCTTATCAGAGAATTCAACCAGGGAGTTGATGGCTTGATTCGTTTGGCTGAAGAAAGGGCGGCAACAAACATGACCATGGAAAAAGCCCAGAGCAATGGAAACCATTTTTTGGTGCTTGATGCTAAACACGATGCCGCCGTAATTGCGATAAAAAGTCAAGGGCTAAAACACGAAATCCATCAATTCAGGGCAAAGATAAGAAACATGTTTTTTGAGGGGCTTGAAGACTCAGACGGCAAGATGGTGTTCTACCCCAAAGAACAATTCCCACAAGGAGTTAAAGGAGATGGCCGCACATGGCGAATCAAAGTGGGCAACAGCTCTTTGGCGGATGGAAAGATTCTCATGATGGGCGGGGGAGCGGTAGTAGGGGTTGTTCCCAAGGGCCTGCCTTCGCTATCTGTTCCAAAGATTGACCTTAAAGTCATGTTACATCTCTTGCCTTTTGCCGCAATAATAGCTATGCTGGGTTTTATGGAGGCTATTTCTATCGCAAAAGCCATGGCCGCAAAAACCGGGCAAAAACTCGACCCCAACCAGGAGCTTATTGGGCAGGGTCTTGCTAATATCGTAGGCGGTATCGGTAAAAGTTATCCGGTATCAGGTTCTTTTTCCAGATCTGCAGTCAACCTTCAGGCTGGGGCGATTTCAGGATTGTCCAGTGTGTTCACCAGCCTGGCTGTTGTCATTGCGCTGTTGTTCTTTACGCCACTTCTTTATCATCTCCCACAAGCTGTATTAGCCGCCGTGATTATGATGGCGGTGATAGGTCTTGTGAATGTTTCAGGGTTCATTCACGCATGGAGAGCCAGATGGTATGACGGAGTAATTTCCATTGTCACCTTTGTATGTACCCTGGTTTTCGCGCCTCATTTAGACAAGGGCATCATGGTAGGAGTAGGGCTGTCGCTCATGGTGTTTCTATACAAGAGCATGCGACCTACTGTAACATCCCTTTCCCGGCACGAAGACAAAGCCTTGCGTTGTTCGCTGTCCTTTGGTCTAAAGGAGTGTGCCTATGTTGACATGGTCCGTTTCGATGGTCCGCTCTTTTTTGCGAATTCCAGTTATCTGGAGGATCAGATTACAGAGCGTATGCTCAAAAAAGAAAAACTGAAACACATTGTTATTGTTGCGGAGGGCATGAGCGACATTGACGCCTCGGGCGAAGAAGTGTTATCTCTGATCGTAGATAGAGTCAGAAGCACTGGCGTTGACATATCTTTCAGTGGAATTAATGAGTCTGTCATGTCTGTATTCAAACGCACGCATTTGCTGGAAAAAATTGGCCCTGACCATATCTATTCGAACAAGGAAGATGCTATTAGGGCTGTGCACGAAGATGCGCACCAAAACGAGACTAAAGGACTATGTCCGCTCAAGGTTGTGTGTCCTATTACATAGGTATTTGATAAAAAATGGAGGTTTGCCATGTCCAGTATTACTCTTTTCCATGGGACTTTTTGCAATGAGAACGAGGTTGTCCGGCAACTACTCAAAAAAACCGATTACACGCTGGTAACCGACAAAGATTTGATCGGCGAAGCAAGCAGGCTTTCCGGTTTGAGCGAGGACAAAGTCGGACGGGCTTTGTCAGCAAAGACATCGGTATTCAACACGTTCACCCATGAATGGGAACGTTCAATCGCTTCACTTAAACTGGCATTGGCCGAAAGGCTGCAGAGGGACAACAATCTCTTGATTTTGGGGTTTGCCGGGCTCCTTATTCCCGTGCGAATTAGTCACGTACTCCGGGTTTGTCTGGTCGCAGGGATAAAATTCAGAAAGCACTTTGCCAAACAGCAAGACGGGTTGTCCGAAAAAGAATCTACAGCATTGATCCGTCAAGAAGACATGGATCGGTCAAAATGGATTGACACAATATTCGGCAAGGCGGATCCATGGGACACGTCACTGTATGATATTGTTATCCCTGTAGACAAGAAGAGTGAGGAAGAAGTGGTTGAGCTTATTACTGCGAACCTCAACTCAAAACCTCTTAACCCCACAAAGGCATCGCAAAAAGCTGTGGACGATTTTCTCCTTGCCGGAAAGGTCGAGGTTGCACTGGCACGGGAAGGCCACAGCGTAGAAGTAAGCGCAAACAATGGGAATGTGACTTTGACTATCAACAAGCATGTTCTGATGCTGCGCCGTCTTGAAGACGATTTGCAATCCATCGTAAAAAAAGTGGAGGGGGTGATATCCGTGGAGACTACGGTAGGCAAAAACTACTATAAAACCGACATTTACCGAAAATACGATTTTGATATGCCGTCAAAAGTTTTGCTTGTGGACGATGAGCATCAGTTCGTGGAAACGCTTTCCGAGCGCCTGATCATACGTGACATTGGATCAGCCGTGGCCTACGATGGGCAGTCGGCGCTTGATCTGATTGCTGAAGATGAACCTGAAGTAATGATTTTGGATCTAAAGATGCCCGGTATTGATGGCATCGAGGTCCTGCGCCGGGTAAAAGCAACCAGACCGGAAATTGAGGTTATCATTCTAACTGGTCATGGCTCCGAGGTTGACAAGGAGGTGTGCATGAAACTTGGCGCCTTCGCTTACCTTAACAAGCCCGTTAATATCGACCTCCTGAGCGATACACTCAGAAAAGCGAACGAGGCAATTAAACAGAAGACCGCGAAAAAGAAATAAGGGTTACCAATGATTAGTCTTAAAAGCCTAAAGCCATACTTCTGGGATCAAAAAGATCCTGGAACAGGGCTATTCAAACATCTTTTTGACTACCGCCGGATGTGGAAGCTGGCAGTGGGGCTATCAGTGACGTTTGCGCTTGTTCCCGTGCTTTGCGCCGGCATATTTGATTTTATGGTAACCAAGGCTTCTATGGAAAGTGAACTTTTTCAGCGGACAGCCGGAGTCACTTCGAACACTCGGCGATCCGTGACTTTTTTCATGGAAAAACACAGATCAGCACTAAAGTTCATTGTTCGGAGCAACTCATTTGAAGACATAAAGAAGCCTCTTCAACTTTACAGAGATCTGAAGGACTTGCAGGCATCTTTTCAGGAGAGCTTTACTGACCTTGGGGTCATAGACAGCACGGGCATACAGATAGCCTACACAGGGCCATTCAAACTCGAAGGCATGGACTACAGCGGACAGCGGTGGTTTAAAGAAGTTTTGCACCATGGCGTGTATGTGAGCGATGTATTTCTTGGTTATCGTCAAGTACCGCACCTGGTGATTGCAGTAAGTCACGAAGCACAGGACGGATCGGTCTATGTTCTTCGCGCAGCCATTGATACAGTTCATTTTAACAGCCTCCTTGCAGACCTCCAGTTGAGCGAACATGGCGACGCCTTTATTATTAATCGAAACGGTATTGTGCAAACAGAGTCACGCTACTACGGCAAAGTCATGGAGCGTATGGCTCTCCCTGTACCAGAGTACTCCGCAAGAACACAGGTCGAGGAAGTGACTACCGATGATGGAAAGCAGCTTATAGTTGGCTATGCTTACATCGAAAACACTCCGTTCATCCTGTTAGTTGTCAAGCCCAAAGACGACCTGATGGGTCCATGGTACAGTACTCGCATGACACTGCTCGCCTTCATGTTGATGAGCATAATGGCAGTGATTATAGTCATTTTCAGCGTGACAACGCATCTTATCAATAAAATACACCTGGCAGATGAGAAGAGGCTGATAGCAGTTCACAAGCTGGAATACGATAACAAGATGGCTTCCATTGGGAGACTGGCAGCCGGGGTAGCCCACGAAATCAATAATCCTTTGTCAATTATTAATGAAAAGGCCGGGCTCATTCAAGACATGTTTGTCTTGAAGGGAATGTATGAAAAGGACGATAAACTTCTGGGCCTTGTGGAGTGGATATTGAAGGCAGTGGAGCGTTGTGGAAAAATTACTCTGCGGTTGTTGAGCTTTGCTCGTCATATGGACGTGAGCATCGAACCGGTTAGTGTGAAAGAACTGCTTGATGAGGTGCTTGGATTGTTCGGTAAGGAATCTGAGTACAGGGGCATTACAGTCAACGTGGATGTCGGGAGTGATGTCCCTGTAATAGAGAGTGACAGAGGAAAACTTCAACAGATTGTTCTCAACCTGGTAAATAATGCCTTCGCTGCCATGAATAAAGGCGGAATTCTGAACATCAAGGTAGAAAGACGGAACTCAACTTTTATTTCCATCATCATTGCTGACACAGGGTGTGGCATTCCCCGGGAAAAACTTGACCGAATCTTCGAGCCTTTCTATTCTACAAAAAAGAAAGAAGGCGGGACAGGCCTGGGTTTGTCCATTACATATTCTTTAGTCAATGAATTGGGTGGAACTCTTGAAGTAGATAGTAAAACCGGAAAGGGAACTACCTTTCATATTGAATTGCCGCTAAAATCAATAAACAATAAAATGGAGCAGTTATGAAAATACTTCTGGTGGATGACGAGGAACAGCTGGTCTCTACCCTGGCAGAACGATTATCCTTGCGAGGCTTTGAAGCTTCGTGGGCCACCACCTGTCTGGATGCATTGGCAATGGTAGAAATCGACAGGTTCAGCATTGCTGTCCTTGATGTAAAGATGCCCTTGATGAGTGGTCTTGAATTAAAAGATAAGTTGCAGGCGAGGTGTCCTGATATGAAGTTTATTTTTCTAACCGGCCATGGTTCAAGGTCTAATTTCAAGTCCGCAGCACTCGATATAGGGAAAAAATATTATCTCATAAAACCGCTGAATATCGATGTATTGGTTCAGAAAATACAGGAATTAACCGCTATATTAGGAAATGATTCATGAGATTGACACATGATACAGTTAGTGAGACAGGACTACAGCTTTTCGCCAAGACATGTATTTCCATATCTCATGAGACCAAAAACTCTTTGGCCATCATGAAGGAAAATACAGGGTTGGTTGAAGATATATACCTCATGGCAGACAAAGGCATTCCTCTTGATACAAAACGAATCAGAACCCTTGGGACGAGGATTATGGAGCAGATCGGGCGGGCCGACGGCATCATAGATACCCTTAATAAATTTGCCCACAGTATGGATGAGATCACACAACGAATCGATATATGCAACCTGCTGGGGCTCACTGCATCGTTGTCCGAGAGGCTGTTCTTAATCAGGGGCATCACACTGATTGTCAAGACAGACAAACCTTTAAAGGTTACAACAAACCCCTTTGTCCTGCAAAACCTGGTGTGGCTATGCCTCAATTTTGCCATGGATGTTACCGGTGAAGCAAAGACCGTTAGCATGGCAGTTGAACCGTGGGAAAATGGTGGCCTGATTCGGTTCACAGGGCTCAAAGAACTCTCCGGGATTCCTGCGGGCACCTTCCCGACCGGGAAAGAAAAGGCCCTCATAGAGTTGTTGTGCGCAAAAGTTACGACCGATGTCGAGCATGAAGAGCTTTTACTTATATTGCCTGACGAAATCGCCATGTAGTACAATGCAAAACCTGGTCCTTTGAGCCAGGTTAGAGATAGATAGCTTTGCCCTGGAGTTTTGTGTTTAAAAAAGAAACGTCGAACTTCGAACTTCGAACTTCGAATTAAGGTACGCCTTCGGCGTTTCAATTTTATTAAAGAAATGAGCGACCCGTCCGCCTCGCCTGAAGGCGAAGCCGATGGCGGGCAGGCAACAAAAGAACGAAGAACATTGAATATGTCTCGCGATGGCGGGCAGGAGCGATATCCACATTCGATGTTTACCCGCCTTCGGCGGCGCCAGAGGCGACCAGGGTTCATCTTTTTCATGCAAAACAAATCCCCTCTGGGGATAGCCAAAGCCTGGTCCTCTGTGCCAGGATTCTTTACTATAAAAACGGGGTGCTGAAATGAAAGCAAAAATTCTTATTGTAGATGATGAAGAAAAATTTGCAAATTCTTTGGCTGAACGCCTGAGTATACGTGACTATGACGCAGCTACATCTGTGAACGGCCAGGACGCTATTGAAAAAATCGGCGACTTGGATTTTGATGTAGTTATGCTGGACTTAGTAATGCCGGGGATAGATGGTCTGGAGGTATTACGTGAAATAAAAAGAATAAAGCCGCTTACAGAAGTCATTATGCTTACGGCACTCCCGAATCTGGAAATGGGCATCGAAGCTATGAAACGCGGTGCCCTGGACTATATTTTAAAGCCTTGTGAAATAGATGAGTTGATTTCCAAGATCGATAGAGCTCACGCAAGAAAAACCGAACAGGAAGAACGAATCCGTGCTGTGAAAGTTTCCGGGAAAGGATATTCTAATGGGGTATAAACCCACCTACGAGGAACTGGCACAAAAGGTCAGGGAGTTAGAAAAAGAAACTGTCGAGCACAAAAAGGTAGAGATAGCGCTCCGCAAGTTACAATACCATCTGGATCAAATTACGATTGGTATGCACGAGGACATTATGGTAATTGACCGCGATTTTGTTATCAAAGATGTGAACGACGGTTTTATAATAAACTATGGGGGCAACGCAAAAAGGGTTATCGGTAGTACCTGCTATGATGTAACCCAGGGCTTTGATAAACCTTGTTCAAAACCCGAGCATTCCTGTCCTGCAGCTGCGGTATTTAACACAGGCAAACCAGTAAGAGTGGAGCAGGTGCACAGGGGTAATAGTGGGGAAGAACTAAATGTCGAAATCTATGCTTTTCCTGTTTTTGCGGAAGACGGAAATATAGAGCGTGTAGTAGAAATGTTCCATAATGTTACCGACCACAAGAAGATAAAACAAAAACGAATGAAGATAGAAAAATTAGAAGGGGCTCTTGAAATGGCTGCGGCTGTCTGTCACGAACTGGGCCAGCCATTGCAGGCGCTATATGTACATTTTGATGATATGCTGGAAATTATATCAGGGAATGATGCCCTGTACAGCGAGGTAGAGGGCATCATGGACAATGCTCACCGGATGGGGAAAATCATCAAAAAACTGCAGAATATTGCCAGATATGAAACGCGGGACTACGTTCAGGGGATAAAGATTATTGATATTGATAAGGCCACTGAATTATATGGCAGCGACACAAAGATGTAGTCTTTAAAAATTAAAGGCGGTCAGCCAATTGACGGTGTCGTAAAAAGTCATTTGTAAGCGACATTGAGCGTTTTTGGAATACCAGAAATGTTCACAGAGCGAACAAATTTTACTTTTTACGACGCCATCAACCTTGGAGAAATGGCTAAGTACACGTATTCTTAAATACGATTACGTATAATTATGGGTTCATTGTCCAATTTTCAGGAAGCCTAAAATGCCTAAAGTATATTAAAGTG
>Ga0207996_1002368_pt1 | contig 11558 bp, 11 predicted proteins | sample AntAceMetag02UKG_FD_184773 | JGI IMG/M metagenome (GOLD analysis project Ga0207996, IMG submission 184773) | Saline lake microbial communities from Ace Lake, Antarctica - Antarctic Ace Lake Metagenome 02UKG (SPAdes) (version 2) | ecosystem: Environmental > Aquatic > Non-marine Saline and... | reverse complement strand
TAACAGGAAGGGACGGATGGAGCAGTACGCTCAAAAAATGTAATTTGCAGCCTTTTTCATTGTCCAGAATCGACAACTTGATCGAATTCTGTTAAAAATGGTATATTGCTAAATCAAATGGCCTATATACCCGTTTTCAGACTATAATGAGACTTGCTTCGGGAATTGCTGTGGCAGGTGCAGGTATACAGGGGTCTAAGATTACGAAAATGGCTCCTTAAAAGCTATTAATCAGGCTCGAATAAAGAAAGTTGCTCTGTTGATGAAACATGTTGCTGGACGGCAAGGGAAGACAGCTAACCGGGGAAATCAATACGAGACAGACCACGATTTTAGTACCTTAGAGAATCGGTATTACGACAGAAAGAAAAACCCCCTTACAACAGCTACATTTGCCGTAAGGGGAATAGAGAAAAATAGAGAGGTGATGCCTGTGGCTGCTTCCCTTAACTGCGTATCATGTCTGCAATCTGAAAGGCCACTTCCAGACTTTGCTCAGCATTGAGACGTGGATCACAGGTCGTAAGGTAGTTATTCATCAACTCCTCATCAACGATATTTCTGGCTCCCCCGGTACATTCGGTGACATTATCACCAGTCATCTCCAGATGAATACCACCGGGGATGGTTCCCTCTGCCCAGTGGGTCTCGAAGAAACATGTGATTTCAGAGAGTATATCATTGAAGTTTCTGGTTTTATGGCCGCTTTTTGCCGTATAGGTATTGGCGTGCATGGGGTCACAATTCCAGACAATATTGTAGCCTTCCCGCCTGGCTTCACGAAGGAGCGGAGGCAGAACTTTTTCGATATTTTTCATTCCAAGTCTGGTAATCAGGGTCAGCCGACCAGCCTCATTTTCTGGATTTAATGCTTCGATAAGCCGTTTCACATTATCAAGATCATAGTCGGGCCCGATTTTGACGCCGATCGGATTATTTACGCCTCGCAAAAATTCCACATGGGCTCCATCTACCTGCCGGGTGCGCTCACCAATCCAGAGCATATGAGCCGAACAGTCATACCAGCCGCCCTTGGTCGAATCTTCCCGGGTAAGGGCAGTCTCGTATCCCAGCAGTAATGCCTCATGGGAAGTAAAAAACTGGGCTTGTTTCATCTGAGGGCTATTCGGATCAATACCAATGGTCTCCATAAACTGTAGAGCCTGTTGGATTTGTTTACCAAGTCGTTCATAGCTGCGTCCCATGGGAGACTGCTTCACAAATTCCTGATTCCATGCCGACACCCTGTGCAAGGCGGCAAAGCCACCACGGGTAAAGGCCCGGAGCAGATTCAGGGTGGATGCGGCCATATAGTAGCCTTCGAGCATGCGATTGGGGTCGGGAATACGAGCCGCTGCAATGGGATCTGAGCTGTTCACCATATCTCCACGATAGGACATAAGCTCAACACCATCCACCATTTCTGTATCTGCAGAGCGGGGTTTGGCAAACTGACCGGCAATACGACCAAGCTTTATAACGGGTTTCCCCCCGGCATAGGTCAAAACAACAGCCATCTGTAACAAAACTTTCAGTTTTTCACGAATACTTGGGGCTGTAACCTGGGAAAATGATTCAGAACAGTCGCCCCCTTGAACAAGAAAGGCATCTCCTGTTACCGCCTTTCCGAGCAGGGCCTTGAGATCTCTTATTTCACCGGCAAAAACCAGAGGAGGCAGAGTGGAAAGCCTTTCAATCACTGCATCATGAGCCGCCATATCAGGCCACTTTGGCTGCTGAAGAGCTGTATGGTTTTTCCAGCTTGTTTTCGTCCAGTTATTCTGTTCACTTCCCATGATCTTTCTCTCATTTATTATAAAATTATCTTGGTAAATATTCAGCAGGGCACAATATTACTCTAACTTCTGAGCTGTAACTGTTAAGAAGCCCCACAACGCATGGTAATTGTTATATACTTCGACAGCAGACTTCCACATCAAAGGCGTTCAAAATCCGCATCTCACCTTCTCTTTTCTTTCCTTCAGCAGGAGCCCGGAATTCAAGTTCAGCAAGCATCTCCTGGGCTCGATTTCTAGTGGGGATTGCATCCATCCCTGTGGCCAGGACTTCCCCGGTGACAGTATCAAGCAACTCGGCATCACGGCCATTTGTTACCACGGCAAGAGGAATCTGATACTCTTTTTCAAGAACCCTCGCCGCTGCAATGGCTGATCGTTCCCGGCTTACCAGCGATCCTGCTCCATAACGAATAATAAGGAATTTTTTTCCCAACCCTTTGAGACTGACACCAAGTTCAATATTGGATCGGACAAACTGACTGCTGAACAGGGTTTCAATAAAACACCGTGGCTCCAATTCTTCCCTGGCATAACCGAACTTTTCAACCATCATTATGGCTAACTCCTGACGAGTTCTCTCATCATCGGTATCAACCAGTTCTTCACCGGTAACATAATCCTTCAGCGTCCCATAGACCAGGTGATGCGTTGGGGCTTCATTCACAGCCACTCCTCCTAAACACGAATGCCCCTCCTTTGATAAGGAAGGGCATCGTCGAAACTACTTCCTCTCAGATTCTAGAGCTCAAGCCAGGATTCGGAGAATACAGTCTGTCCGGAAAGTGCCTTATAGGTCTTGTAATGCTCAATGGCAACGCCTGAAAGAGCAGAGACACCGGGATCATCACCGTCCATCATGGCGTGAACCATATCCACGTGTTCCTGACGCTCACCCTTACAGATTGCCATAAGCTCGGTATCATAGGCGTTTACAATCGCCGTGGAAATACCATATTTCATCAGCATAATCAGGTAGGTACGGTCAAGGTACTTTCGAAGATGATCGGCAACCCCATTGGATACATTGGAAAGCCCAACGGTGGAACCGGAACCGGGTGCGATATCCTGAAGCATTTCCATAAACTCGAGCCCGGCAGTGATCTGATCAGCACCCAGAGTAATGGGGGTTCCGATTGGATCAAAGAGGATCTTCTCATTGGGAATTCCACCCTCATTCAACGCCATCATCAGATCAACGGACATGGCCGCACGCTCGGCAGAGTCACGAGGCATACCGTCAGCACCCCAGAGAAGAGCAATAACGTTACATTTCATCTCTGCAGCAACGGGGATCATCTGCTCCATACGCTCTGGCTGAGCAGAAATGGAGTTCATCAGGGCCAGTTCTTTGTTTTTTACAACTTTAAAACCAGCTGCCATTGCATCCATATTGGTGGTATCAAGACAGAGAGGAACATCGGTAACCGCCTCAACAGTCTGAACAACCCATGGGAGAAGTTCAGTACCATCTTTACGAGCAGGTCCAATATTCAGATCAAGATAGGAGGCACCAGCATCGGCTTCTTCCTTAGCCATTTCCTGAACAGGGCCCTGAACACGATCTTTCATGGCGCCGCCACTACGCTTACCCATGATATTGATACTTTCTGCGATTGCTTTAACGGTTTGACCCATTGTATTCTCCTTAAGTCTCTAAATTATTGTTTTTTCTGTCGGTCTTTATTTATATACACAAAGACCCTTATTTAATCGTTTTTTAACTTTTTGTCAATTATGAGCAGATTACGGTTCTTCCACAATCGACAACAAGCAGTATTTCACCCTCCCTACTAGATGTGATGGGGGGGGGGCAGATGCTGGTGAACGTGTTTCGCAATTATACTTTTTTCGTAACTGTTCACCATTCTATTGAACGGCACAATATTTATCCGGAATCGGGGGACACGATCCCAATACAAAAGACAAAGACGAATTGGGTCATGTCCCCAGTTTCCTACCCGTGTATTCGTTATGCAATTCCGACTCAAACTCAATTTCGGTAAATAGTTACCTTTATTCGTATATGGCGGAGCACGATCACCTGTAGCTGGGCCGCCCTGCGGTCGCAAACTCTCTACTTTTGGGCCGATGGAAACAGATTCATATCCGTATGCGGCAGGAAGAGTGCCGCCATATAATGATTCATAAAATCGGGATTTTCTGAGAGTTCCATATTGGTCATAAGGGTTCGCACCGCCACCCTCTCCCGAAAACGCTTGTGATCAGTAAGGCTTATCTGACAGCCGAGCATGGAAGCATTACCAATATAGAAAAATCGATCCCGATCAATATCAGGCAGTAAACCAATGGTGATGGCACGCTCGAGGTCAATGTAGGATCCAAAGTTCCCGGCAAGAATTACTCGATCCAGATCATTAAAGGTCAGCCCCACGGACTCAAGCAGCGTCTGATACCCGGCATACATGGCACCTTTTGCCCGAATCAGATTGTCAAGATCAACTTCGGTGATAACAATATCCTCACCTATCATGGAATCACGATCCCAGGCCAGAACATACTCCCAGCGATCTTCACCTTCACGAATTCGAGGATGATTTAAAGTACGATTAAACTTACCCTGGGGATCAAGAACTCCAGCATCCAGTAGCTCAGATACAATGGAAATCAGACCGGATCCGCAGATACCACGGGGTTTTGTCTGACCAATGGTCACAATCATCGGATCATAGGTTTCCGGGTGAATCTGGAAGTTTTCAATGGCTCCCTGGCTGGCGCGCATTCCAAATTTTATACCACCGCCTTCAAAGGCAGGACCTGCAGAGCAGGCTGCACAAACCATCCAGTCCTTATTTCCAACTACAATTTCACCATTGGTACCGATATCGATAAACAGGGAAATTTCTTCACTTTTCTGCATCTGACAGGCATGAACCCCGGCCACGATATCCCCTCCGACATAGGAGGATATACAGGGATAGAGAAACATTCTGACGGAGGGATGGGCCATGATTCCCAGACCCGCGGCCTTGGTCAGTGGAAATTGACTGACACTTGGGACGTATGGTGCTTCCCTCAGAAATTTCGGGTTGATGGCCAGCATCAAATGGGCCATAACTGTATTTCCAGCGGTCATGATATAACTGATATCACTGGGGCTGATAATATGCTTTTTACACACCTCTTCAATAATGTTATTGATGGTGTGGATCACTTTTTCCTGGAGGCCTTTGAGCCCACCAGGACGCTGGGAATAGATCATACGGGAGATTACATCTTCACCATAACCGATCTGCGAATTATAACCTGAACCATCGGCGACAATTTCGCCACTATTGAGATCAATTAAGACCCCGCCACAGGTGGTGGTTCCGATATCCACCGCCAGGCCATATAAACGATCCGTTGTATCACCCGGCTCAACTGCAATAATTCTGTCAGGCTCTGTTTTCCCTTTTCCATGCAGGAGAATAACAGTCACATCCCAATTTGCCTCACGTAAAATCAGTGATAACTCATGGATAAGTTCAGGGTGATCATAACTGGGTTCAAGACTATCCGGTTTGGCATTTTTCAGGGCACGCATCAGACGCTGCATGTCGGAGATATTATCGTCGAGAGTTGGAGGGGGTATTTTTAAAAATACTTTCCCAACCGGTGGATCCACATCCCACTTTCCAATCAGTGAATCAAGGGCTCTTGCTGAAATGGATCTGGTTGTCTTAGGGGATCGTTTGAGGGCCTTGCCATCCGCTTTCACCATGTCCGGAATACGCACGGTTATATCAGACACGACTTTGGCCTTGCAGGCCAGACGCACTCCTTTGTCATATTCTCCCTGTTTCAGAGAGGCGGCACTGTCAGATTCCACATCCCCGCTTTCCAGAGTAACCTTGCACTTTCCGCAGACACCATCACCACCACAATACGCATGAATATAGACCCCGGCTGATGCAGCCGCAGTAAGAAGATTTTCTCCATCTTCAACAGTGACATGGACGTTATCGGGTAAAAAATGTATGCTATGTTCCATTGAGTATCTCTCTGGTCTAAATTCAAGTGCCTTTGGGTCAGAATAAAAATAACAGGATGTTGCACCTTGTCAAGAAATATTGCTTATAATATATATAAACAAAATTGATTGATAGCATCCCAAAACACTCACCAACACACTTGGAAGATATGAAACAAGATAAAAACAGCAGGTTTTTGTTAAAAGCCCATATTGAAATAGATCCCATTCTTGAAGAAGCCAGTGTTGACTTCCTGGTTGGCGTAATGGGGGCCAGCGTCGAACAGTCCGTCGATATAGAAGGGCCTGCTCTTCACCTCAATGCGTACCTGGAAGGAATCAATCCGGATAGGGAAACGCAGCAGATGCTCCAGGATAAACTTGAAGTGTATCTCACGGAACTGGCAGCAATCTTTCAGGTCGAGACGCCAAACATTTCCTGGGAACATATTGAAGATCAGGACTGGTCAAACAACTGGAAGGTCCACTTCAAACCCTTTGAAATAACCGAAGGACTGGCAATAGCTCCAACCTGGGAAGAGTACAGTGCAAGGGATGGTGAGCAGGTCATTGTCATGGACCCGGGGATGGCCTTTGGTACCGGGCACCATGCAAGCACAAGCCTCAGCCTGGACCTTATCAGGCAAATACTCACCACTGGCACAAATCAGCGCATCCTCGACGTGGGAACCGGCACCGGTATTCTTGGAATGGGAGCAGCCCTTTTCGGAGCCGTATATGTACTTGGAATTGACAATGATCCAGAGGCAGTACGCGTTGCAACAGAAAACGTCAGCTTCAACAATCTGGATTCTGTAATGGATGTATCACTTGAGCCGCTGCAGCAGATAAATCAATCCTTTGACCTTATTGTTGCCAATATCATCCACGATACACTTATCACCATGACTGACTCTTTCAGTAAGCTTCTCGCTCAGGGCGGTAACCTTGTCCTGTCAGGTATTCTTCGCGGTGAACAGGAAGAAAATATCATTGATGTATTCACCAATTGTGGCTTTTCCTTCACAGAAAAAAAACAGCAGGAGGAGTGGGCTGCCCTTCACTTTAGAAAAAACAATTAGTCGCTTTCCGAGGTGTCCATGGGACTGATCTGATAATTTTCATCAAACATGATTCCCATACCGTTTGCTTCACGTCTGGCCACAATACCAGATGCACTCACCCAGACCCGCTTGCCCTTCCAGGACTTGAGGCTTTCAAGGGAGAGAATAAATTTCAAAGCTTGTAAATCTTCCAGAGACAGCAGAAACTCCAGGCGCACTTTACTCACCAGTGGCAGTGGATGATCAGTTTCAATAAAGATACCACCAGAACTGATATTCGCCGTCAGGAATTCCATCATCGGTGTTTTTCCAGACAGAGTCTCAGCAGTTACCTTTGTCTGGATTTGCATGGAAAATCGTTCATGTACTCTTCGTTCGGCGCCTGACATCTTTTCTCCTGGGGTTGACTTACTCACTCACATCAGCTTTGATCTTCACTAAAACAACTGCTCTCTTCACTGGAGACCAACTACACTCAACAGGAAAATAAACGCCTCACCATGGCCCCAAACGTCTTATGGGCTGTCTTGAACACTTTCAAGTGTGTCCTCCTTTTGATGCTATCGTTTCCATTATTAGAAGGCAACTTTTTCCTGCATAGAACGTTTCTTTTCTTTTGCGATTGTATTGCTTTTGTGGAAAGATAAACAAGCTGACCATTTTCATAATACTTCTTTTATACTTACAAGAACTACCACACCCTATGCGTCGATTCTTCATCCAACCCGATACCACAATCAAAGCTGAGATATTTCTTTCAGAACAGGAATCCCACCATATTCGTAAAGTACTGCGATTATCAGTCGGTACTCCACTGCAACTGCTTGACGGCAAAGGAAATATCCACGATGCTGAAATTATTTCCCTTGGTACCCAAACACGGTTACGTATTGTATCATCGACACATATTCAAAGGGATGAAATACCTCTGCGAGTGTACCAAAGTGTGCTCAAAGGCCAAAAAATGGAACTCCTCGTCCAGAAATGTACGGAACTTGGAGTTACTGAATTCACTCCATTTTATAGCGACCGCTGCCAGCTAAAAAATGCGGAACTCAGCAAAATCTCAAACAAACATGAGCGTTGGCAGCGAATAGTGGAAGAGGCGTGTAAACAGTGTAATAATCCCATCATGATGCAATTGAAGCCGCTAGTCTCCTTTGATGAAATGCTCGTACAGCATGGTAAATCTGTACAGAAAATTCTGTTTTGGGAAGAAGAGCAGCAGAAAAATTCACTACACTCCTGTTCCCTACAAAGAGACAAGGAAGGTCTGCAAATTGTCTTTGGCCCAGAGGGCGGTTTCCCCGTTGCCGAGGTGGATGCAGCAAAAAAAGCAGATTTTAAGATTTTGAGCCTTGGGCCCAGGATCTTAAAAGCTGAAACTGCAAATATTGCCGCAGTTTCCATTATTCAGCATTTACTTAACAATATGTAACACATCCATATTTCCACTCACCAATAAGGCTCCTTTATAAAACACGAGGTATATCATGTCCAAATGGTACGTAGCCGTAGATGGTAAATCTGTCGGTCCCATGACAACCAGCCAGCTTTCTTCCGCCTTCTCTTCCGGGCAATATCCTCTCTCAAGCATGGTTTGGCGTGATGGTCTTGCAGACTGGCAATCAGCAACAACAATCACCGAACTCAGCAACCCGACTCCAGCAGCTACTCCACCGCCGGTTGCAGGAAGCCAGGCTCATGAAATTGATTACGAGATTTTCGGCCATGAAATGCAGTTTGTGGAGATTGAACTGGACCCCCAGGAAAGTGTGATTTCCGAAGCCGGTGCCATGATGTACATGTCCAACGGTATAACCATGGACACTGTCTTCGGTGACGGTTCCGAAGAATCACAGTCCGGTGGCTTTTTCGACAAGATGCTCGGTGCCGGAAAACGGTTGATTTCAGGTGAAGGCCTGTTTATCACCATGTTTACCCATACGGGTCAGGGCAAGGGAAAGGTTGCCTTTGCCTCCCCATATCCCGGTAAAATCATTCCTCTTGATTTAAAACAGTATAATGGGAGAATCATCTGCCAGAAAGATGCCTTTCTCTGTGCAGCAAAGGGTGTTTCCATAGGGGTTGCTTTCCAGAAGAAAATCGGAACCGCACTCTTTGGCGGCGAAGGCTTTATCATGCAGCAGCTTGATGGGGATGGCCAGTGCTTTGTTCATGCAGGTGGTACAATTATAGAAAAAGAACTGGCTGCAGGAGAGACCCTGCGAGTGGATACCGGTTGTCTAGTGGCATTAACTCAGACGGTGAATTATGACATTGAATTTGTCGGCAATGTAAAATCGGCAATTTTTGGCGGTGAAAGCTTCTTTTTTGCCACCTTACAAGGCCCCGGCCACGTCTGGCTGCAATCCCTACCCTTCTCTCGCCTTGCAGGACGTATTCACCAGGCTGCTCCACAAACCGGCGGAAAAAGTGTAGGCGAAGGCTCCGTACTTGGTGGTTTTTCTACAATGTTTGAGCGTTAGCGACAAAGTTTATAGCCTTAAGTTTTGAGACTGAAGGGAATACAGAATTACACGTACCCTTCAGTCTCAAAACCTGGGTTGCGGACAGAACCCAGATTCAGTTTTGTTCCTCGACAAAACGCCTGATTTCAGCTGAAATTCCGAGTTGATCACCCAATGCATCAAGCCAGCTTCGTTCTGCCTCGGTATCCACCTCTATGGTTGCCACTGCAAGCATATACATGGTCTTACGCATGGACGGATCATCAATGCCGGCAGTTAATTCAGCCAAAGACTTTGGTTGATGAAGCTCGCTGATCAAGAACATCTTTTCTTCACTGTTCAGTTCTGCCCCGCGAAGACGATCAAGTATGGCCTTTTCCTCGGATTCATCAAGGGTACCATCGGCATGGGCAGCAGCAATCATCACTTGAATAAGCCGTAAAGCCAGCTCTTCACCCATCTCCTGTTCTTCAGCTTTTGCTGACGGCAGCGGAGGAGGGGGAGAACCCGGTAGTGGTGGAGGAGCTGCTCCCATTCCTTGCGAACTGGAAGGAATCACCGGCTGAATCGAAGCAGAAATCGATCCACTACTCTTTCCTTTTTTCTGTTCCTTCAAGAGTTCAAAGGCACCAACCCCAAGTCCGATCACAGTCATTAACCCCTGTCCCGAAGTAAGAGAATCGAGTAAACCGCCACTCTTGCCCCTGCGTGAATTGCTTCCACCCAAGGTTTCTTTTAATATTTTTCCCAATAATTTTTCGGCGTTAAACATAAATCACCTCACCCCTTATACCCGGAATCCACTATCTGATCTCCCCCTCTGGCACTCTCCACGGCTAACTGGTCACAACGTTCATTCAAAGGATGTCCGGCATGTCCCTTCACCCAATGAAAATTTATATCAATTCCTTCTTTAAGGTCAAGCAGTTTAGCCCACAGATCAGAGTTTACGGCTGGATTCCCATCGGATTTCAACCAGCCCCGTTTCCGCCAGCCCCTGGCCCAGCCCTTACTGATTCCATTGACCACATACTTTGAATCTGAGAAAAGGGCCACAGTCTCCCTACGTGTTGGCAGAGCTTCAATTCCCTTGATGCAGGCCATAAGCTCCATTCGATTATTTGTGGTGTGCTGGTATCCTCCTGAAAGTTCATGTAATTCACCATCGATAAGAAGAATTGCTCCATAGCCGCCTGGCCCCGGATTATTTATTGCGCCACCATCGGTATAAATTTCAATGGAGGCCCCGGAAGCCACGGGTTCTTTATGGATGAGCTTTTTATTGAGAGGCTTTATTGGCTGTCCCCACTGAGGATCAGCCATCCAGGCGTCAGCTTCGGAACGGTTGACAAATCCTTTATATTTTGCCCCTCCGTATCCCTTTACCTGGGCCTCGGCTTCCGGCCAGGAACTATAGATCCCTGGCTTTCTACCGTTCGCCACTGCATAGAACTTTTTCTTGGCCATACGTTATAATCCCCTGAAAACAAAAAAACCGTCAGAAGCCATGCCTCCAACGGTTTACAAATTCCTAAGTAAGAATTTTCCTAGTTGATCAGAGCAATCACAAAAAATCCTATGATAACAAATACAAAAAAGACTCCAACCTTAATACAGACTGAATGATCCTCTTCCGGTTTCTCGTGCCCATGTCCGTGTCCACTCATTTTCACTCCTCCTGAAATAAGAATAACAAAACCAACAATACGGGTATATGAACAATTTTAATGTCGTTTGTCGATCTCTTTGTTTATTTTTTTGGAATTAAAACCGGGAAGATTCCGAACAAAAGAAAAATTACATTCCCTAGTTGTACTATTGACGCTGAACGGAGTAACAGGAGTTCTGGAATACAGTGCTAAATGTTTTGTAACTATTCACCGAAATTGAGTTGGAGTCGGAATTGCATAACGAATACGCTGGTAGGAAACTGGGGACATGACCCAATTCGTCTTTGTCTTGTGAATTGGGATCGTGTCCCCCGATTCCGGATAAATATTGTTCCGTTCAATGCATGGTGAATAGTTACAATGTTTTCCCAATTCTCGTTTCCATCGTTACATGGAAACGAGAATTGGGATATTTTGTTGATTATTGAGCTTCTTGCAAAATGATCAATTGGAGAGGCAACGACAGACAAAGGTATTGGCTTTAGCCGACCGTATTGGTCGCGTCACCTATACATGATCGTTTAGTTAAGTTTTCGTTAAAATTTATGGCCTCATAGACGTACTTCTCCTGTGGTGGATCGGTT
>Ga0207996_1002364_pt1 | contig 11588 bp, 10 predicted proteins | sample AntAceMetag02UKG_FD_184773 | JGI IMG/M metagenome (GOLD analysis project Ga0207996, IMG submission 184773) | Saline lake microbial communities from Ace Lake, Antarctica - Antarctic Ace Lake Metagenome 02UKG (SPAdes) (version 2) | ecosystem: Environmental > Aquatic > Non-marine Saline and... | reverse complement strand
CTGCACCCGATAGAATGTAGCTTTGCCAGTTATCTGACAGGAGACCGCAGTTTTAGAAATAAAGGCTGATTGCCCCTGCTCCAGCGCCAGTGCAGCACCCACCTCTGGTGTGATAATCAAGCTGCCTTCCGTAACCAGGATGATCTGAGCAGAATCAAGCTGATTAAAGCGGATCGAGCTGCTTAAATTGAATCTTGAAAGCAGAAATTCCGGTGCCGGGGTTATAAATACCTCTTCCATGCCGTGCATTTCCGGTCTGATGTAATGCGGATATACCGGCATAAAGCTGGCTATCTTCATCAATTCCGGCACGTCTATATGCTTGCCTGTGAGTGCACAGCGCAGCACGTTATCAGAATTTGCCATGATCTCCAGTCCGGAGCCCTGCAGATAGGCATGCAAAATCCCTGCATCCATAAAGATCGCCTCTCCCGGCTGCAGCCTGATAGTGTTCATCACCAGTGGAGCAAAAATCCCGATATCTTCCGGATAATAATGATCCAGCCGGCAGATCCATTCAATTGCCAGTGCTGATGGATGATCGCATCCCCGCCGCAGCATCGCTGCCCTGATGATATTGCCCCTCACTTTATCCCTGGTTCGTCTCTTAAGACCCAGTATCCACTTAAAAAATATTCTCAGCTTTGTTTCAGATATATCAGTTATCAATTCCTTAAATTCCTCTATCTTATCATCCAAACGCAGCAAAGTGATAAGCTCCACAATCTCAGCAAAGGGACGTATCCCGGATAATGCCTCAAAAGGCGTTAGCGCCAGCAGCATTTCCGGTTTATGATTTTTATCTTTATAATTACGAATGGCAGCATCCAGTGGTAATAATTTTTCTTCTTCAACTTTAAATCCTGCCCTTGCTTGCTCTTTATTCGGATGCACCTGCACAGATAAAGGTTGAGCAGCCGATAGCACTTTAAATAAAAATGGCAGCTCCCCATATTCAGTTGCTGTACCATTTCCCAGGATATTACGCGGATCGTGAGTTATATATTGATCCAGGGGCATCTCATTTTGTCCTTCGATTATCATTGATGGTGCTTTGGTATGTGCTCCCAGCCATAATTCTGCCTGGGGTAATTCACTGGGTACTTTCTCCCCGCATAACCTGGCAATAAAATCGCGTGATCCCCAACTGTAATGCATTATCTGATTTTCCATCAGAAATACCGTATTTTGTACTGACATATATAAATCCTCATGCCGAGTTGATTCCACATTATTTCGCTGTCAAGGGGAATAAATCCGTGAGACGAGGTGTGCTTCGCACCGTGAGTCGTGAGTCGATGTTCGTGAGACGAAAAGAAAAACAGTGAAGAGTGACTGGTGATCAGTGATTGGAAATTTTAAAAACCAGCCAAGTTAACCGATCACCGTTCACTGGTCACCAATCACCTGATAGTTAGTTTTATTCGTTGCTACATTATCTTCACTTATCCATTAATTCCTTAACCAGTCTATCAAAATCACTTTCTATTTCTTGCGTCTTATTAAATTCATCATATTCCTCTACTGCTTTCTGTTCTGCTTGCCTATGTGATACCTTTCCTTTATCATCAAGTATTTTGTATTCATTAAATTCCAAAAATCTGTTCACACTGTCTGCCAGATCCTCCATCCTCATCAATGTCCTTTTCTCAATCAATCTTTCTATATAATCAAAATAACCGGATACTGTCCTCTCGAGTTGCTTGATCTCATTCTCATCAAGATAGTTCTTTGCGATCTTCACATCAGATTTTAAAATCCTTCCATCCGGTGAATGTTGCCATGTCGTCAACCCCATATTCCGCTTTTTCCGGTCAGCACTTTTATAGACTATCTCCGCTGCTGTCATGCCTGTTATCGCAAAATGAAATTTGTTCTGTACCATTGCATAAAATCCCTTGGTTATCTCACTGCTCTTGTCATAATCAATGCTGCATTCAGCAAATATATCTGTTATCTTCTGATATATCCGCCGTTCACTTGTCCGTATCGATCTTACTCGTTCTAATAATTCTCTAAAATAGTCCTTCCCAAAATATCTGCCGTTCTTCAACCGCTCATCATCAAGTACAAATCCCTTAATTATATATTCCCGCAATACCTTTGTCGCCCATATTCTGAATTGTGTTGCCTTACTGCTATTCACCCTATATCCAACTGCAATTATTGCATCCAGATTATAGTACTCAACATTGCGTTTAACTTTTCTATCACCTTCCTCACGAACTGTTTCCAAAATGGAAACAGTTGACAACCGTACCAGTTCTCTCTCGGCATATATATTATTCAGGTGCTTTGAAATCGCAGGCACTTTCACTCCAAAAAGTTCCCCCATCCTCTTCTGTGTCAGCCAGATCGTTTCATTCCACAAAAATACTTCCACTTTGATCTCACCATCAGGTGATTTGTACAATAAAAAATCACTCTTATCAACACCTTTCAGCAAATTCTTTTCCATAATCAATTACTCCATTTACTCCGCCCATTTAGGCATCTAAGTCTATTTGTTCGTTATGTTTACAAAATTTCAACTGTCGTCAATTTGTCGACAGTTCAATTCCTGTTCAACTTTTTACCTTCAAATACCGCTAATCTCGATTCCATCTTTATTCCTCCTAATAACTGAATAACTCATAAAAGCTCATCCTCGTTTTCTATAAATATAATCACTCATTATTCACTTTCACGTTAGCCGACCTATCCTTAAATCAATATTTTATAATTCTCATCTATCTCCCGTTTATCTCATCAATTGTCAATAATAAAAATAATTCCACCCCTCCCAGATGTGCACCGCCCGGCAGGCGGATTATGCGGATTCCGCTGATTAACGCTGATAATGCTTCGCCCAGTGATTGGTGATTTGTGATTAGTGATTGGAAATGTGCTTTGCAGCATGAAAAGTGAGAAGTGAGACTAGGCTCGTGAGTCGAAAAATATAAACTGCCAAGTTCCCAATCACCGTTCACTGCTTTTATCAGCCTATGGCTGACACTAATCACCTGATAGTCCGAATAGTATTAAATTGTTCAGTTAAGATTTTTGGCTTTTTTTTAACATGAGCAGGCATTCATGTTAAATTTTCCCGATTTTCTTAACATGAAAAAATGTTCATGTAAGAATTCCTGGTTTACGAATCACTAATCAGATAATTCAGAGCTGGAAGCTCTGTATACGCAAAACCAAAGCAGGGATGCTTTGGCGACATCTTTTTGTTCGCGCTTGTTCGGTTTGTTCGCGGCTAAATAGAATTGAGGGATTGAAGGTTTGAAGGATAGAGGGTTTGAGGAGAAATTAACAAGTAATTAAGAAATAGCTCGTCTTGTTCGTCTTGTTCGTTGCTAATAAATCTTACATTGATCCGTGTTCATCCGTGTAATCCGTGGCTAAAACACATTACATTAAAAAAAAGGGGGGGGGGATCTGCAGCTCCCCCCCGGTTTCACATTACACAGTCTCGATTGAGCTGTCCAGTGTGCTCAGGTCAAGTCCGCAGGCAGGCATACCTGCTGCCTCAACCAGGTTTCCCACGTTTGGTAACTCGGTGCCCAGAAGATCACCGATCACGCCTCCGAAATTATCCACTGTTAAGGTGCTCAGATCAAACGAAGTCACCTCAGCAGCAGCGAAACAGCCCTGCACAAACAGGTTTAAACCACTCAGATCACGCATGGGCTCGCGTCCAGCCTGCTGAGTGACATTCCAGGCATCTGCATAAGTCTGCAGATTGGTCTTAAAACCCTCGGCAGCAGCATTCCAGGTAGTACTTGTAACTGCCTTGCTCTGTGCTCCGAACTCTACATTGTGAACAGTGATCTCGGGATAGACATAATCTCTGGCATAGCAAAGACCATATCTCTGACGGTAGCCGTAAAAAACCAGGCCCTGATCATAATTCTCAAGGCAACTGATCCAGTTTGGTAAACGTATTCTCATGATAAACTCCTTTGCAAAGCATCTCTTTAGCTTCGCTTCACTTATTTTGTTGAGCCGCTCAAGAGAGAAAATAATTATATAGCCCCATTATGCAAGCACATATTTCCTTATTTTATATGGTTTTAGACATACTGATTATTTGTATTGTAATATGCCATAAGCATAAACCCCTACCCTTTAGAAAGAAACAGCATACATTATAAATCCCCTAATATTCGCTATGGATAAAAAAGTTTATTTAAAGTCGTGAGTTGAAACTCGGAACTTGTGAATCGGAAAACATAAATAGAACACAGATTTTGCGGATACCGCGGATGAACGCAGATTATGATTGCTATGCATCGTGAGACGTGAGTCGTAAATCGTGAGTCGAAAAGAAAACAGTGAAGAGTGATGGTGACTTGTGACTGAAAATGTGCTTTGCAGCGTGAGATGTGAGTCGAGGTTCGTGAGTCGGAATATAATTCAGAGCTGGAAGCTCTGGATACGCAAATTCATTTCCCGCGAAAATTCGATTTTCAGTTGGCATTGGCGATATGACAACGAAACTGAATTATGAAAATTCTCTTGGTATGGATGGACCGGCATTTCACATTGCACGTAATGGTCTAAAAGAAATGAAGAGTATTGATTACTCACTAATTCAGGTTTTTAATGATATATCTCAAGATGTAAAATTCATTAATACAACACTTAGGTTATCAATGGCTATGATGTCTGACTGGAAAAAAAATACCTGGTGATCTTCAATGAACTGCTTAATGATAAATCTGTTAATGAAATGCTACCATCTCTCGATATTACTGAGCGAGCTATATACAAGATAATTAAGTCCAATAACTTACGGGAATACGTAGAATACTTCTCATCTCTTACAAAGAAGATATAAGCCTGAGGCATTTTATGTACTTTGAATATTTCTATTTCCTTTTCTGCCTTTTGATTACCAGATTATTTTACCAGTGGAATAAAGAAATTAATTCTTTAAGAGTCGAAATACTAATCTGTGCATTAGAAATAGTCTTACTACTACCACTGTTTAGTCAATCAGGTGGAAGTATCAAACTCATCTGCTTCCTGATAGTATTCCATTTATTCATCTTTTTATTCGAAAAGAATGAAATGAGCATATATTTGCAAAGATTTATCGAATTTGCTCTTATCATTATTATCGGTGGATTTATCTTTGGCATATTCGGTCAAAGTCTCAGATTCAATTCCATTTCAATTAAAATCGCTGAGTACGTAGTTAACCATCACCCAATATTGACAGCTTTTGATATTAGCAAGTTAAAGATTGTATTAATTTACATTAGCGGCATATTGATAATGGCAAACGAAATCAACAACCTGATCAGGTATATTTTGCTATCAATAGATATAAGAGAAAGGGTAGAAGGAGAAAGTAATAATATTGCCTCTACAGAAATTAAAAGAGGAAAAATAATTGGTATTATCGAGAGAATTATGTTCTTCTTTTTTGTAATCACAGGAAACTACACTTCAATTGCTTTTGTTTTAACTGCCAAAGGAATTACTCGATATAAAGCATTAGATAAAAAAAACTTTGCTGAATATGTACTTATTGGAACTCTGCTATCAAGTGCTTTAGCAATTATGGTAGCTTATTTCGTTAAAAGTATGATAACGACAATTAGATAGAGAGCAACCTTATCCTGTAAAATAATTCTCAATAAACTGAACCCTTTTGGTTCAGTTTCTACTTATTGAACCTTTTTAGTTCAATGACAAAACCCGGCTGAATATTGCAAGCCTGCTGATCATACTATCCTTGGTCTGGATTAAGCGTAAACAGAGCATTTAACAATCCTCCGAAGCGTTGAGATTTTCATGCTAAACATTGAGCTATATCCAAACGCATGGAACACGTATGATAGTTATGGTGAATGCCTTTTAAAATTAGGAGATGAGGAAAATGGAATAATCGCCTATAAAAAGTCTTTAGAGCTCAATCCCAATAACGTAACTGCTGCAACTATAATTTTAAATCATAAATAATATTTTTAAAAGTGATCAGTGAATCGTGATTTGTGATTAGGGATTGGAAATACAAAAAACCAGTCAAGTTTACAGATCACAGTTCACTGCTTTTATCAGCCTATGGCTGACACCAATCACCTGATAGTAAATTCCTTTCGTGCTATTTAGTGGTCTTAGTGGTTGAGAAAATTACTATTATTTTAAATCAATATCCATTTCTTCTATGTAAAATTCTAACAATAATTTAGCTCCAATATATATTAAATAATCAGCATCTCTATCATCTCCATAATAATTGAGTACATCGTACATGAAAACCACTTTAAGTACCTCAAAATATTTCTCTCTCTTAGCCATTTCATTCCAATTTATACCATTTGTTTCTAAGTCATGTTTCAGTTTTTCAAAAATCATAGATGCGATTTCCTGCTTATCATTGCTGAATTGATATGATTTTAACTTATGAGATCTTATTCTTGAATATATTAGCCTTATCAATTTATTATCAAAAGATTCTTCAGAATACTTTCCCAATATTAACTTAAAGGTTGATTCCATCGAAAAATGCACTCCTAAGAAAACTGATAACCTATAAGTTGAGATTTTTCTTGGATAAATATTACTGATTCCTAATCGGTTTTCTCTTTCCAAATTAGTTATAAAGCTATCAATCTCCACCTTTCGTCTCTTAATAATGTTACTAGTTTTCATTTTCTTTCTCCTCTATTTTCACCTGATTAACTTCAGTACCCTAATCGCGTCAATCCTCTCTTGAATTACCATAGCCTCTTTTATTGTATGATAATTTTTGCACTGGGATTCTTATTTTGTCCACTTCATTATTGAGCTCTTTAGATAACAGTAAAACCTATCCCCTTTAAATATCTAAACGTCTCATTATAAAATTCCGGTGGTCTGGTATGATCTTTTTCATCACCTGCTGGCACTACAATTATCATCCCCTGCCTTGCCCTTGTTAACAAAACCCTATATGCATTTTTCAAATACAATTTTCTTTCTTCTTTATTTATATGCTGCCATTTATTACCTTTAAATGACCAATGTTGCCACTCTCCATTAACCAGCCTAAAATCTGCATCCCACGCCATACATACCCAATCCAATTCTAATCCTTGCACCAGAAATTCAGTTGCCACATCTTCCAGATAATAAGATGATCTCACATCTTCTTTATCATTCAGAAAATAATGAACTGGATCAACATTCGCTCTTACGTCAATTGCATAAGGTTTCATTCTCAAGGCTTGTGAAGATACTACCATTCCATAGCGTTCAGTGCCACTTGCCTTACTTTTTACCCATTCTTTACCCTTTTTAAAGCTCCTGGTCAAATAAATCGGGTATTTATCCGATACCTGCTTCTTAGTCTGCTTTGCTTGCTCAATTTCTAAATCTAATATCTGCTTAACCAATAAAGATACGTTCTCTGCCCGATATGATCGCATTGAAACTGCCAAATGTAATTTATCATCAAATATTACTTTATCTCGTTGTTTTAGTTTCTCTTCTGATTCTTCCAAAGCATATTCACTATCAGTCAATTGCGGTGAAATATATACTTTCCATTCTGGATAATACTCCAAAATTGAATCAATCCAAATCTTTATCCCTGCTTCTCCACTATGAATTTCCTGTCCCCCACCCACTAAACAAATGATAACAGACCAATCCTCATGCCTTTCTAAGCATTCAATCAGAAATGCAGCTTCCGATTTATTAAAATCAGGTTTACCCTTTTTCCGTTTCATAAAATCAGTTGTCTTTTCCTGATTCCATGCTCTTTGAGCTTCATCAAATATCGCCACATGTTCAACTGGTGGTTTATCATTTATAAGACAATCATCCCTAAAATGATGCACATTCTGGATAAAAACCTTAACTTCTGAATTTATAGAACCTTTGGTTATCTTCTCACCCTTCTTTCTCCGTTTATTCTTCTCTTTTTCTATTTCAAACCTATCACGCGTCAAAGCCTCTATCAATACCTTTACCAAAGGTCCATTACCAGATAAAAACACAGAATACAATTCACTATTTTTATCAAAATGTCGTGTAGCAATATTGAGCCCAACCAATGTTTTCCCTGCTCCTGGAACTCCAGTAACAAAACAAATTGCCTTTTCTTTCTTATCTTTTGACTGCAATATAATCTCTGAAATTGTATCTGTCGTAGTATTCAAGTTCTTTGCACTCGCATCATTCCTGGATATCTCAGCTACGTTATGTCCATTGTAAAGAGCCATTGCAGCCTCAATAATCGTGGGAGTCGGACAATATCTTCCATTCTCCCAATCCTTATAATCAATGCAATCACCCTTCGCAAATGCCAAAACATCATTGATTACATCACCCAACATCTCAGCATTACAACAAATCGGAAATATTATCCCCTCATGCTGAATTGTATTACTTAATTCAATTTCTCTAAATTCTGCTTTAGTAGCAATCAATATTGGGGCAATAATCTTATCATGACTCGGTTCATGAAAATTATGCAAATCCAAAGCATAATCCCAAACCTGCTCAATATCTGCTCTATTTATATGCTTTTCACCAACTTTAAATTCCAAAACAAATATCACTGAATTTATAAGTAATACCACATCTATTCGTTTCCCCATCCGTGGTATTGAATATTCAAAATAGATAGTGCCCTCATAAGGTTGCAATACATCCTGTAATAACTTTATCTCATATATCCAGGCATCCTGCTGTAATCGAACTATATCAAATTCATCATTACTGACAATATTGCCAAAAATTGAGTTAGGATTATCTTGATTAAAATCTTTTAGTTTGGAGCTATATTGATGCCTTTTCATTTTTATTATTTACTGTGACCATCTTTTAATCCAATTACTCCATAATAATTTAAAACACTGATTAGTATTTTTACTCATTAATTTTGTTGATAACTCTAAGTTTCTACGTTTACGTGCTGCTTCTGCACATATGAGTAATAAGATATTTTTATAAGAAATTGGTCCCGAAAATGACTCATAGATTTCGGAAATTTTTGAATCTTCATTCTGTAATCTAATTGCATTATTGTAAAGAATACTAAATATTTTCTTTGAATTTTCATAATCTAATTTTAAAGAATCTGAATTCTTAACATAATCAGATTTCTCTGTTTTCTTTATTTTTCCATAATTATCATCATAAACATGTAAGCTGTCACTATATTGATTATATGATCCAAGTTCAAGATTTAACCAACCTGCCATTATCTCTTGTAATGTGGTAAATTGATTGAAGTTGTATGGTACACCCAAGAAAATATCGTTACTTCTTATTATTTGCGACCATTCCAGTTTGCCATGATCAACTTTTAATAAAGAAATCACATTACAAGGTATATCAGGATTTCTGCTTTGCCCATCATTATTTGGTAAATCAAAATTTGCATCCCAGATTTGTAGAACTACTTGTCTGGTATCTGGATTATTTTTTAATATATGGTATGCTCTATCGAGCTGATCAAATCCTAAATGACTTCTTAGCCTAAAACCATAAGCACCATAATAAGTGTCATCTGTTCCAGCATACTTAGGTAAGTCTCTATTCCAGTAGTTTAAAAATTCAGCATCATTACTACCTGATATAATCCAAATTACTTCTAGAAGCGCAAATATTGGATTAATTGCTGGATTTCTATCTTGTATCCATCTTTGTTTAGGGTCTTCTATAGAAAACGCACAATGTAGTAATTCAAAGGTTTTGCCCTTATTACTCTCTTTTTCTTTAACATCATCCTTACAAATAAACTTCTCGATAGCATTTAACCACACTTCGTTTCCAGCTTTACCTTGAAAAAGATGAATCATATTATTACCTATAGGTTTTCATTTAAATGCCATTTTGGAGGAAACCATAAATTAAATGTCTTTTGTTTTGGAAGGTATTTTTGCTTTATTCTTGTTCTATTGCTCTTTGTTGTTCTGTGTGGAAATTTTACTCTTGCATATTTACCGATTTCACAAAAAAGATTCTGACAATCTATTAATTTTAATTTTCTTCCAAATAAATTAACTGGATCTCTATTTATCTCTTTAAAATACTGATCTTGATTTTCACATACCATTCTAATGATGTCTTCATATGAATAATTCCCAATATCTTCAAAGCATTTTATAATACCATCCTTAGCACCTGGACCAGCAATAACAAAATCATTTTCATCAAAATCGCTAATATTACTATAATTAATATCTATTGTATATTGGAAGGCAAGGAAATTTCCTAATGAAGGATAAGACAACAGCAAATTATAGACTTCTTCCATAGATTTACTTTCAGATATCTTGCTGGGTAATTTTTCTGCCATCATCATCTCAATTAATTTTAAATGATTACTATGTTTCCTTTTCTTATTAAAAACCCTATTGGCTGAAGGCATTAAATAGGCCGCAGAATAAATCGTTTTTTTGTTATAAAATAATTCATCTAGTATGGAATTATATGTATTGTAATCATATTCACTCCATTTTATCTGTCTGATATTTTCTTTTAATGATTCCCAAGTAAATATCTTATTAAAAATTTTAAATAAAATTATTCGAAAAAAAACTTCTTCTACCTTTTGATCACCTTCATAAATTACATTCTTAATTAAATATTGACTTACTCTATCTTCAACTCTAAATACATTTGTGAACCTGTGTTGCTGAATTATTTTATCATAAGTCCAAGGTTGCCTCTCATTGTTGATTCTTTTCCACATTACTTTTTGTCTTTCAAATGCAAATTCCCAATATGATCTAAATACTTCTGTAGAGATTATATTGCCAGCCAAATTTGATAGTACAGGTTTTTCTTCTTTTTCTCTTCTTTGATAATAAAAATCCATGCCATCATTATTTAGGTTTTCTTCTCTCATTATAATTCAAGTCCCCTTATTTTTTCTAAAATATCTGCCGAAGTTTTCTTTGCTGTATCGGCACATTCAATATTAAGGACAACTGAATTCTTTGACTCTCTCGCAGCAAGCTTTTTATAAAGGTTAGCAATTTGTGACCAATTATCTCCATGCTCGTGTTTAGAAAACGGAGCTGATGATACAAGATTAATTATTACTGGTTTGGGTATTTTATTCCATTTATAATTTTCTACATCAATAATTCTTTCTAAAAATTCAAGTGATACCCCATTTAGTTGGCCATATACCCATAATGACCACCAGTATCTATCAAGTAGTATATATTCAAATTCTTTCAGAGCAGGTATAATTTCTCTTTCTAATAAATCGATATGTGCAGCAAGATGTAATATTTGAAGACTTGCTGGATTTATTTCTTGAATATTATAACTATGCATATTATGATGAATGTCATATACAAACTTACCTAGACTACCATCCTTTTGCCCAGGAAAACTAAAGCATCTTGTAGAAAAATTAGATTCTTCAAAGTAATTATTAAGCAATCGTAATTGAGTACTTTTACCGACCCCATCAGGTCCTTCAAAAATAATAATACTTTTCATAAATTATTTAACCCCCAAAAAAATAGGCACCATTGTAATAATTAGGCCAATAATTAATGTTATCAATATAGGCATCCATATTTCATATTTATTAATTCTCTTATCTAAACTTTTTAAAGAAATTGTTTCATCGTGAATGTTGTTAA
>Ga0207996_1002360_pt1 | contig 11594 bp, 10 predicted proteins | sample AntAceMetag02UKG_FD_184773 | JGI IMG/M metagenome (GOLD analysis project Ga0207996, IMG submission 184773) | Saline lake microbial communities from Ace Lake, Antarctica - Antarctic Ace Lake Metagenome 02UKG (SPAdes) (version 2) | ecosystem: Environmental > Aquatic > Non-marine Saline and... | reverse complement strand
AATTTGCGCTTCCAGTATGTAAAGCGGTGGGTCTTTAAATTGTTCTGTCTGCAATATTCTGCCTGGCTTAAACCGGTGAGTGCCCATGCGTCTATATTTGATTGCCAAAATTTCCGCCGTCCCATTTTCTGTAGCTGATCTGCCATGATTGAGTATGCCTCCTTGTAATGTGAACATTTTCTTACTTATGACACGACTCGGCCTACTTGAGAAGATGGGGTTAATAGAGCGCTTACGTAGCCGGAACGCCTGTCAGGAGATACTTCTTTTAACCGATGGAAAGAGGGACGGATCGGTATGGGGCAAAAATTTGGCGGCGCTGAAGCGGTTCATAAACTCCTGATTGACGTTCAATTCAAGATAGGTAATGCTGCCTTGAATGCGGTCGATTTCATCCACACAGGCAGGGGTGGTCAGCGCCAGGGTTGCTCCTCCAAGGGAGCTGTTGCCCAGCGGTTTATAACTATCTATGGGCAAATCCGGCAACATGCCGATGGAAATGGCTGACCTGGGGTTAATAAATGATCCAAAGGTTCCGGCAACGTAAAACGTTGAAAGATCCCCGGGTACCATGCCCACCGACGACGTAAGTGTTTCCAGAATGGTGTACATGGCTGCCTTGGAACGGATCAAGCTGTCCATATCCGCCTGGCTGATGGTCAGATCGCTCCCGGTGGCCGATTGATTCCGGGCAACAACCACCAGATGCTCTATCCCGTTTTGCCGCTGTAATCTTTTTCCGCATTTTTCCGGCAGCAACCGGCCCCGTATATCCATCATCCCGGCCATAAAAAGCCCAGCCGCAAGATCGATGACGCCGGACCCACAGATGCCGCAGGGCCGCTTTTCTTCAATGGTATGCACATCAAATTTGCAAGTTACCGGGTCGATGGATATACGGTCGATGACACCCGGTGCCGCCATCATTCCCATACGGGTCACACCGCCTTCAAGTGCGGGACCGGCAGCCCCGGCGCAGGCAATGAGCCAGCTTGAATTGCCTAAAACGACTTCGGCATTTGTCCCCACATCCACCAAAATGGCGGAATCCGCGGCGTTATGAATTCCGGAATAGAGAATGCCGGCAATCAGGTCGCCGCCGAAATAACTGCCGATATTCGGGAAAATCAGCACTCTGGCCAGGGGTGCGGCCTTAATACCCAGGTCTGCGGCTTTTAAAACGCCGGGTCGGTTAACCACAGGGATATAGGGCTCGCGTATGATCCAGTGCGGATTGAGCCCCATAAAAAAATGGGTCATGGCTGTATTGCCGGCCAGTGCCACTAGGTGAATGTCCACAGGGTCGATGGAGCAGGATCGGCACAGGATCGTCATGGCCTGATTCATACCTGTTATAATCAGGTCGTTCAGTTGAGTCAGTCCTCCCGCGGTATCGGCATGGTGGATTCGGGCCAGAATATCCGGTGCAATGCGTATCTGGGGATTGTCAAAAGAAGACTCGGCCAGGGTCTTTCCGCTGGCAAGATCCAGGAGTCGCAGCACGACCCGGGTGGTTCCCAGATCGATGGCCAGACCTGCCGGAAAGGGGGTATCTCCTGCACGGTCAATGTGGGTCAAGATCCAGCGTTCCCTGTCCTTGAAAACCACACAGCGCACATTGTAGTTCCACTTCCTGAGCAGATCAGGCAACTTCTTTAAAATCTCGAAATCGATCTTTACCACATCAGTGGAGAGCTGTTTTTTCAGGGCCCCGACAAGCCGGTCCGCATCTGAAGTATTGTCCTGCAGGCTGGGCCGTGTCAATGCAACGGTCGTTACCCAGCCGGGAATATCTGGCGTCATTACCGGTATCCTTCATAACAAATCAAAAGTCGTCTGTATCTTGTTGATTATATGGCCTATCAATGAAATTAGAAGCTTGAAATCACTTTTCCCTGCTCTTGACCATGATTGTAATAAAAGTAGAATTACGATTAAAAGAAAACCATTTAACCGATCGAAACTTTTGAGCAAAGCCCAACGATTGAAGCATCTTGGATTTTAATTCTTTAATTTTTTTCAACCGTGAACCGATAACTGTCAATCGTGAACCGGGACCTTCATCTTTTCAATTTCATGAACAATACGGCTTAGAATCGGCCCGGCCGGGCCTTGAATCAGGTAATCGCCGACACTGCCGGTGAGCGGGGTGGGCTCCGGATTGATTTCAATCACCTTTGCTCCGGATTCTGCGGCTGCCATGGGCATAAAACAGGCCGGCTGGATGACGGCCGAAGTCCCGACAACCAGCATTACCTCACAGCTGTTGGCCGCCTGCCTGGAACGTAAAAGATGCTGCGGGGGTATCGGTTCGCCGAAAAAAACACAATCCGGACGATAAATGCCGCCGCAGCGGCAGCGCGGCGGGATCTGTGTCATATCAACATCCCGGGTTTCACAACGGCTGCCGCATTCCATGCAGCGCTGCCAGGCAAAGTTGCCGTGAAATTCAATTACATCCCTGCTGCCGGCCATCTGGTGCAGGCCATCCACATTCTGGGTAATAATCGTTTTTAATATACCCAGTTCTTCTAAACGGTAAAGCCCCAGGTGGGCAGCATTGGGTCTGGCCCGATCAATAATATTCTTCATTTCACTCATTAAAACCCGCCAGACTTTTTCAGGATCCTTCTGGAAAGTATCGATGTGGGCCATCATTGGATCAATCCTTTCCCACAGCCCTCCCTTACCCCGAAAAGGCGGAATCCCGCTTTCAATCGAAATACCTGCGCCGGTTAGCGCAACCACATTATCAGCCTCAACCAGATCCCGGGCCGCCTGTCTTATCAAATGTTCCACGTTTCCTCCAAAACTCCAAATTCCCGGGTGAAAGCCGATTCGGTGGGCACAGCCCACCCCACAATTTACAAAAACACGGTTGAAAAGCTACAACCCGGCAACAGGCCATTTAAAGGCCCCAATGCCCGGACAAAAATATTGCCTCGCGTCAAATCGCAACAAGTGCAGGGAATTTACTAAAATCTAAGAGGGTTACAAGAAGATCGGACTGGAAAAAACGATATAATGAAGTAATTACAGGCTTCCCGAAATGCCGTCAAAGTGTAAATTCCATGTCGACGGCTACGCCGAAACAGTCAAACCCATATTTTTTTTCAGCAATAATTTGATTGCACTCCCCAACGATTTTATCCATTTCCGGGTCAGTCCGTTCCTGATTCAAATGAAACAGGCCCAGGCGGCCGACCCCGGCTTCATAGGCCAGGCGTAGCGCATCAGCGTAGGAAGAATGTCCCCACTCGACAAAATGTCTGTATTCTTCGGGCGTATATTCAGCATCATGAAAAAGCAAATCAGCTCCTTTTGAAAATTCCAGATATTCCCTGTATTCCAAGCCCCCGGAATGGACGAATCCAAGTTCATTGTCCGTCAGGAAAACAAAGGTGCGGCCATTTTCTGTGAACTTATACCCGCTGCCGCTGTTGGGATGACAAAGCGGAATCGTTTCTACGGCTACCGAACCGATGGTAAATTTTACTGGGCACGCTTTTTCATAAATAATTTTTGCTTTTAAATCGGAATATTTAACAGGAAAATGGGGGGGCGCCATAACTTTTGAAAGCATGGTTTCCACAAACTTGCCGGCAAAGGGACAGCGATGCATCTGCATCCTGGTATGTTTATCGTACAGCGGTTTGAAAAAAGGAAACCCCATTAAATGGTCCCAATGGGCATGGGTAAAAAGAAAGTTGAACTCCGAGCGTCCCTCCCGGCTGAGATGGTTTCCGAGCCTCCTGATGCCGGTTCCGGCGTCAATAATAATTATATCATCGCTATTGGTCCTGATCTCAATACAGGTGGTATCACCGCCGTACTTGATGTATTCTTTTCCTGAAACAGGAATGGACCCTCTGGACCCCCAGCATTTTATATACACGATAAGCCTTTCAGAATAGTTGTGTAGAGTCTATCATTGGGGGACATCATTTCCCCCTGCCCAAAAAAGTGTGCCAGATACCGTTTCTTTCCCACTTATTCATTATTTTCACCGGCTGCCGGACCGGTTTGCCAGCAAGGAAAATTCATCCTCCTGCCAATTTCCTATAATATGGCCTCTCGCGATGCGGGCTTCCGGTTTCAGGTATCCCTCGATATAATATATACACAGGCCCTGGTACGGGTTATCCGCATGGCTACGAGTTTCAATCATCTTCCGGCAGATTATCAATATACCACTGCATGGGCTCCAGTAGCGTATAGCCCATATCTTTAAGCCTGCGTTTGATCCGGCTCACATTATTGGTCAGCAAGTACGGAAAAACAGCCCGCTTGCCCTCCTCCCAGTAACGGGCCACCAGCACCGAACCAAAACCGATTTTCTCTTCGGTGATGATATCCACTATATTTTTAAGCTGCCCGATCTTTTCGTCAACAATAATACAGATCAATGTCCCGGGCTCGCCCAGACCAAGAACACCGGCAAAGGCGCGCAACAAGTCGCGTACGCTGATGATCCCCACAAGACTGCCGTTTTCATCAACTACCGGGAAAGCGCCCACCCGTTTCTGCTCAACCAGTAAAAGAGCATCCTGGATCGTGTCCATGGGGGAGATGCAAAAAGGATTTTCGGTCATGATGTCGCCCACCGTAAGGGAAGTCATTTTTTCGTGGGCTTTACTGCAGTCGGGCTCCTTGAAAATACTGTATGGCAGCGCACTCCTGATGTCCCGGTCCGTGACAACACCAATCAAATGATCATTTCCCTCCACCACCGGCAGGTGACGTATCCGCTTTTCAGCCATTTTTTCGTGGGCGTCAAGAATATCAGCATCCTTGCTGATGGTGATAACTTTTCGGGTCATTGATCTGGAGACAAACATAATAACCTCCATAAATTATTTATATTCATTCGGTACGGCATCTCAGCCGTTCATTAAAACCTTCATATGGTCCTTTGCCAGCTCAGGCAGACGATTGATTGCATACCCTCCCTCAAGAAGGGAAATCAGCCGCCCGTCCGAATACTTGTCCGCCATTTCAACGATTCTTTCCATTATCCAGATAAACGCCTGTGTAGTAAGGCGCATATCCGACATGTCGTCATCCTTATGGGCATCAAATCCGGTCGAAACCAGAATGATTTGCGGCTTAAACACATCAAAGGCAGGAAAAAGGTCCCTCTCCAGTAACCGTTTGTATTCTGAATCGGCCCTTCCCGGCAGCACAGGAGAATTTTTTGTAAACCCCAGACCCGCCAGAGTTCCCTCCTCAAATTCACGCCCCGTGCCCGGATAGGCAAAAGAGGGATGCTGATGGATTGAGTAATAAAATACGGTGGGGTCCTGCTCAAATATGTGCTGAGTGCCATTGCCGTGGTGAACGTCAAAATCAACGATTCCCACCCGCTTTATGCCCCATTTTTTCTGAAGGTAGCGGGCTACAATGGCGATATTGTTAAAATAACAAAACCCCATGGCTTTATTTTTTTCAGCATGGTGGCCGGGCGGACGCACCGCACAAAAAGCGTTATCGATTTCACCTTTCATGATCCTTGCGGCAACATCAATGATGCCCCCTGCCGCCAGCATGGCCACTTCATATGTTTCAGGCCCCATGATGTTGTCCGGGCAGTCAAAATCCGTCATTCCCGACAGGCAGGCCTCTTCAAAACGCAGGATATAATTTAAATCATGAACGGCTTCAATCCAGCTCTGATCGACATGGACGGCAGGAATCAGGTTAATTTTTCTTAAAATATCGGCATCCCTGATGCCTTTGTAAATCGCCTTCAGCCGCGCAGGCATTTCCGGGTGAAAATTTCCCGTATTATGCAGTTGATATCTTTCGTCATATAAAAAACCCGTTTTTTTCATCGTTTTCTCCGATGCCGGGAGGATGGGGTGTTTATCCTGGAATTGTACTGCCGTCCGGGTTTTTGTTTATTCAATAATTTTATCGAATATTTCAAAAGCCGCCCGCACTGCGGCATTATCATCCGGTATTACCACCGTGGGTTTCCCATCCAGATCATATTCATAAACCGTATCATCTGCGGGCACGGTTCCCGCAAGTTCCAGCCCGCTTTCTGTAAGCAACTCCATGACCTTGTCACTCGGCGCATCGCGCGTCTGGTTGATAATCAGGTAGCTTTTCCCAACACCGATATTCAGTTTTTGAGCCAACTGGTTGATCCTTATAGCCGCCTGCAGCCCGCGCCGCGAGGTGTCGGAAACGATCAGCAGGATGTCAACCGCGCTGGTGGTCAGCCGGCTGATATGTTCCATACCGGCCTCATTATCCGTCACCATATAGGGGTAGTTGCCGGTCAACCTTTCCAGGAAACCGGTCAACAGACTATTGGCGGCACAATAACAGCCCTGCCCTTCGGGCTGCCCCATCACCAACAGATCAAATCCCTCGGCATCCACAATCGCCTCTTCCAGTTTCATTTCCATAAAAATATTCTTGGTCATGCCCCCGGGCACCACGCCTTTTTTCATCTCTTCCCGTGCATTTCCAAGGGTCTCGGCGACTTCCAGGCCCAGCACTTCGTTCAAATTGGCGTTGGCATCGGCATCCACTGCCAGAACCGGTGCTTTGCCTTTTTTTACAAGATAATCAATGAGCATGCCGGCCAGTGTAGTTTTTCCTGTTCCGCCTTTTCCGGCCAGCGCAATAGAGTATGGCATTTTCGGTAACTTTCCTTTCAAAATATGAATTGGTATTTTTCAAAACTCTATGTAATTATGGAATCTCTATGTATAACCATAATCAGTAAAAAAATACCAGCAAAAAAACAATCCGCGTATCGGGTCAAAGAAAGGGAGCTAAGACAGGTGCCGGGGACAGAATCGTGCTTTTGTCGCGCCCCGAAGAAAAATGCGTTGCGCAGGCAGGACATTCACAAACAGCTTTTCAAAAAGCCTGATGCCGCCCCCCTATGCCGGCAAATTCCTTGCAATACAATTTTTTCTGTGGTAATTTTATATATTTTCGTTATTCCCCATCTCCACATTAACGGTTACAATCAATACAAAGAGGCCCTGTATTTATGGATTTTGAACTCACAAAGGAGCAGCAAGACATTCAAAAAGCCGTCCGAGATTTTGCCAAGGGCGAATTTGACAAAAATCTGGCCATGGAACTGGAACAAAAACATGAGTTTCCCAAAAAAGTATGGGAAAAAGCCGGGAACCTGGGTCTGATCGGTATCCATTTCCCGGAAGAATACTCGGGCCAGGGGCTTGGCAGCCTGGAGGATATCCTGGTGATTGAGGAGCTGTGCCGCGGCGACTCCACCATGGGCAGCGCAGTGGCTCTTTCCAGCTTTGCCTCCGAGTTGATCATGCATTACGGCAGCGATGAAATGAAGGCCAAATACCTGCCCAAGGTGGCCGAGGCGAAAATGCTTTCTTCCGGTGCCTTCACGGAACCGGATCACGGTTCGGACATCACCTTCATGAATACCACCGCCGTCAAAGAGGGAGATGCTTGGGTTATCAACGGCGGCAAGACTTTTATTACCAACGGCGGCCTATCCGGATTCTACTGTGTACTCTGCCAGACAGACATAGAAGCAACACCCGGCTACCGCGGCATGAGTGTGATCCTGGTGGAAGCCGACAGAGAGGGCGTTTCCACGGCAGATGTGGGCAACAAGATGGGCATCCGGATGTTGCCCACGGCCGAAGTCATGTTCAAAGACGTTCGTGTTCCACTGGCAAACCTGATCGGTGAGGAAGGCAAGGGATTTTACCACGTACTCCATTTTTTTGACGAAAGCCGTATACAGATCGCGGCCCAGGCCCTTGGAATCGGCCAGGGAGCCTATGACCGGGCATTGGCTTATGTAAAACAACGAGAACAGTTCGGCAAAAAAATTGCCCAGTTTCAGGTAACCCAGCACAAGCTGGCCGATATGGCCACCAAACTGGAACTATCCCGGCTAATCACCTACAAGGCGGCATGGAATTTTGATCAGGGCCGCATCGATCCGAAGCTTACCTCCATGGCCAAAATGTATGCAGCCCGCACAGCCGTGGAAGTGGCCGATGAGGCGATTCAACTGCTGGGCGGTTACGGCTATATGACCGAGTATGAAGTAGAACGCTTTTATCGCGATGCCAAAATTACCGAAATCTGGGAAGGAACCAAGGAAATTCAAAAAAACACCATCGCCAGCGCAGTGATCGGCCGACTGAAATAGTCTGCCGACCACAATGGTAGAGTAAATGGCTGGAATTAGAACCAATCCCGCCCTCTAAGTTTCAAGTTGCATATATCAATAAAAGGAGACCAATATGTCTGATGTGATCGAAATTGCAAAAAAAACAATGCTTACCGGTATCGGCCTTGCACTTGTGGCCAAGGACGAGCTGGAAGATATTGTCGGTGATCTGGAAAAAAAATTAAACCTGACTGAAAAGGAAGGTAAAAAATTTCTGGATGAACTTCAGGAAAAATATGACAAGACCCAGAAAAAACTGGAGGATCGGGTGGAAGAATCAGTCAATGGCTTTCTGCAAAAAGCAAACATCGTCACCACGGATGATTTAAAAGCATTAAAAAAAGAGATCCGGGAACTTAAAAAGGCCATCGGCAACCAGGAAAATCAATAAATTCCTTCACCCTGAACCAACCGCCCTGGATGTAACAATCTATGCTCATCAGCATCCGAAAAATAGGTGTTATCGGTCGGACTTATCGCCACCTCACCCGCTACCGGCAGATTTTAACCGTACTGTTTAAATACGGCTTTGAAAATCTGGTGGAACATATCAAAATCGAGCAGTACATCGAACTCGGCCTGCAGATGATCTCCAGAAAACCGCGGGCAAAGGTGGCAAAACTGTCCCGACCCGAACGTATCCGGATGATGTTTGAAGAACTGGGCCCCACCTATATCAAGCTGGCCCAGGTACTGTCCACCCGGCCGGACCTGATCCCGGTGGACCTGCTCACCGAACTGGCAAAACTTCAAGACAAGGTACCATCCTTTCCTTTCAGCGACGTCCAGGACATTATTTTTAAAGAACGCGGGCAAACCGTAACGGACCTTTTTGAAACCATTGATGAAGTCCCCATTGCCTCAGCTTCCATCGGTCAGGTTCACCGGGCACGCCTGAAAAACGGCGAAGAGGTCGCCATAAAAATCCAGCGTCCGGGCATACGCAAAATCATCGAGGTAGACCTCGAGATCATGCTTCACCTGGCCACCCTGGCCGAACGTAACATCGAAGAACTGACGCCCCAGCGGCCGGTCAAAATCGTCGAAGAGTTCGCCCGCACCCTTGAAAAAGAGCTCGATTACAACATCGAAGCCACCAATATGGAACGAATGGCCGCCCAGTTTTTGGACGACCAGACCCTATACATTCCAAAAGTATTTCGCGATTTTTCCACAAAACGGATACTCACCATGGAGTTTGTGGAAGGAATCAAGATCTCTGATATTCAAAAGCTGAATGAAGCCGGTCTTGACTGCAAAAAAATAATCGCCAGGGGATCGGATATCCTGCTGAAACAGATTTTCGACCATGGCTTCTTCCACGCCGACCCTCATCCCGGCAATATCTTTGTACTGCCCAACAATGTCATCTGCCTGCTTGACTTTGGAATGACCGGTTCGGTAGGCCGCCATACACGCGAAGATTTTGTGGACCTCATCGATGGCGTTGTGCACCAGGATGAAATTAATACGACTCGTGCCCTGCTTACGATGACTACCTATGAGCAGGAACCAAAGCGGCGTCTTCTGGAAAAAGATGTGGAGGATTTCATGGGCCGGCACCTGTACAAGGCCTTGAAGGACATTGAAGTCGGAAAACTGCTCCAGCACCTTCTGGAGCTGGCGGCCCGCCACAGGCTGAGTATCACCCCGGATATTTTCCTGATGATGAAAGCATTGAGCAGCATTGAAGGAGTGGGGCTGATGCTGGATCCGGATTTCGACATAATTGCCCAGGCAACGCCCTTTATCAAACGCATCAAGATGACCCGTTTTAAACCGCATCGAATAGCCGGTGATATCATGCGGCTCACCGCTGAAACCCTTGAATTTTTTCAGCAGTTCCCCAAGGACATGCTGGAGATCACACGCATGATCCGTGAACGCAAGTTCTACCTCAAACATGAAATTCAGGATCTGGACACCATGCTTGCAACACACGACCAGATCAGCAACCGCATCTCCTTTTCCATCATTATCGCGGCCCTGCTCATCGGTTCGGCCCTGATCGTCATCTCCAAGACACCGCCATTGTTATACGGCATCTCCCTGATCGGCATCATCGGATTTACAGCCGCCGCCGTAATGGGCATCTGGCTCCTCATCGCAATCCTGAAAAAAGGCCGTCTATAACCCGGCCTTTTGGATCACAGCATCAGTTTGGATATAATTTCCTTCATCACTTCGGTAGTGCCGCCGCCGATGGACAAGACCCGGTTATCCCGATAGAGCCGTTCCACCAGGTAGCCGCGCATAAAGCCATACCCGCCAAAGATCTGTACTGCATCGTAGGTTACCTTGTCACTGACGCTGCAGGCAAAATTCTTCGCCATGGAAATCTCTCTGGTCTGGTCCTGTCCGGCATCGATTTTGGCTGCCACCCGGTAGGTAAATTCCCGGCTGACCTCCACCAGAGTAGCCATATCCACCAGTTTATGCCGGGTCACCTGAAACCCCTTAATGGGCTTGCCGAACGCCTCCCGCTCGCCGGCATACTTCATGGCTTCTTCCAGGGCCATTTGGGCGGTCATGTTGGCCATGACGGCCAGGGTCAGACGCTCGAACTGGAAATTGGCCATGATGGCATAAAATCCCATATTTTCTTCACCCAGAAGATTTTCAACCGGTACGCGGCAGTTGTCCAAAAAAATCTGAGCCGTATCCGAAGCCCACCAGCCTGTTTTTTTCAATTTTTCCGAAACCGAGTACCCTGGAGTGTCCGAGCCGATGACAAAAAAACTGATACCGTGTGCTCCAGGTCCGCCTGTACGCACAGCGCAGGTCAGTTGATCGGCACGGCATCCGCTGGTGATGAAAGTCTTGCTGCCGTTGACCACAAAATAATCCCCGTCCCGCACGGCCGTAGTCTGGATATTGGCCACATCCGATCCGCCACCCGGTTCGGTAATACCCAGGGCGGCAATCTTTTCACCGGCCAGCACCGGCTTGACATATTTTTGCTTTTGTTCCTCGGTTCCCAGATTCAAAATCGGGGGAATGGCGATATCAAGAGACCCGAGCGAGGCGGCAAACCCGCCGGACCCGCTGCGCAGAATCTCTTCGGAGGCAGCGATCTTGTAAAAAATATCCCCGGGTGTTCCGCCGTATTCTTCGGGATATCCAATCCCCAGAATACCCACATCACCCGCCTTTTTAAAAATTTCTACGGGAAAGCCACCCTGCTCCTCCCAGTCTTCGATATAGGGCAAGACCTCCTTTTTTACAAACTCACGGACCGACTTGCGGACCATGTCGTGGGTCTTGCCGAAATACTCCTGACAGGTTGCGCGGGTATTGAATTCATATGCCATGTGTGTTTCTCCTTTTTCCAGGCCGATTCGGTGGGCAATCAACACGGTTACAAAGCTGCAAACCGGCGACAGGGCTTACGGTGTTTTGATTTAAAGCG
>Ga0207996_1002357_pt1 | contig 11609 bp, 10 predicted proteins | sample AntAceMetag02UKG_FD_184773 | JGI IMG/M metagenome (GOLD analysis project Ga0207996, IMG submission 184773) | Saline lake microbial communities from Ace Lake, Antarctica - Antarctic Ace Lake Metagenome 02UKG (SPAdes) (version 2) | ecosystem: Environmental > Aquatic > Non-marine Saline and... | reverse complement strand
TTAAAAACGGCAGAAATAATTATATATACTTATTTATCAAAGCTTGAATTAAATACAATTAAAAATAGTGGGACATAATTGTTATCCTTTTTGGGCCACTTTGCATTATTCCCTACAATAAGGCCAAAAAACTAACTAATTCTGAGCAATATGGATTTCTATTTTCCTCAAGTCTTAACCGCTGGCCTGCCTTTATCTTCCAGAATGAAGGTGAATTACTCAGAGATGACAGAAAGTTTTTTAATCTATCCAGTACCAAATGCAGGGAAGCCATAGGTTTCATACAAGACTTAATGCACAGGTGGAAAGCAGCCCTTGCATTTGGGGATACATCAGAGGAAACTTCATCTCTTTTTCTGAGAGGTAAGATTGTAATGACAATGGAAAGTTATTATGGATTTAACATTCTTAACAGAATAAAAAAATTTTCATGGGACATTGCGCCGCTCCCCATGGGGAAAAGCAAAGCAACACTTCTCTTAGCTGATGGATTTGCAATTTCAAAAAGAACAACAAATTTTAATCTGGCTCTGGAATTCCTTAAATTTATTCAGTCCGAAACAGTGCAAGAATATATTAAAAACTGCAGAACTCTTGTTCCTATCAATAAGGACATAGCTGAAAAATTTTATAAAGGGCCTCCGGAGAATTACAAAATATATAAACAAGTTTTGCCTTACGCCCGACTTTTAAATTTGCCTTACTCCAGCCAACAAAGGCAAATCATAGAAGAAGAAACAAATCTATTATGGCATGGGCTGCAGAGTTACGAGGATACTTGTGAGCATATAGAAAATAGGTTAAGAAATGAATAAGTTTTGTTTTAATTTTTAACAGGGGGAGGTGATAGAAAATGTTAAAGAAAATGAGAAAGATGTTGGGAAGCACTGCGTTTACGTTAATCGAGCTTTTGGTTGTGATCGCGATCATAGCTCTGCTTGCATCAATGCTGCTGCCTGCGCTAAAGGAAGCAAGAGGAATGGCCAGAAAAGCAGTGTGTATAGGCAACCTGAAACAGATAGGCATGGCTTTCAATCTTTATATGGCAGATTGGAATGATTGGCTGCCCGTCGCTAGAGGTGACGCTGCAAGGTTTGGAGACACATGGGATTCAAGATTGATAGAGATAGTATATGATGGAGTAACTATTCCTATTTCAGATAGCGTCCCTTTATTTATAAGATCATCAGAACCGACGATTTTCTGGTGTCCGAGCAGACCTAGGAACTATGCTGCCTATAGTTTCCCTGCTAGAACAAGGAGCTACTCCATGAATGCTCATCTTAAGGACGGTGATTCATTCTACAGAACACCTTGCAGGTACAACAAGATAGACCAAAGCAGATTAGGTGAAATCATGTTGATCATAGATACTGGGGCCAATGAGAGACTCACTTTTGACAATTTTAGCGGCGTAGGGAAGTCGGATGCGTGGATGTGGAACCAGGGAGCCGGTGGACCTACAGCAACCTCGGGCAGAGCCAATGCAGGCTTTCCGCATAACGATATGTCAAATGTATTGTTCTGTGATTTTCATGTAGGTCAGGTTCCGTGGCAAGGTCCGCCAACTAGTGGTATTGGAGACGGTTTCAGGATGTGGTAAAAGAAATAAGAAAAAACAGGAGGAGAGGAAATAAAATGAGTAAAAAATCGACAAAAAAAGGCAGAATGATAGGAATAAACTTGATGGTCTGTGTGGCATTGTTTCTATTGTGTAATTCCGTATATGCCCAGGACTATGTCAAGAAAGGACTTGTGAGCTACTGGAGTTTTGATGAAGGTGAAGGAGAAATAGCTAAAGATAGTGTGGGAACAAATAACGGTCAAATTCATGGCGCTGTGTGGGTAGATGGTATCAAAGGTAAAGCACTATCCTTTGACGGGGTAGACGACTATGTTGATTGCGGAGAGGATGGTTCTTTGGATCTTGGTATTGTTGGTGAAATTACGCTCGAGGCTTGTGTGAAGCTTTCCCGTGATTTAGATGTAGAAAAAACTGAACTAGTAAGCATCATAACCAAAGGACCCTATAATAACTCAAGCCAATATTTATTAGGAATCCGATACGGGCAGAAGATGTATACAGATGGTCTGCGCCCTGATGGAAGCTATACGCAGGGAAGAGGCGACGTAATGCTGGCTAAGAATGTATGGTATCATCTTGCTTTAACTAGGGATTCTTCCGGCACAAAATTTTATGTGAATGGAGAGTTGAAGGGAAGGGGATTAGCTAAAATTACCCAGGGTAAGGCTGCGGATATTACAACTCAAATAGGTGCCGAAGATGAGCATTACTATTTTCCCGGCATTATCGATGAGGTCAGGATTTATAATCGGGCGTTATCAGCAGCAGAAATAAAGAATCATTATGAAATAAACAATCTATTACTTTGAGATTCAGCTTCAACTATGATTTTAAACGAGAACTTAACAAGGTGTCAAAAAAACAGGAGGTATGAAATGAAGATTCTTGTAAGGGTATTGGCAGTATTGTTAGTATGTATTTTTGCTTCATTCTCAAATGTTGTTGCGGAGAAAGCAGAAACAGGATTAGTTGGCCATTGGAGTTTTGATGATGTAGATGGAAAAATAGTCAAGGATTCATCCGGTTCAGGCAATGACGGAACTCTGATGGAAACAGCTAAAGTAGTAAAGGGGGGCATATTAGGCAGGGCGCTTTCTATGGATGGCAAGGGTTATGTGGAAGTGCCTTCACACGCTTCTTTAGAAAATCAGGAATTTACTATATCTTTTTGGATGAAAACAGATGATCACACTGCAAAGATGAATGGCGGGATTAGCAAAGGACTGGTTTTTGGGGATCCTACTAGTTATGAGTATGAGATTTTTATTACTGACGATATTTGCAGGTTGAGTATTTCAAATGGAACTCAGCACTCATTGTCAAGTGCGCTTGATCGCATTAATGATAATAACTGGCACCTATGGACAGCGGTTGTTGGTCCCAAGAGTATGAAATTGTATAGAGATGGGATTCAAAGAAGAGGAAGTCAAGCAAGAGTCTGCCGGGGAGATCCATCTAAAAAGTTAATTATAGACTACAGCAAGCACTATGCCTTTTACATAGGCGGAAGTAGATTTCAGCTAAAAGGGCTCATTGATGAAGTTCGCATCTACAACAGAGCATTAACAGGTGAAGAAATTAAGAAGTACTATGATGATTGTTTTTACGAATAAAGAAGAAGTTAACTAACAAAGTATTAAAAAAAACAAGGAGGGAAAAAACAATGAAACTTGCCAGGATATTTTCTGTTTTCATGTATGTTGTTTTAAGTGCCGCAGTTGTGCCATACTCGCAGGCTGCAGTGAAAGTTTCCCGGGACGAACAGGCTCAGTGGCTGCGATGGGTGATTCCGCTGCCCAAGAATGTAACGATTAAAGCAAAACGCGTAGTCTCTGTTCGTGACGTAGTGATTGTCCTGAACTCTAAGTCTTCAGTTCTTGAGCGAAATGCAGCCAAGGAGCTTACAGCGTTGTTTGAAGAAAAGACTCAGGTCAAGCCGCCTATCGTTAAGGATGTTCGCATCAAAGGCTGGAATATCATTTTGGGTGTAACAGATGAGCATAAGCGTGTGGCTGGACTCAAAGTACCTAATCTGAAGCGTATTCGCAGCGTTCCCAACGCGGATCAGGCTTATGTGATCGTGCCTGTGAGAGATAACGCCCTTATGCTGGCCGCCACCGGCCCGCGCGGTGCGTATTACGCTGCCAAGACGCTAGCACACCTTCTGCGACCGACATTCTCCGGGACCGGCACAGAGGCGACAGTGGAAATCCCTATTGCTCGCATCGCGGATTGGCCTGATATGTCCGAACGCGGACTGTGGGGTACTGATACGGCGGAATGGAACGTGAAGTTGATGGCCGATCGTAAGATGAACACCCATGAAACCGTAGGCAGCACTCTTTATCCATTGAAATCCTCTCTGATGGTTAACAGCGAAGGCAAGGGAGTTGCGAAGCTGAGGACATCATCGATCGTGCTCGGTATGCGTTATGCGTTCAACGTTGTCCCTATGATTGCGCATGCAGATCAATGGTACACCATGAATATATTCAAGGCACTTCCACAAACACGAGGTGTCGCTACTGGGTCTATGAAAAAAAGGGGATTGAACATTGCCTGTTTCTCTAAGGAAGAAACCGCCCGGGTCCTAGGCGACTGGATTGTGTCGATTTCAGAACAGCTCCCGCTGGAGAACAGGGATATCTCCTTTATGCTTAGCGAGGATTATCATTGCGCATGCAAACAGTGCCTGAAGACTAACACTTATGTTCTTCAAGCAAAAGCGATTGTTCAGGCCTATGAACGGGCTAAGAAATACCGACCCGATATTAAGCTGCGAGTAGTGCTGTCAGAGGGAAGTTTTGCTTTAGGCAATGACAAAGTTCTCGCGGCGCTGCCGCGTGAGATAGGCGTTGTTTACTACAATAGCACATTTACCTATCTCTCTGATCGCGAGCCTATTATTTACCCGTTGCTGGAAAAATACGCCAAAGCTGGTGGCTGGCTGGGTGTCTATCCCACGATCGTGGCCGATAAGAACTCCATGGTACCCTGGACTTGTGCCCAGTTCATCCAGTTCAGGATGAAGGAATTTGTGGACAAAGGACTTGCGTCTTTACAGGGATTTATTGGTTTTGATCCCCGTCTTTTCGACTTCAGCGTGGCTGCGGCCGCAGAGTGGTCCTGGAACGCATATGGCCGCAGTCCTCGTGAGTTCGCGCTGGCATACTACACCCAGGAAGGCGCTTCTGACCCAGAGAAGTGTGCAGATTGGGCCATCATGCTAGGACCTGTTGAATGGGATATATACGGTGGGAGGATACTGATCCACACGTTCAACGGAAGACTTGGCATCAGCAAGACCCTCTCGGAGGAAGACAAGTGGCCCGAGCTGGGCAAGGGATCGTACCGTTATCTGCCCAACGAAAAGCACTTGCAAAGTAACCTGAAAACCTGCGCTGTGGCTATGAAGCTGGCCAAAGAAATCGGGGACAGAGGAATGATATTTGAGACACAGATTACTACCGGGTATATGAATATGCTCCGGATTGTCTATGAAATGGGTAGGGTGATCGGGGATGAGAAGGAACTGAGTGATAAACAAAAGCGGACATTGTCCAGTCTGCTCGTCGAACTGGACAATGCAAAGGATTTCACGATCAAAAGTCTGCGTCTCTGGCGCCAGCACATGGCGCACTGCTCTGAGCATCCAACCCGCTTCAAGAGCACCCTCAAGAACGCGGAAATGTTTACTATTGTTATCGGACAGTATCTGCGCGGGTTAGGTGTTAGGCGTCCTCGTCCCGATGTTGAGAATCCCAATGTGAGTATCAAAATTCCCATGGGCAGCGGTCCAGTAATCGGTGTTTACCACGGCGGGTACAGCGATAGTTCAAAAAGTCTACTTCAGGCATTCCTGAACGAGAATATACGCATATTTATGCTCCCGAGGCTTGATCGCGAGGCGCTTGCCCTTTGCGATGTGGTGATCGTTCCACAGACCAGTAGCGATTGCTTTCGTTTCTTTAACCATGCAGGCAGCGATATCAGGGATTTTGTCAAGAAAGGCGGGGGCATCATGCTCACACACGACGCGGTCGGATATCGCTTCCACGATGCCGTGTTTCCCGAGATAGGCAAAGGCATCTCCCATCCCAAGTTGGGCGTTGCCATAGTTGCTGAGGAGCATCCTGTGAGCAAGGGTTTCAAGGTCGGCGAGGCGATTGCCTACGCCTATTCCTATGACCACGTTGCCATTGTCCCCGGAAAGGACGGCACAGTCTTGATGAAAGATAAGGAAGACCATCCAACCGTGGTTGTCGGACACTTTGGCAAGGGCAGGGTTGTGCTTAACGGAATGCTTCCCGGCCAGGCAGCCCAGCTAAAAGGGGAGTGTATTTCGAAATTCAAAGAACCGCAAGGCGCGGAATTAAAGTTCCTGATCAATGCCATCAGATGGCTGAATACTACTGAGGAAGCATGGGGTGGAAACTGATGAGAATATAAACATAAACTACGGTTGTACAATAGATGCCTTTCGTGCGTAAAGGACTTATTTTTAATAACTAAACTATTACTTTTAACATAGGAGAAAAAAATGATTATTTCAGCAGCAATAAGCTTTGAAGATTGGATGGATGCATTTGGTACCTGGGGAAAAGTAGGTGTATATCGTATTTTTAGGCATCTTAAAGATAATGGTGTAACCCGTGTATATTGGCGGACAATGGGCGGCGGGGTTGTTACTTATCCTAGCAGTTTTGAGGACACTATCCGCACATTTTGGACTGATCAGGGCTATGAACAGGATCATTTACTTGATGGAAATATTCCTGAATCACGAATTATTGATAAAATATATGATATGAGAGACTTTGATGCTGTTGCCTGCGCTCGTAACGTGGCTAAGATATTTGATATAGAATTTTACCTTTGGCATGAACCGCATCAAGAATGTCATGGCTGGCACCAGTTTTCTAACTTTGTTCGTAAACATCCGGAACTGTGTCCTGTTAATTGTTACGGAGAAAGACTGCCCGGTCATCTTTCCTGGGGATTTGAAGAGGCTATCCAAAGGCGTATGGATCTGTTTAAGGAAGTGCTTGTTTATGAACCAGACGGTATTGTGCTTGATTTTGTAAAAGGCGGGGATCATATATATCCTCGGATCGATGGTAAGGGTTACAGCGCTATCGGTTATGAGAAACCTATTCTTGACGCTTTTAAGAAAAAAACAGGGAAAGATGCTAAGACCATTCCTAATGATGATATGGAATGGATTAAATTCAGAGCAGGTTATGTGACTGATTTTGTACGAAGAGCCAGAGAGTATCAGAATAAATGGTATCCGGGTATTGTTTTCGGAGTATTTGGAGTACATAAAGGCAGGGGAATGGGAGCATATCAGGATGAAGTCCCGGGTAAGATCATTAGGGATAAATCCCCTTTAGGCGCAAAAGACGGGACTTCTACTAGGAAAAAGGTGACAATTGGTATGGTTGGTCCTTTGGAAGGAAATCTTGAGGATCATGAAACTTGGATTGCAGGGGGGCTTATTGACACTCTGGTAGCGGATGTTAGCGAGCTGCTTACTTTACCTGACGGTAAGCTTGATTCAGAAGAATACGGCCAAAGAATAGATCAGGCCCGGTCTTTAGTAAAGGGTAATTGTTTATTCGGTTCCCAGCTAAATACCTGGTCGTCCAATGAAGAGCAGATGTTAGAGAGCGCTCGTGTGGCCAGTGAACATGGTTGTCAGGAAGTAGTGCTCTGGGAGTATGTTGGAGCGGCCAGGAATAAAACTTTTGAAGCGGTCAAAAAGATTACAGATAAATATGGAAAGAAAAGAAGGTAAATGTATAATTAAAAAATAAAGGATGGATGAAAAATGGCTAGACCTGATGTTTTTGAAAGAAAAATGATAGATGTCTTAGATCCGGAATTAAAGAAACGATTATGTCAATATAAAACATTAGAGGCTTTTAAATTTGCCTTACTCCAGCCAACAAAGGCAAATCATAGAAGAAGAAACAAATCTATTATGGCATGGGCTGCAGAGTTATGAGGATACTTGTTAGCATATAGAAAATAGGTTAATAAGTGGAGGGGATTAAAAATGTTAGATAAAATGAGAAAGATGTTGGGAAGCAGGAATTTGTGTTGGGGACAGACATTTGTCCGATAAAAGAAGTAAGTGAAGAGATAACTTTTGGTCATTTTTCTCACATAGAGGAGAGACCAAAAGATGGAAATAAAAAACGTAAAGATAAAAGATGACTTAGAGAGAAAAGGAGAAAAGAAGAAGAGATTTAGTTCACAGGAGAAGCTGTTGATATTAAGTCAGATAGAAAAGGATATAACGATAGAAATGGTAGCGGAGAAATACAATCTAGCGGTAGGAACCCTGAAGCGGTGGATAAAGAAAAGAACCTCTGCCATGAGTAAAGAGGATCCATTAGGATTATCAGGCTTACCTGATGCCAGCACAAGACCAAAACGAGCTGGCAACAAACTTCCTAAAGCAACAGAGGAAAGAATACTGTCTTGCTGGCAAGAACATCCTGGGTTAGGCCCTTCACAGGTACAGTATCAGTTAAGAAGAGAAGGGCTAAGGGTAAGTGCAAGAGCGATAAGAAGAGTGTTAGTAGAGAACGGTTATCAGAAGAAGGAGAAGATAGGCATTGGAGAATTGCAGCGATTTGAGGCAGAGAGACCAAATAAGCTCTGGCAGATGGATATAGTAGATTTCTGGTTAGGGAAGCAGAGAGTATTTGTACTTCTGATGATCGATGATTACAGTAGATTCATAGTAGGCTTTGGAGTTTTCACAGAAGCTACTATGAATCATGCAATTACAGTTGTAAGGAAAGCAGTAGCCAGATATGGAAAGCCTGAATCACTTTTAACAGACAGAGGCATGCAGTTTTACTCGTGGAGGACAATGAGCAGATTTCAGAAGCTCCTGGAGTCTGTAGACATAGAGCATATTCTGGCAAGGGCGCATCATCCACAGACACTTGGAAAAGTAGAAGCGCTTAATAAGAGAATACAGAATGAACTGATCCGGAAGAAACATTTCAGGAGTTTAAGTGAACTTGTAGAAGGGATAAGGGTATGGATATATGATTACAATCACAACAGAACCCATCAAGGGATAAGAGATCCAGAGTTAGGAAATGTGCTGGTACCGGCTGACAGATACTTTGGCAGGGTAGAAGAAGTACTGGCTAAGGTAAGAGCGAGACTAAAAGGTAAAAAAACATCTCCATTTGACTATACGAAGGACATAGAAAATCTGAATCCTTTTGAGATTTTCAAGGTAATGGAAAATAAAGGCAATTTAGAAGCATGGTTTTGTGGAAGGAGGTACAGGTTATTGAGTAGTTAAAAATTTTGCTCGTCTCCTTTCCTGAAAAAAGTTTGGCGATCACCCATCTCCAAATATAATGAGTAGGGAAAGGAGATGGGTGAATATGTATATAAATCGTGAACCGGCAGAAATATTTAAGCTGGCAAATTTAGCAGTAAGCATACAGTTCTTTGACAATTTAGTAGGTGACTCAATAAAGAGAACAGCTGAGGAAGCAGGAGTAAGTGAGAAACAGCTTCACTTCTGGAAGAATCTTTTAAAGAAGGAAGGAATAAAACTTTTTTCTTCCCTCAAACCAGGGAGAAAAAAAGAGAATATCTCTTGCTTAGAGGAAAGTGAGAAACTCCTGATTTATGAGACTGTAAATCGTCTTTTAGTAGAAGAGAAGAAACAAGAGGGTAGAAATCGCAGGTTCTCATCAGAGGTTAAGCAGAAGATTCTCCATGAAAGAAGAAGACTTAAGCAAGACTTTTCTGTTGGTTATGAAAAGTTTGCTGAGCTGGTTGGAATAGATTCAGGGAGTGTAAGGCTGTGGTCTCGCAAAGAGAAGCGGGAGGATTTAGAGAATCACTCTCGCGCTCCAAATCGCAGACCGAAGAAATTATCTCCTGAGCTAATCAGTAAGATAGTTTGGTATGGTTCAAGGTGGAAAAGAAGACACAGAGGGAGAATCAAACTAACAGCATTTGGAGCTGGTTTCCGGTGGAAACACCGTAAACTTTTAGCAAGGTATGGAAAAAGCAATCTCTCTGATAAAACTATTGCGAGGTATCTCAAAGAGGCTGATTCTTACAGGGTAAAAGAGGAAAAGCATAAGGGCAAGAGAGGAGCTTTTAGATACTATTTCCCGGGAGCGCAGTTTCTGATAGACACAACTGTAGTAAAGTTTCTGGGAATAAAGGCAAAGCTCATCAGTGTGATGGATGCTCTGTCACGGAAGATCTTCCATCAAGAAGCTTTCTTGGTAGAGAATGCTGAGAAGGTAATAAAAAGTATCAAATGCTCTTTGAGCAAGGCAGAAAGATCGGGATTAAAGGTTCTATCTCTTGTAAGTGACCATGGAAAGCCGTACAAGGCAGGGAGAGTATGGGAATATATCAAAGGGGAAGGAATATACAGGATATTCTCTCCACCATACTGGCCAGAGGGTAAGGCACCTATTGAAAGATATTTTAGAACTGTAAAAGAAGGGCTTTCAGATAGATGGGAAAATTTAATTTTCTTCATAAGAGGAATAAAAGAGAGAATAGTTCTTGGATGTTTGAATCTCATACTGATTGGGTTTAATAGCAAATATGAGAGAACTTCAAATCCATATATAGATGGGAAAAGTCCCCAAGAGAGGATAAAAAAAGGTGCAAGTTTTGAGTTTTGTGAAGCAAGTAAAAAGATTTTTGCCAAAGAAGAAAGAGAATCAATTCTCAAACGCGAACTTATTGATTCAGTATATAAAGAATTTGGGTTTGAGTTAAAGAAGGAGAACGCAGTGAGGTTGCTTTCCAGATACAAGAAGAAGGCAATAGATGAAGCAGCTGAGGCGCTGAGAAGAAAGTTAGCAATAGAGAAGCTAGCGCCAAAGAATCGCTGGTTTTACTTAGCAAGTGTAAGCTCTAAAATAGACATAAAGGATAGGGAAGAGAAAGAAGCAAGAGCAAAAACAATCATTCGGCAAGAAAAAGCTAAAGTCATGGAAAGAGAAGAAAGAAAAAGAATAGAAGAAGAGAGAAGATGGTATGAAACTCATCCAGAGGAGGCGTTAGAGGAAGCAGTAGAATGGCAGTTGGTGCTCTGTGGAAATGAGTTTGCCAGGACTCGGTATGAGAAGATGATTGCGAATACGTTAAAAAAGGTACTGATGCAACACTCTATTCTTACTGCAAGATTAAAAGTTGATAGGATGTGTAAGAGAATTGAGGAGAAGGATAAGTTGGAAAATAAGAAGGTAATAGAAAGTAAGCTTTCTCTTCCTGATGGAGATGAGCTTAAAGAGGCAAAAGAGGAAATAGTAGGTTTAATTCGAGAGAGTTACTCACAATGTAAAAAAGAACTCCCTGCATTTCAGGGATTAAGGCAGTTATGGAGAAAAAGTGCTTGATGAATAACAGAATGTGGGACAGAGAGGAAGTAATGATAAGAATTAAACAGCTCTACAGGTTGAATAAAGACATATCCTATACAGGAGTATGGGAGAATTATCCTCTTTTGCTGTTTGCAGCAGTGCACTATTTTCAGAATTGGGGAGAAGCGGTTAGATCTTGTGGGATTGACCACAGCAAGGTCAGGCGGCAGAAGGTATGGAGCAAGAGCAAGATAAAGGAAGAACTGACAGGAGCACTAAAGACAGGAGAAGAGATGAGTTACAATAAATTTGAGAAAAAACATCCTGAGCTTTTTCATGCAGCTCTGTATCATTTTGGCAGTTGGGAAAATGCTATCTCTGCTATTGGGATGGATTACGAGAAGACTCGAAAGACAAATAGCTGGTCCAGAGAGAAGATACTGAAAACTATAAGAGAACTTCAAAGTAAAGGAGTAGACCTATCTTACAGAGCCATGTATAAAAATGGTGATGGACCAGTGGTGAGTGCATCAAACTTCTTCTTCGGTAGATGGAGAGCAGCACTTTTAAAAACAGGCATAGATTATAATGCAATAAGAAGACGAAAAAAGCCCTCTAAATCGATAGCATGCGAGCCCTTGACAAAATCGGGG
>Ga0207996_1002351_pt1 | contig 11631 bp, 10 predicted proteins | sample AntAceMetag02UKG_FD_184773 | JGI IMG/M metagenome (GOLD analysis project Ga0207996, IMG submission 184773) | Saline lake microbial communities from Ace Lake, Antarctica - Antarctic Ace Lake Metagenome 02UKG (SPAdes) (version 2) | ecosystem: Environmental > Aquatic > Non-marine Saline and... | reverse complement strand
TTCCTAATTTCTCTGCAGTTGTATATTCACCGTTGACATATTCTGAAAAACAAACATCCCCTTCTCTTGCAAAATAAAGATTTTGGTTATCTGCGATGGAAGCTTGCCAATGGGCTCCATTTTGATTCACTTCGTTGCCTAATATTTGGGGAGACATCCATTCGCCATTACTTTTTTTTACAATGCAAACTTTCCCTGGCCCAGCTGCTCCAGAAAAATGTCCCCATAAAAAGACTAACTTAGTGCCATCCGATGATATAAATGGTGAGTCGCTTCCTTCTGTAAAACCGAAAGGTACACTTGCAGGCTGTGTCCAAATTCCATCTACTAATTTCATATATTGAATATTCCTATGTTCTGTACTCATCAAGCTCCAATATACTTCAGTTCCATCTGGTGAGAAAATGGGAGGTGCATGCAACTCCTGAGTAAATACGTTGGGTGCAAAGCGTTGCACCGATGTTGAAGGAAATGGAAGATTAAAATAGGCTCCATTTAAAGCGTTTGGATTCGTATTCTCATCAGGATTTTCTTCTGAATCACTTTTCTTACAAGACATACTGAGTAAAATAATTAAAAATGAGAATAGAAATACATGTTTACTTCTTAGGGTTTTCATTAGCTAAGTTTTTAGGTTAATATTTATCTATGAATTTTTAATTATTGGTATTATTTATTTGATTTATATAAACTGAATTGCCCCCTGTCCCTTCTAATTGTTATTAGTAAAATATTTTTTATCATTGAAATCAAATTTTATTTCTGTTTCATATATCAATCAATATACCAATAATTCTAATATGTTGTTATTCTGAGATATATAAGAATCTATCACAATTATTGCAAAAATAAATGTTCATTATTCGACACCCTATGACGGATTCTGAACAAATTACTATATTTGTTGTCAAATACATTAAGAAGAAATGGAAAGATAATGCAAAATAAAGCTAGAAAACATAATGATGAAACCGATATAAACAATTCTGTTTTTCATAATTATTACTTTTTAAGTAATAAGACTTAAATTATTGTGTTTGGTTACAGTTAGCAAATAAATCAAGCTGATTATTTTTCCAATTTTATATCTATTAATTTTTTTATATTATTGAAATCATTTGAGTCTAAGATGTCAATATAAATACAACGGCTTTTATTAAATCTTTTTGCATTTTTGTATTCGTCTTTAATATTTTCAGGTAAATCACTTTCTAAAATGATGGGCTCAAATTTATCACTGAACCAAAAAGCTATCCTAAATGTCCCTTTTCCAATTTTATATCCAATTCTTGGTCTGTTTTTATTAAGTCCTTCTTGTTGTATTAACTCTTTTATCGCCTCAAAAATCAATTTGAATTGGTTGTCATATTTTGATTCTAATTCCAATATTTTTCTTTCCAATTCTTTATGGGTCGATAGTATTTTTCTAAGTTTCACGAATGCTCTGACTATTAACACACTTGTTTCAATTGCAGTCAGAGTATTTAAAACATTTGTTACCTTGCGTATTTATTCTATTTCTCTGCTTGTTAAGTCTCTTGCTGAATGATGAATTGTTAAAATATCAATTTGATTATCTTCCACTATTTTGTATATAATTCTGTAATTTCCTTCTATTAGTTCTCTAATATTTTCTTGGTCAATTTCAGGTACAATCTTTCCTGCACGGATTTGAGTTTTTAATATTTTTGTCCGATTTTTAAGTCTAATAACTTGAAGTTTTGCATATTGCTTAGAATCTTTTGAGATATATTCAGCGATTGTCTTTAAGTCGTCTTTTGCTTGAAATGTCCAATTTATTCGAACCATTTTTCAATTTCATTTTCAATTTCATCTTCTGAAATTACTTCTCCTTTTTCCGATTGTTTGTTTCCTTTTTCAATCTTTTCCATTAAAACTAAATTTTCGATCAAATCATCAATGGAAAATTCTTCAGGAAATTTTTCAATCTGTTCTTTAAGTCTCGTTTTTGTCAACATTATTTTCAATTTAAGATTTAGTCCAAAGGTACAAATTTTCTTTTATGTTGTTGTCTTTATTTTTCCTTATAAACAATGTAATATCCCCCAAAAATAAGACAGTTTAGAAGTAGACAAATTATATTAATTTTAAACTGTTAAATATGAAGAGAAAAAGATTTACCCCGGAACAGATCAGTACCAGTTTATTGGTTGAACATTAAAGCTTTTCAAATGTCTGTTTTTTTTATGTGATTGAAAATTTCAAATCTTTCTTTGGTTTATTTTTATTTAATCCAAGGTCAAAAAGTTTCTTTAGAAATTCACTTTTCAATTGGCGTCTTAAGAAGTACAATAAACGGAAACCAATTATTAAATTTCCTATTGATGAATTTTTGTTTTCGCCACTAAAAATCATTTTTTCAGTTTCTAATATCGGGAATAATAGAATTATATAATCTATAATTCAAATATTTACCATAATTTAAAATAAAAATACAGCGCCCTCTATTATCAGAATAATAGCTACTAATCCTATATATGCATATTTGTTCCCAAAATTTAGAGTCCAGCCAAAAGATGGATTCGATTTAGGAACTATTATTCTTGGGTCGTTACTATTAACATAAAAAATCCCTTTCCAATTATCCGGGTTTTTACTCATTAAATTATAATTTTCACCTTTATCTTTCTTTTCCATAGCTTTTATAAAATATTTCAATAATTATTATTTACAAATTCTTATGTCTGCAAATATAATGATTCAAAATTAATCCAATTACTCTTTTTCCCTTCCCGAAATTTCCAATTAAAACAATAAAACCCGTCATTGAGTACATAGCCATGGGATGTAGTCCAACTTAGCCTGCTCCGATTTCTCGGAGGACTCATCGCAGGGTTTCCGCTATGGCGGAACAAGCTTTGCAGACCGCTCAGAGTCCTATTTATTAGCTACTGGTGTTAATTCATTTTTTGTCCTATTTTTCAATTTAGTACTGTCCTAATTTTGTTTTTTCGGGTCGGCAAAAAGTGGTGGCAGATAGACAAGCTCTTTTGCAATTTTTGGTCAAGCGTTGGCTCGTGTGAATTGCAAATGTGCTTGGCTGTGTTGGGTGGCTATTTTCTTCCCTTGTTCAATGATAGTACATTATTAAAATGTGGAATCATCTGTTTTTAATTTTTAAAACCTATTTTCATGCAGTTGTTGCCTAAAGTTTCTTCTGAACAAAAAAGAATTAAATTTTCAAGATTAACTTTTTCTCCATGAATTATCTCATGTATTTCATTCTTTCGAAGGATGTTATCAATCTGTCCGCCTGAAAAATCAAACTTATCAGCTAATAAATTACAATCTTTAACTTCTAAGAATGGTAATTTTGATTTCCAAATTTTAGCTCTCATTGTAGTATTTGGTTTTTGAAATTGAATTTTAAATAAAAATCGCCTTTCAAATGCAGAATCAAGATTGTTTGCAAGGTTTGTGGTTGCAATTAGAATACCTTCAAAGTTTTCCAACTCTTCAAGAATAATATTTTGTATTGCATTTTCAGTCTGAGCAACGCTTGAATTTCCGAGTTCTCTTCTTTTTGATATAATTGCATCAGCTTCGTTGAAAAACAATATTGGCATACGTTCGCAATCTTTAGCAAAAGATTTATAGTCAGTAAATATTCGCTTTATGATTTTTTCACTTTCACCAAACCACATTGACTTTGACTGACTGATTTCAACTTTCATCAATTCTCTGTTTGTTTCTTTTGCAATTTGCTTCACAATCTCTGTTTTACCTGTTCCTGGCACACCGTGTAACAAAGCTGTCACTCCTTTGGGTAAGTTTTTGTCTATTAATCGTTTTTGAGTTTCTCTTAATTTAACATCATCTAACAAATCTTTTAGTAAAAAAAGTTGTTTCATTTCTGATTCACTGAAAATTAATTTTCGAAAAGGAATTTCATGTGGCGACAAAACATTTTCTTTTTTCTTTGTGTTTACAAAAAGCTTTATATCACATTCATTTAAAATATTAAGTGAATTGTCTGTTAGTTTTATCTCAGTATCATTAAAAAATCGAGCTTCAACAATTTCAATCAAATTATTCTTGACCAAAACATTATCTCTAGATAAGATTTTTTGCATGTATTTTAAACGTTTTGAAGGGTTATCATAAATTCCTTCCAATGTTCTACCTATATCAGTAGATTCTGTTCCTGATATAGTTTTCCAAATCAAATAAAGATATAGGTAGGTGTCTTCGATGTCGTAATTAAACTGCACAACTTTCTTAATTAATGGAAAATGTAGATTTACAGAAATAATCTCTTTTGTTTGGTTAAATAATTTATATGTAGATATTTCATCAGCATCTCTTTGTTCTCCAATATTGTATAGCTTTTCAAGTAATCCAATAATATCCTCAATCTTTTCTTGTTTAATTTCAGGCATGGACTTATTTTGCAGAATTGCCTCTGAAATTTTTTCATTTATTGTAAACTGGTCATTAATTCCGGGTAATTTCATCCGATGCTTTGATTTTTGTTTCTCGAAAATACCTTTAGAGTATAAATACTCAAAATCATCATTGTATTCAAGTATTTTCATAGGGTTACAATTGAAATATTCTATCAGGTCGTTTAAATCGACTGTATCTCCTTTATAATTCAAGGCAAATACCAATGCTATAAAAAAAGTTTGACTTTTAGTTGTTTTGAAATACTCAGAAAGAAAGGACAAATCGTTATCAATTTTTATAAAAAAAGAGTCTTCGAGTTTACATCCTTTTGATTCTTCATATATTTTCCCAATACTGTTCAACACTTTTAGTTTAATGTCCTTTCCCATATCTATATGTTTTTATACAAAGATATGGCCTATGTACGCCAAACCGTGTCGATGTGTTATTGTCTTCTTAAATAAAGTTCTGCACAAGCACGAGCATCAGAAAGTGCTTCGTGATGTTTTAACTCAATATTATCAATAATACAACATTCATCAAGTTTGCCTGATGGGTATTTATCATTTGCTCTGCATAATCTCATTGTACATTCCCATCGTTCAGAGATGTCAAGTTCTGAATAATCAAGACCATTTTCCGTCATTGTTTTCTGTAATACACTTCGGTCAAATGATTCGTTATGAGCAACTATTATTTTTCCCTGCAATCGTTTTTTTATTTCAGGATATACTTTGTCAAATGTAGGCGCATCTTTAGTGTCGCTTGCTGTGATACCATGCACTTGAATGGTGCGCCAGCAATACTCGTTATTTGGGGGCTGAATGAGTGCATGATATTCATCTGTTATTTTTCCATTTTCTACGGTTACAATTCCAACAGCACAAATATGATGTCGTATTGCTGTTTCAAAATCTATTGCTGTGAAATTTTTCATTGGTTAATCAAATTGTCTTTTTTATAATTTTTACCAAATATTGTTCCAAATTATCCAAAGTTACATCTGCAACCGATATCCATTCTCCAATTTTATTTTGTTCTTTTAAACAATCCCACCATTGAAATTTCTCACTGTTGCTTTTCAATGTAAAATAGATTTTCCACCCTTTATAATAAGGTAACGGATGTACTTTTTGCCAGTCATCAACTTTGATAATATTTTTATTTTCTAAATCTGATAATACTGCATTTCGTTTATCAGCAAAAACAAATATTTTTTTCTGAGATTTAGTGTTATATGGAAATATTGAATATCTGTTATGATTACGCCAATGGAAATAACTTTTAGGGCTAAAATATTTTGATATTGTACTTTTACATAAGTCATTCTGAAAGTTTTTTAATTTATCATTATTGGCGATAGAAGAATTGAACAAAGTAAAATCAATAGTTAATACATCTTTAATCTTAAATAATTCATTTAAAGGACTAATCAATTGTTCATTAAGTAATATTGACTTCCATGAACTGGCATTATTTTCAAATAACACTACCTTAAAATGTTCAAAATCAGAAAATAAACTAATCAAAGTGCGTAAGAGAACAGCATCTTTTTTATAATTTTGAGTAGCTCCATTTTCGTCAAAGTATTGTATTGTTTTTTCAAATCTTTCATTAAATTTTCCCCAATCATATACATTTGCATTTATTCTGAATAAAAAGCGAGTGGCTCCTTTACAAAATGCTGTTTTTTCAGCTTCGATAATTTTCCCTTCCCATTCATTGCTTGAATCATTTAAAATTCGATTGGTTTTTTCCTTTTCCTCTTCCATTTGCCCTCTGGCAAAATCTTTTGATACATCCCTGTCTTTTAAATGTTCGTAGATTTTGTGGGAATGTTTTCCTAAATCATCAATAAGGCGCATAGCACCAATCATTGCTTGAATGGTGTAAATGTTTGCATTTTCTACAATATTCCAAACAACTCTCATCCATTGTTTGAAACTAGATTCTTGGTAAGCATCTTTTTCAAAATAGCAGCAGATAGCATAAAAAACTACTCTTTGAGGTTGTGTTAAACTAGTTGGAATATCTTTTTTTTCTTTATTTTTTTTCTGATCATACTCTGGTATAAACCTGAAGTCGGAGTATTCATTCCAAGAAGGTAAAAACATTTTATTAATCTTATCTGTCGATGAATTAAATATAGAGTGAAAAGCGTCTAATACTTTTTTAGCAGATTCAATATTTTCAAGTAAATTAATATCTAATTTATAAATATCAAAGCCATTGTATTGGATATTAGTATCATCTCCATTTTTTCCATACAAATATTTAAACAATTTGTTTGATTCAATATCTTTGGTTGATAAATATTTTGCTGTAATAATTTTATTCAAAAAGTATCTATTGAAAAAAGCAAAATAGATTTCATCTATTCTATGATTAGGAGACTTGTATTTCCAAAATATATCAGTCCAGATTGTATCTAACTTATGAGAAACTGTTTTTTCTGGATTCTTAACCTTACTATTTGATTTATTTTTATCAACATACCACCCTACAAGGTCCGCTTTAAAATTTTCAAAATTAGTCAACTGTTTTCCCCTGGCATTCATTTTAATATATAAATCATCAGACAAAGTTAATCCTAACAAATCAAGATAATAAAAAATTATTGGACAATTATTGCTTGTTAGCTTTTCCCAATATTCTTCAAATTTAACCTTAGACTCAGCGCAAAAAACTTCTTCAAGCCCATCAATAATGTCATTTTCCTTATCATCTTTTATTGGTGTACCACCAAGCATGTTCAGCATTGCCTGTATTGTAGGGTCTTGTTTCCAAGCAGAGAAAAACCATGTTTGATTTTGAATTAGTCCTACAACATTATCCTTTTTATCTTGTATATCAAAGTCAGAAAGTTTATTACAAAATTCTCTTGAAGTGGTTCTGGTTTCATAAGTAAACTTTTTGAAGATTTCCTTATTAGCTTGAAGCACCCCTGCTTTATATGCAATAAACCAATGCAACAGCCATAGGGTTGTAAGTCGTTGCTGTCCATCGAGAGGATTTAAAGAGTTATTTTCAACACTTCCATAAACAAAATCTAGTTTAAGTGATACTGCATTGTTTTGAAAATCCCTATCTAATGCCTTTTTTATATCAGTAAGAAATTTCTCTCGCAACTTTTCTTTTCCTATTCTCCCTTGAGCGTAATCACGCTGAATGATAGGAATTTCAATCTTGCGTTTTTTTAAGAAATTCCAAAATGTTGTTTGTTGTATATTATTGTGCATTTAGGTCGTTTTTAGTTGTTAAAAATTTCTCTAAAACTGTTTCAATATTATTTATGTACGCTTTAGCATCCTCTCTATTCCATTCTCGTAGGTTGTTTGGAGAAACATTATGATATTTCATAAAGACATTTTTTGTGCTAGGTGGAATAAATGCGATTGCTCCGTCTTTTTCTTCAATTTCCAGCTTATCATTAACTGTAATAGTTTTTCCTTGGTCTTTGCCTATAATTACCCTGCGTTTTACTGGAAATATTGAATTACCATAACTTCTATTGGTAGAGGCATCCAGTAATGTGAAATTCCATAACTTATCTTTTTCTTCATCTTTTAACTTTGTAGTAGATTCTTCAATAATTCTACTATAAAGTTCTTCAAAATTATTTTTAGAATTATTCTCTTTTTCGCTGTAATCAGAAATAAAAGATTTTATATCTTTTTTTAATTCATCATCAGTTATTGCTATCAAAGAAGCCGTTAGCCACTCTTTTTGTTCTTTTTCGTTTTCCAAAGAATTCTCTACATTCGAATCAATATGCTCCACATCCCATTTTTCCTTTTTGAATAAATGAAATGGGAACTTATAAAAAACAGGTAGCTTGTATTTTTCGTTTTCGGTCAAAGACTTGTTTTGATTAATGATAGTTTGAATGTTGTGTAATAATAGAATAGGGCGACACTTAGTTTTCGGACTCCCGTTAACTTCATATTGTTTATCCAAATCAGAACATTGAGTTAGTTGATTCTTTATCTCAGGATAAATAAACTCAGCTAAAAAATTATCTTTTGTTCTATCAGACTGCTTCCATTCATCAAGAATACTGGATATTTTTGTTTTGTGTTCCACTAAAAATCCAATATTATGGTATAATTCTAAATCGTTGAACCATTCCTGAAAGGTTTGGAATAGAGTTTTTACTTCTCTCCAACAAATTGAGATATCAATATTTGTTTCTCTCCTAAACCAGATATAGAAATATCGGAATGTTCTATACTCATCTGTTCCAATATCTTCTTTATAATCACTAAGTTCTAGTAAATTCTTTTCCCATATTAAGTCAAAAATAAAATCAATACGGGTGGATTTATCATAGTTCGCTTCATTGAGAAAAAGCCAGAATTCATCATTTTGCAAGGTGTATTCAATGTTATCCCATTCGCTTGAGACCTCCTGTTGTTGAAGTCTTATTTTTTGATAACCATCATTTCTGAAATTTGACTTATTAAGAAATAAGGCTTTTATAAGTTCAGCATTTGTAAGAGCGATTTTTCCAATATTTAGCCGAGTGAAAACTTTTATTGGGTCTTCGTTTACCGATTCGTACCAAATAAACTTAACTTCTTTTAAGAGAGTATTTAAAAATAATTTTTTAGAATCATCACTTTTTTCATTAAACCAATTTGTTATTTGTTCGTTCGCTTCTGAAATATGGTAATAGTCAATGTTATCCTTTTTTTTACTGCCTTCGATTTTGCTTAAAAATTCCTTACTATCCACCCGTGTTTCATATTCTATTTCATACTTATAATAAGATTCCATATAAGAAAGCAGTATGTAAATCGTTGTTAATCGTTGTTGTCCATCAATAACCTCCCATCTGGAGTATTTATTAAGAATTTTTTCAGTAGCCTTTATCAAATCAACTTCATCTCCAGGCTTAAGTTCTTTAAGTTCAATACAATATTCTTCTTCTTTTAAAATATTTTTCTTCACAACAAGAGGTTGAATACAATAAAATCCACCTTGCTTTTTATTCATAAACTCATCAATATCGTCTAACAAGTCTTTTACTTGTTGCTTAGTCCAACGATACCCCCGTTGATAATCAGGAATGAAGAATTTCATTCCTGACAATTCACTTATTGATTTTAATTCAATTTCATTACTCATAATTTTTTCTATTCAAAATAAGATATTCAATTCGTCAAACTATGTCGTTGTATTAATATTTTTTCAAAGTTTTCCCCAAAATGCTTTTAATATCTAATGCCAACCACTCAGGTTCTAAAACCTTAACAGCATCCCCATGTTTTAAAATTAATTGAGTTAATTCATAATTTGGGATAATAGTAATTGAAATGCGAAATTCTGTATCGTTATCGATTATTATTTTCTGCGATGTATGTAAAGGCAAAGTTTTAATATACTTCCCTTGTGTTGGTGTAAATGATAGAATTACATTTTGGACAGTGTTTAGCGAATAAACTAAGCCAATTGTTTTTTCAAACATTTCAATCGGATTTAGTTTATTATCAATTTTAAATGTTTCCGTTTTTACATCTAAATCTTCAATTCTGTCTATGCCAAAAGTTCTGAATTCTTTTAAATTTCCAATTAAGCCTACAACATACCATCTGTTTTGGTATTCTTTTAGCAGATAAGGTTTTAGTGAGAATTTGCGTGTCTTGCTTGTGTGGAAATTAAAATGATTAAAAGAAATTTTTCTATTATCTTTTATCGCCATTAATAATGGCTTTAGGTTTTCAATTCCTTTCAAACCACCTCCAGTATCAAATGAGATATATTTTAAAGCATCTTTACTTTCATTTAGGCTCTGAGTTAATAATTCAGCCGTGTTTACAATTTCTAAAAACCTAAAAAAGGATTCAATATTTATACTATTTTCATAGTCAATAAAGTATCCATTTTTGTCTCTGTTGTATTTTATTTCAATTCCAAATTCAAATCTAATTTGCTCAATATCCCGTTGTATTGTTCTGTCTCCAATTTCAAAACCATGATTGAATAAATAATCTTTGATTTCTTGAAAGGAAGGGTATTGTCCTCTTCTTATTTTTTCAATTTCAAGAGTATATCTTCGTATTGTTCCGTGTTTAGACATAATCGGCAGTCTTTTTTGTGGGTAGGTAAAATTGCACTCTTGCCGATTTTTCTTCGGCATGTGTGCAATGTGCGTAGGCTTCCCAAATTGTCCCGAAGGGCAAAAGCGGGTCGGCAAAAACTATTTTTTTCTTGCAGTAAGTCTCAATCAATGCTAATATTTTTTCTATTCTATTTTTCAATTTTCTAATCGGTTTATTTCAATATTCATTCGGTCTTCGCCTTGCATACAACTTCTAAATAATTACTACACTATAAGCATTATTCCCCATTTGTCTATTGTAGTAAACTTTGTTAAATCACAGATTAACAAAGCATTATTTATGGTGAAATAAATATTCATAGTTTTTAAAATACAAATGTATATAAAATTATTAATTTATCAATTTATGTAACAGGCTTTTTATAATTCAAAACATCCAAAAGTACTTGTCTCCCATCTTAAAATTTACAATAATTATAAACACAAAATCCTGATTTTTTTATTATATTTGCCAGTATTAATCAAAAATCTATTTTGATGAAGCTTTGAAGTCTTTTGATAAGGTAAAGAACTCTTTTGATGATACAAAAAAGTCTTTTGATGAAGCATCCAAGTCTTTTGATGAGGCATCGAAGGCTTTTGATGAAGCATCGAAGGCTTTTGATAAGGCAAAATAGTATTTTTATAACTTGCTGAAGTGATATTTTACTTTATCAAAATACTTCTCCAAATTATACAATAACTTCAATGATTCATCAAAAAGCTTCAAGGGAGTATCAAAATTGAAAACTAAGTAAATCAAAACACTTCAATGAGGCATAAAAATACTTCTCAGTTTCATAAAAATACTTCGGTGCTCTATAAAAATCCTCCGCTGATTCATAAAAAGAAAAATTTGTTTCTATGTGATTTCTAATGGATTTTATTTATGCTAATTCTAAATATTCAACATATTCGACTTTATAGTTTTAATAATTTACAAACTATAAAATTGCCTTGTATAATAATTCAGAACTCAGTATTTTTGATGTAATAATAAAATCATCATTATCATAATAAATCAGTGTCCTATATGTTTTTAATCGGAACTGAGATATGATATATATTAGTTTCTTATCATAAATTCAAAAAAATATATAATTTTTGCAACATTAGAAATTAAA
>Ga0207996_1002349_pt1 | contig 11632 bp, 7 predicted proteins | sample AntAceMetag02UKG_FD_184773 | JGI IMG/M metagenome (GOLD analysis project Ga0207996, IMG submission 184773) | Saline lake microbial communities from Ace Lake, Antarctica - Antarctic Ace Lake Metagenome 02UKG (SPAdes) (version 2) | ecosystem: Environmental > Aquatic > Non-marine Saline and Alkaline... | reverse complement strand
AATACTTTAGGAACACTCCACAGGAGGTGGAAGATGAAAACAAGAATTGTTTTATTATTTACTTTATTATTGATAGTAAACGTGGTCTTAATAGCACAAGCTCCAGATTGGCAATGGGCAACCAGAGCTGGTAGTAGTAATTGGGATACAGGAAATGGAATCACCATAGATGATGCTGGGAATAGTTATGTGACAGGATTTTTTAGAGAAACAGCGACCTTTGGTTCATACTCTCTTACCAGCAGTGGAGATGATGATATTTTTGTAGCAAAGATGGATGCAAATGGAAACTGGTTATGGGCAACAAGAGCTGGTGGAATTTTTGATGATTTAGGATATGGAATCACAATAGACGATGCTGGAAACAGTTATGTGATAGGAAGTTTTCATGGAACAGCAACCTTTGGTTCCTATTCTCTTATCAGCAGTGGAGAGGGAGATATTTTTGTAGCAAAGATGGATTCAATAGGAAACTGGTTATGGGCAACCAGAGCTGGTGGAGCTTCTTATGATAAAGGATATGGAATCACAGTAGATGATACCAGAAACAGTTATGTCACAGGACGTTTTAGAGAAACAGCAACCTTTGGTCCCTATTCTATAAGCAGTTGGTATTTGCTTTGTGATATTTTTGTAGCAAAAATGGATGTAAATGGAAACTGGTTATGGGCAGCCAGAGCTGGTGGAGCTGAGCGGGATCATGGAATTGCAATCACAATAGATGATGCTGGTAACAGTTATGTGACAGGATATTTTCAAGAAACAGCAACCTTTGGTTCATATACTCTTACCAGTAGCGGATATGAGGATATTTTTATAGCAAAGATGGATGCAATCGGAAACTGGTTATGGGCAACCCAAGCTGGTGGAACAGGTTGGGATATAGGAAAAGGAATCGCAATAGATAATGCAGGGAACAGTTATGTGACTGGAAGTTTTCGGAGTACAGCAACCTTTGGTTCCCATTCTCTTATCAGCAGTGGAAGTGCTGATATTTTTGTAGCAAATATGGATGCAACAGGAAACTGGCAATGGGCAACCAAAGCGGGTGGAACTTTTTCTGATAGAGGACGTGGAATCACAATAGATAATGCTTGGAGCAGCTATGTAACAGGAGAGTTTGGAGGAACAGCAACCTTTGGTTCCCATTCTCTTATCAGCAGTGGAAGTGCTGATATTTTTGTAGCAAATATGGATGCAACAGGAAACTGGCAATGGGCAACCAAAGCGGGTGGAACTTTTTCTGATAGAGGACGTGGAATCACAATAGATAATGCTTGGAAATGTTATCTGACAGGATATTTTTGTGCTACAGCCAACTTTGGTTCCTATGCTCTTACGGGAGGTGGATCATATGATATTTTTGTAGCAAAGTTAAACAGTTCTGTTTTTGCCGAAAATGAAATAATTCCAACGAAAGGAGTGCTTTCAAATTACCCCAACCCATTTAATCCTGAAACCACAATCTCTTTTTCATTAACCACAGAGCTCACGGAGAACACGGAGATTTTAATCTATAATATCAAAGGACAGAAAATAAAAACTTTTCCAATTCCTAACTCCTCACTTCTGATTCCTAATCAGGTTGTTTGGGATGGAAAAGATGATAATAATAAACCGGTTGGAAGTGGAATCTATTTGTATAAGCTTAAAACTGGAAATTTCGAAGAAACAAAGAAGATGATATTAATCAAGTAGGGACAGCTTTCCAAGCTGTCCGAAAAAAGTTTTCAGAGGAGTAAAACGAAATACTTTAGGAACACTCCACAGGAGGTGGAAGATGAAAACAAGAATTGTTTTATTATTTACTTTATTATTGATAGTAAACGTGGTCTTAATAGCACAAGCACCCGAATGGCAATGGGCAACTCAAGCAGGTGGAGGTAATAATAATGATGACGGATATGCAATCACAATCGATGATGCAGGGAACAGTTATGTGACAGGGTGTTTTGAGGATACAGCAACATTTGGTTCCTATTCTCTTATCAGCAGTGGTAATATGGATATTTTTGTAGCAAAGATAGATGCAATAGGAAACTGGTTATGGGCAACAAGAGCTGGTGGAACCAGTTATGATTATGGATTAGCAATCACAATAGATAATACAGGGAACAGTTATGTGACAGGATATTTTGAAAGCACAGCAACCTTTGGTTCCTATTCTCTTACCAGCAGTGGTGGAGCGGATATTTTTTTAGCAAAGATGGATGATAGTGGAAACTGGCTATGGGCAACCAAAGCAGGTGGAACTTATGGTGATTGCGGATATGGAATCACCATAGATAATGCCGGGAACAGTTATGTGACAGGAGATTTTTTGGGAACAGCAACCTTTGGTTCCTATTCTCTTACCAGCAGTAGCAGTGAGGATATTTTTGTAGCCAAGATGGATGCAATAGGAAACTGGCAATGGGCAACCCAGGCTGGTGGGACTGGCAGTAACGAAGGAAAGGCAATTACAATAGATGATGCAGGTAACAGTTATGTGACAGGATATTTTAGCGGTACAGCATCCTTTGGTTCCTATTCTCTAACCAGCAGTAACAGTCAGGATATTTTTGTAGCTAAGATTGATGATAGTGGAAACTGGCAATGGGCAACCCGAGCCGGTGGAACTGGTGAGGATATGGGACTCGGAATCACAATTGATAATGCAAGTAACAGTTACGTGACAGGAATTTTTATAGGTACAGCAACCTTTGGTTCCTATACTCTTACCAGCAGCGGATTGGAGGATATTTTTGTAGCAAAGATGGATGCAGATGGAATCTGGCAATGGGTAAACAAAGCTGGTGGTGATAATTGGGATGGAGGAAATGCAATCAAGATAGATGATTCTGGCAACAGTTATGTGACAGGATATTTTAACGAAACAGCAACCTTTGGTTCCTATTCTCTAACCAGCAGTAACAGTCAGGATATTTTTGTAGCTAAGATGGATAATAGTGGAAACTGGCAATGGGCAACCCGAGCCGGTGGAACTGGTGATGATTGCGGATATGGAATCACCATAGATAATGCAGGGAACAGTTATGTAATAGGAAGTTTTGGTGGTACAGCAACCTTTGGTTCCCATTACCTTACCAGCAATGGTGGTTCTGATATTTTTGTAGCAAAGTTAAATAGTTCTGTTTTTGCCGAAAATGAAATAATTCCAATAGAAATGGAGCTTTCTAACTATCCCAACCCCTTCAATCCAAGCACCACGATTTCTTTTTCATTAACCGCAAAGGACGCTAAGAACGCAAAGATAGAAATTTATAATCTTAAAGGACAGAATATAAAGAAATTAGAAATTAGAAATTTGAAATTAGGAATTAATGAGGTTGTATGGGATGGGAAAGATGAAAATAATCAACCTGTTGGAAGTGGAATTTATTTCTACAAACTTAAAACCGATAACTTCGAAAAGACGAGAAAAATGATATTAATCAAGTAGGGACAGCTTTCCAAGCTGTCCTAAAAAAGTTTTCTAAGGGAGGAAATCATGAAAACAAGAATTATTTTATTATTTACTTTAATATTGATAGTAAAAGTGATCTTAATAGCACAAGCACCCGATTGGCAATGGGCAACCCAAGTTGGTGGAATTTGGATTGATTATGGAAGAGCAATCACAATAGATGATGCAGGGAATAGTTATGTAACAGGAAGTTTTCAGGATATAGCAACCTTTGGTTCATACTCTCTTATCAGTAGTGGTTCTTTAGATATCTTTGTAGCAAAGATGGATGCAAATGGAAACTGGTTATGGGCAACCAAAGCTGGTGGAATTTGGCATGATTCCGGAGGTGGAATCACAATAGATGATGCTGGTAATACTTATGTCACAGGATATTTTGAAGGTACAGCAATCTTTGGTTCATACTCTCTTATCAGTAGTGGTGAGAATGATATTTTTGTAGCAAAGATGGATGCAATAGGAAACTGGCAATGGGCATCCAAAGCTGGTGGAATTGATGGTGATTGCGGATATGGAATCACAATAGATGATACCGGTAACAGTTATGTAACAGGATATTTTAGAGAAACAGCAACCTTTGGTTCCTATTCTCTTACCAGCCATTTTAATAGAGATATTTTTGTAGCAAAGATGGATGCAAATGGAAACTGGTTATGGGCAACCAGAGCTGGTGGAGGTTATAATGATTTTGGATATGGAATCACAATAGATGGTTCTTGGAACAGTTATGTAACTGGAGAGTTCGAAAATACAGCAACCTTTGGCTCCTTTTCTCTTACCAGCAGTGGTGAGCATGATATTTTTGTTGCAAAGATGGATGCAATAGGAAACTGGTTATGGGCAACCCAAGCTGGTGGAGCTGATGATGATGAGGGAAATGGAATCACAATAGATACTGTTGGGAATATCTATTTGACAGGATTTTTTTGGGATACAGCAACCTTTGGTTCCTATACTCTAACCAGCAGTGTATTGGAGGATATTTTTGTAGCAAAGATGGATGCAGATGGAAACTGGTTATGGGCAACCAGAGCTGGTGGATATGGTTATGATGTAGGATATGCAATCACAATAGATGAAGCAGGGAACAGTTATGTGACAGGTCGTTTTGGGGGTACAGCATTCTTTGGTTCCTATTCTCTTATCAGCAGTAGTGGTTCTTCTGATATTTTTGTAGCAAAGATGGATGCAAATGGAAACTGGTTATGGGCAACCCAAGCTGGTGGAAGTGGTTATGAGGATAGAGGATATGGAATCACAATAGATGATGCTGAAAACTGTTATGTTACAGGACGCTTTGATGGAACAGCAACCTTTGGTTCCTATTCTATTACCAGTAGTGGATTTGCTGATATTTTTGTAGCCAAGTTAAACAGTTCAGTTTTAGCAGAAAATTATATTATTCCTACAAAAATAGGGCTTTCAAATTTCCCCAACCCATTCAATCCGTCTACAACCATCTCTTTCACCACGGAGCTCACGGAGGGCACGGAGCTTTCTATCTATAATATCAAAGGACAAAAAGTGAAGACAATTAATTCATTCCCAAATCCCGATTTATCGGGAGGAACGAGAGAAGTTGTCTGGAACGGTAATGATGATAAAGGTAAACCTGTCAGTTCAGGAATTTATTTCTACAAATTAAAAACCGATAATTTCGAAAAGACTAGAAAAATGATCCTTATGAAATAAGGGAATTTAGCCCCGCCGGTTTTTTCGGAGGGGCAACATTTCCTTTTTAATCAAGTAGGGACAGCTTTCCAAGCTGTCCTAAAAAAGTTTTCTAAAGGAGGACAGATGAAAACAATTAAGAATTTTTCATTTTTAGTAGTTATCTTTATTATTCCGAGTTTATGTTTATCATACACTTGGGAAAATTTCGGTCCTGCAGATGTGGAATGTAACAACTTCAATCTGTGGGGAGGTGGAGTATTTTACGAAATAATAAGTTCTTCGGATGGGCTCTGGATAAATATTGGTGGAAACTGGGAGCAATATCACTACAGTAATCTGCCGGTCTGGGATACAGAACAGGTTTTCATGGCAACTGCAGACCTTATTGTTGCTATGGGAGAAGGTACTTATTCAGATGGCATCTACTTTTTCAATTTTATTACTTTTGAGTTTTTTATTAGTGAATGGTTTTTAAATCCGAGATTCATCTATTACTGTTGGAATGACAGTAAATATTATGTAGGTGGTGAACAGGGATTGATGAGAGCAGAAGTTCCCTCAGTTTGGGAAACTATAGATTTCTTTAACGGGAAGTATTGTTATGATATGGTTTCTTATTATGGCAATTACATAGTTTCCACCAGTGAGGGAGTTTATTATTCAAATGATGCTGGAGAAAACTGGTATCCGTCAAATACATTAGTAAATATCAGCGATCTGGAAATGAGCCAAAATGAACTTGTATATGGTATTTTCCCTGGTACATCGTATTCTTCAGGACTATGGATTTCATCTGATTATGGCGTAAATTGGGAGGTTGAATTTTGGGAAACTATGATGAGTTCTGTTGGAATCGATGAAGACGGAAATATTTTTGTGGGTTGGGAAGAACCTACAGGAACCAGTCAAGGTGTTGCTATGTGGACGGATGATCTAACTTTCATGAATAATGGACTTCCAAATGTGTATATCAATAAACTAACTTATCATCCTTTCCTGATCTATACAAATCTTATCTGCTGTACAGACAATGGAACTTATATGCTAACAGATTATTCTGTGGATACAGATGAAAATTCAGTTGCTGAATTGGGAATTGAATTAAAAAATTTTCCCAATCCCTTCAACCCGGAAACAACGATTTATTTTGAAACCACGAATTTACACGAAGAAACACGAATTGAAATCTACAATCTCAAAGGACAGAAAATAAAAACTTTTCCAATTCCTAACTCCTCACTTCAAATTCCTAATCAGGTTGTTTGGAACGGCACCGATGAAAACAACCAACCTGTTGGAAGTGGAATTTATTTCTACAAATTAAATATTAATGGTAAAACCGAAGCAATGAAAAAGTGCTTGCTGCTGAAATAATTGGAGGAAAAGTGAAATACTATCTTGCTTTATTTATAGTAATATTTTTTGTTACTTCAATTAGTTCAAGTAATATTTCCTGGATTAATCCACTTCCACAGGGAAATTCACTTTTTTCAACATTTAATCTTAACGGAACTGTTTTTGCCGTAGGCGAATATGGAACAATTATGAAATCAACAGATGCTGGAGAGAACTGGGATTTTGAAAATAAAGTCTGTGGAATTGAATCCCATCTTAAAGATATTGATTTCCTTGATTCGGATTTTGGTTTAATTGTAGGAGAAGAAGGTGTTGTATTGAAAACTGATAACGGAGGAAATTCCTGGAATTGTTTAGATAGTGGAATAACTGCTGATATAAATTGTATTGAGATTATTAACCAATCTCTAATATATGTCGGAACCAGTCAGGGATTATACAAATCAATTGATTTAGGAAATGAATGGACTCATTGTTATTTTACTGGAAACATAAGGTCTATTGATTTTCCTTCGGAACAGATTGGATACTTATGTGGATATGCAAAGGTTTATAAAACTATTGATGGAGGAGAAAGTTGGTCTATAAATTTTATTCTTACAGATGGAGATGAAAATGATATTTATGATTTGTGTTTTTTTGATACTGAAACCGGAATTTTTGTAGGAGGTTTTATTGATGATCCTTGGGTAGGTTTGCCTGATCAATATGGAGTTGCATATAAAACTTATAATGGCGGAGATTCGTGGGAACTGAAATATTCTTGCTATATGTATTATTTAATTTCAGTCAGTTATAAAGAAAATTATGTATATGCTTGTAAAAATGTTGGAATTTATGGAAATGTTAGGAAATCAGATGACTACGGAGAAAACTGGTTTGATGCAGGTCAATGTCCAAATGTTCCAAAATCGGTAGCGTTATTGGATAATGTTGCTATTGCTGTTGGAAAAGATGGAATGATACTTAAACAAGAAATAGACCAAACAAACTGGAATGAAATAGGTGAAAACTTACATTCTGATTTTGTAGATCTTCAGTTCGTAAATGATGATCTAGGATATATTTCTTCAATTGATAATAATATATTCAAATCTGAAGATAGCGGAAACACATGGGTATTAGTAGATTCCGATACGCCAATCAATAAATTTTTCTTTATAAATGAGAATTTGGGATATGGGATAAACGAAGATAATATATATAAAACTATAAATGGAGGAATAAACTGGCAATTGTCATATTTTTTTGAGGATGATCATTATAGAGAAATTTTTTTTGTTGATTCTGAAATTGGTTTTGTTGGAGGAGGACCTTGTTATGATCAATTCCTATTAAAAACGGAGGATGGGGGAGAAAATTGGCAGAGAATAATTGTTAGCGACTTGTCCTATATAAGAGATATTTACTTTATTGAAGAGAATATTGGTTTTATAGCTGATACTGGTAGTATTTTAAAAACAAACGATGGTGGTTCTACTTGGTCAATCTGCTATTATGCAAATATTGGTGTAAGCGGGAATTTTTATTTTCCTTCAGATGAAGTAGGATATTGTACTGGACATAATAATATATTCAAAACCGAGGATAGCGGTGACACTTGGTTTTCTTTGGATAGTCCCTTAATATTCAATACTTCAGCTTTTTTTATTTCTGATGAAGTTGGTTTTGTTACAGGCAGTGGCAATGAATTGATCAAAACAGAAGATGGCGGCAATACCTGGGAGATTTTTGAATATTTATATTCAGCACTAGGTACTAAAACAAAATCTTTCTTTTTTGATGAGGATAATGGAATAATTGCGGGTTATCATTGTATATTTAAGTATGATGATGAGACTGGTGTTTCAGAAAGTATCATCAAATTAAATGGTTTTCAATTATACAATTACCCCAATCCAATTAATCCAACAACAACTATCAGTTTTGAATTTCCTATTAATATCGAAAATCCGGTTATTGAAATCTACAATCTAAAAGGACAGAAAATAAAAACATTTCATGTCATCCTGAGCGGAGTCGAAGGACAGACTTCAGTTGTTTGGAACGGCACCGATGAAAACAACCAACCCGTTTCATCTGGAATTTATTTTTATAAGTTTAAAGCAGGTAAATTCGAAGAAACGAGAAAGATGTTACTTTTGAAATAGTTAATTCTGAAGAATTTCTAACAGTTCAGGAATCATCTCGTCACAAGAAGTTTTTGCAGTATTTTGGAAAGCTTTCAATCCAGCTTTCTCAAAGCTCAATCCCTGTCCACTGATGTTATTAATGGAGTTCTTATAAATTTCTTCTTCAGAAAGCATGTCTATTGCAGAGAAGGATAAATCTACAAACGAAGTGTGCATACCGAACATTTCTGAACCCTCTCTCGAATGAGCATTGATTGTGATATAAATATCCGCACTGCTTTTATCCTCAGCAAAAGTGAATCCCTTTTCTGCTAATTGTTTTTTTAGTTCCGGTTCGATATGTAAAACTGTCAAAATCTCACCAAGATTTGTTTCTTTGGATTCAATATAAAAAGTTAATCCGGAAACATTTAGAATTATTTTAGTGGTTGGAACCGGAAAACTTATGAGAATATTCTGATAAATGAAAGATGTGCTGTCTTGATTAATAAATCTTGAAATATCCAGTTGTGTTTGAATAATCTGCATTTTTTCGGATGATATAACTCTGCTGACTTTTGATTTACCAATTCCATTTTCATCAGTTCTTACATCCTGCAGCAAATCTCCGGAACCACTGAGAAAAGAGAAATAAAGTGGTAGATTTGAGATCGGAGTTTGACTCCCATCTTTATCATTATAAATTGCTGTGATCTCTAAAAATTGTTTTATCGGTTTATTTTTTTTGGCTTCTAAGGTGGGATTTTGAGGTTTTAAATCTATACTTGAAAGCAGATTCTGGATGGAAAAATATATTTCGTTATTCAAATAGATTGTTGATCCTCTGAATGTAGTTTCCAGACTTTCACCAATATATTTTTCAATTGGATTCAGAGATTGAAGATAATAGAGTAGAGCCTTTTCAATGTTCTTTTTTTCTTCATTTATTTTAGCTTCAGAAAATAGATCCAAAGCCAGACTAATAGCTTTATCGATCTTTTCTTGCTTAAGTTGTTTGTATAGTTCTTTTGAAAGCTGATAATAAACCCAGTATTCATTTTTGTCCTGCCAGGTATCAATGAGTTCATATCCATCTAATTCAGCTTGAGTAGTGGATCTTATCTGCGATCTAAATTCATCTTCTACCATACCGGCTTTTTCCACAATATTGCTGATTGCTTGTCCGGTTATACTGACTGTAATTTCCGAAGAGAGGTTTTTTAAAGCGTTGGTTTTTGCTATTTCGATATGGTCGTTGTTCTCTTTGATCTTTTGAGCAAAACCAATTCCAATATAATACTCTGAATCTATCGGTCGCTCTTTTACCCAGTCTGGTGTTTTTGCCAAAATAGTATTACAAGATATTACAAAAAAAATCAGTAGAAGTTGAAATTTTATCTTCATCCTAAATCCTTTTTTAGAAATAGTAAATTAGAGAATAGGTTTCTACCCCATAATCGAAGTACACTTTGTATATTTCACCAAGACCCCGACCTGCAATGGATGCTTCCGGTTTGTCCAATTGTGTTAACCCCGCAGGATTCCAGGAAACAGCAGTTGCATCATCTGCTACTCCGATAAATGCTCCACCCATACCAGCAACCCTTGCTCCCACTCCGGTAAAATTCCAATCCGGACCTAAATTCAAATCAAGTTGAGCATTAACAGATAATGAAAAGAGTAAAATGAAAAATACAATTAATAATTTTCGTTGCATATTAACTCCAAAGAAAATAAACCCTCATATAATTCCCTCAAAAGGGTATATGAGGGTTTTTTAAATCGTAATAATTTAATCAGATATTTAAAACCATTTTGCTTATCTTGTTTTAGATACATCTCTATATACAGAATCTTTCTTTGCTCTGGTTTTCTTTAGAACCTCAGGTGAAGAACTTACAGAACTTCTTTCTTGATAAGAACCAACATATACATTATCAATTGAGATTGCGCTACCATCGTTTAGGTTGTCAGCAACACTTTCTCTGAATCCAATGTATACGTCTGTTCCGGCAGGAACGAAATCTGTCAGGTTGTAGGAATAGAGAGTCCAATCTATAGGACTTCCAACTGAGAAATCAATTATATCAACTACAGTATTAAATGCAGCGGGATTATTTTGAACAGTTGTAGATATCAGTATCTCTACATGATCAACAAACGTATCAAAAAAGTAAATCATATAAAAATCAAGTATATTGCCAGTTGCAACAGTGATCTGGGGTGTGATTAACCATTGATCATTGCTGATTGTACCACCAGTTGTCCATGTACAGAATGCCTGCCAGGAACCACCATCCGGGCAAGCAGTTGCTGCACCGCCTGTCCAGCCAGGAATCGGAGTTGTTCCAACTTGCATTAGTTCCCAACCGGTTCCACCATCAGGACTGAGCTTCAACCATCCTACAGGTGGAAATATTCCTTCAAAACCTTCATCCAGAACAATTTGTTCAACAACATCCATATAAACTGCAATTGAAGCAGAGCCACCATTTGAAGTTATTGATATTTCACCTTGGTACGAGCCTTCAGACAGACCTTCTCTATCAATTGTTACGGTAATTGTACTTTTATTTCCTTCATCTGAACCACTTGTTGGATCCACTGTGATCCAATCCTGATCGTCTGTAATTTCCCAGTTTAATGTTCCGGTTCCAATATTACTTATTAAAAAATAGTCTACAGTTTCGATTGAACCGAAATCCATAGTGGATGTACTTACCTGCAGTTCAGGCACCGCATTTTGTACAGTTACATTCACAAGATTAGATGTTCCAACATTATCGGATGTATCATAAGCTTGTGCTTGTAATGTGTAATCAGCGTTCTCCCCTAATTCTGTTTCCCAGACAAATCCCCAGGGTTCTGAAGTTGTTTCACCAGCCCAATCACCATCGATATAAATTTCTACTATTGCAACACCTTTATTATCAGATGCATTAATATTAATATCAACTACACCGGAAATCGTTGAATTATTCTCTGGTGATGTTATCTGTACCATTGGTAGAGTTGTATCGGGTTT
>Ga0207996_1002345_pt1 | contig 11661 bp, 8 predicted proteins | sample AntAceMetag02UKG_FD_184773 | JGI IMG/M metagenome (GOLD analysis project Ga0207996, IMG submission 184773) | Saline lake microbial communities from Ace Lake, Antarctica - Antarctic Ace Lake Metagenome 02UKG (SPAdes) (version 2) | ecosystem: Environmental > Aquatic > Non-marine Saline and Alkaline... | reverse complement strand
CCTTCTGCTATATTCGAAGGAATAGACACAACAGATCTTCTTATTTGTGAAGTTAGACCGTATCTTTCTTCCTTTGGAAATTTTGCTGTTATTCTATATATTTCTAAACAGAGTTCGTATGACTTTTGCCAGACTTTCAACTCTTTGTAATTCGTTAGCATTTTACTCGAATACTTGAATTCTTGACCCCTTGAATCCTCTGGGATCACACCTGCTCAATTGGAAATAGCCCACTTATTTTGTCTTCTCGCCAGAGGCGAGCAAGAATTAACTACAACTAATCTGGAGATGATCCTAAAATCTTTATATAGCGCGTAACAATAAAATGATCAATTTCTAAAAAAAATGAATTTAGAATCTTTACTTAAATATTTCCTATTGACAGAACATTATGTTATGTATTTTGTAATCACTTACGTTTACGTTTCAAGATTAAAAAACAGCCGATTTTATGACCTCGTAAAAAGTCATTTGTAAGCGACATTGAGCAGTTTTGGAAAACGTTCACAGAGCCAACGAATTCGACTTTTTACGAAACCGTCAAATTTGCATGTGTTTAATATCAGGGGCTTTTCTGTATGGTGTTTAACGTTTTACTTTATATATCTTTATTTGTCTTTATTTCCGGGCTTATCTACAAGATTTACAAATGGTTCTCACTGGAAATTGGTTTTTCAGCAAGGAATGTCAGCAAATCTGAAAGGCTGACCGCCTGTTTCAAGGGTATTATCAGAGTCATTTTCAGCTCAAAAATCCTCATTCTGATTAAAGTATTTATACTCGATGTAATACTTCAAAAACGAATTCTTAAGGAGGATTTTCTACGCTGGGCCATGCACATGCTTATATATACAGGCTTTGTAATGCTGCTTCTTATGCATGCGCTTGACAGTTTTATAACCAGCAACCTGTTTAGCGAATATTACTCTACATTAAATCCATTTCTCTTTTTAAGAAACCTCTTTGGCATAATGGTAATTGCAGGGATTGCAATCGCAATATACCGGCGCTTTATTATTAAAGTACCCCGCCTGAAAACAAACGGCATGGATTTTTATGCCATAATAATTTTAATAATTATTATAGTTTCCGGTTTTTTTCTTGAAGCAGTAAAAATTACCTCTTTTTCTGATTTTAAAAGAATGGTGGATGAATTTTCAGATGTAAGCGAAGAAAGCGATTTAAATGCCCTTGAAAGTCTGTGGGTTCAGAATTTTGGAATTGTGTCTCCAAATCTCAAAAAACCATTTGAACAACAAACCCTCGAACATGGCAGTGAAGTCCATGAGACAAACTGCGCAATGTGTCATTCTTCTGCGAAATGGGCTTTTACAGGATATTTTTCAGCACGTATTATAAGTCCTGCTGCTTTAATTATAGACCAGTTAAAAATTTCGATAATTTTGTGGTATATTCATATACTGGCCTGCTTTGCAGGGCTTGCCTATCTTCCTTTCAGCAAAATGTTTCATATAATAGCCAGTCCCATAAGTCTGCTCGCAAATGCTGTTATGGAAAAGAAAAAGTCAGATCCTGCAAATATTAAAACAAGGCAGGTGATGGAGCTTGATGCATGTACCCATTGCGGAACATGCAGCCTTAGATGCTCTGCTGCAACAGCTTTTGATGCTTTGGGCAATAAAAATATTCTGCCATCAGAAAAGATGATTTCCCTGAAAAAATTAATTTCCGGTAAAAAAACGAGCTCTGAAGAATTAAAAGCTATTCAGGAAGGAATATGCATTTGCACGAATTGTGATCGATGCACTGTTGTCTGCCCTGTCGGCATAAATCTCAAAGAATTATGGATTAATGCAAGAGAGGGCTTACTCCAGAGAGGACATCCTGAGCCTCTGCTGCTTTCTCCATATTCCTTTGCAAGAGGCTTAAACCAGTATGCGCAGCCTACTGAAGAATACTACAAGCATGTTAAATCTGCAAAACAAAATGCAGCAGGAAAATTTGACTCATTGATAAAGCAGACTAGTCTTTCTCTCAACAAGAAAGACATTGAAAAGTTCAGTCAATTATCAGGTGATAATACATTTTCATACTGCTTCAGCTGCCAGAACTGCACCAATATCTGTCCGGTTGTATGCAATTTTGATAAGCCTGAAGATCAGCTGGGATTGCTGCCTCATCAAATCATGCGCTGTCTTGGCCTTGGTCTTGTTGAAATGGCTTCGGGTGCGAATATGATCTGGGATTGTCTTACATGTTATAAATGTCAGGAACACTGTCCGCAAAATGTTAATATAACAGACTTGTTCTTTGAGTTAAAAAATCTTGCTGTGAAGAATACAAGGCCATCGACTATCACCGACAAAGTAGATGGGACTTTCAAATAACTCAACTGTAGTTTTTGCCGGTTATCGCAACAGTTATAATTAAATTAAAACTGAAGATTGATTACTCAAAAGTTATTCTGGTTTCAAGTGCTGCAGAGCGGCATAATGCAGCTTTTTACGACGCCATCAAATTTGATAGCTTAGTAAAAAGTCATTTGTAAGCGACATTGAGCAGTTTTGGAAAAAGATTCGGATTGAGCCTGGCGTTAAAAATTGTAAGCTGTTTGAGGGCGTTAGCCCGAGTTCTTGCAATTTAGCCAGGATTAATCCGAATCCCGAAAATGCTCACAGAGCGAACAAATTTTACTTTTTACGATTTCATCAAATTTAAGGTTAAAACAATATGATTAAATATGCATTATTTTTAGGGTGTAATATACCGGCAAGAGTAAGCCAGTATGAAGATTCTGCAAGAGCTGTCTTAGAAAATTCAGGAGTAAAACTGATTGAAATCCGCGATTTCAGCTGTTGTGGTTATCCGCTTAAAAATATTGACCACAAAGCATCTATTCTGTCTGCAGCCAAAAACCTGGCATTAGCGGAAAAAAAAGGACTCAACATAATTACTCTTTGCAAATGCTGCTTTGGAAGCCTGAAAAATGCTGAATACCTCCTTAAAAAAGATGCAGCTCTGTTAAAAGACATAAACAAAAAGCTTGATGAGAACGGCCTGAAATATGAAGGCAACAGCACTGTAAAGCATCTTCTTTCAGTGCTTTATCATGAAGTAGGTATTGAAACCATAAAAAAGAAAATATCTAAACCATATAAAAACCTTAATATTGCTACCCATTACGGATGCCATGCTCTGCGTCCAAGTAAAGTCACTGGATTTGACAACGCTGCAGAACCCACAATATTTGATGAACTGGTTGAAATAACAGGAGCTGTATCTGTTGACTGGTCTAAAAAATTAGATTGTTGCGGAGCGCCTCTGACAGGAATAAACAATGACCTCTCAATTGATTTGACAAAAAAGAAGCTGGCAGACGCTAAACATTCAGGGGCTGACTATATTTGTACAGCCTGCCCTTTCTGTCACCTTCAATTTGATGCTGTTCAGAATAAAATAATCTCAGATAACGGAAACAAAGGACATATCGCTCCTGTTTTATATACTCAAATTCTCGGGCTGTGCATGGGCATTGATCAGGAAACTCTTGGAATCAGCAAAAACAAACTCGATATCAGCGGAATTAAATCATTTTTGACTGCTTTGTAAGAAGCTATATCGGGTGTGATCTCAGAGCGGTACAAGGATTCAAGGATTCAAGGGTTCGAGTGACACCTAGTGAAGCACTAATTATCAGTGCTCAAGGAAGAAAGAATAGCAGAAAGCGAAATAATATCAAAAACGCTGATAAAGTCTTTAGAAAACAAACCCTGGAATCCTTGGACCCTTTTCTCCAACTAAATTGGAGAAAAACCAAAATTAATTATAACTTAAGGAACATGAAAGATGACAAAGGATAAAACAGGCTCAGTCATGGTGGTAGGCAGTGGAATTAGCGGGATGCAGGCAGCCCTGGATCTTGCAGATTCCGGATACCATGTCTATCTCGTGGAAAGATCAAGCTCTATAGGCGGAATGATGTCGCAGCTTGATAAGACATTTCCTACCAATGACTGTGCAATGTGAGTTATTTCACCCAAACTGGTCGAGGTCGGCCGGCATATTAACATTGAGCTGCTTACCCTTTGCGAGGTAAACTCTGTTTCCGGCGAACAGGGGAACTTTGAGGTAAATCTGACGCAGCACCCGCGCTATGTAGATCCGGACAAGTGTGTTGCATGCGGACTCTGCGCTGAAAAATGTCCAAAAAAAGTGTTAGATGAATATAACCTTGGACTAAGCAAACGCAAGGCTATCTATGTAAAGTATCCACAGGCTGTTCCCTTGAAATATGCTATTGATGCAGAACACTGCATTTACCTTACAAAGGGGAAATGCAGGATATGCGAAAAAGTCTGTCCTAATAAGGCTATCAATTTCAAGGATAAAAAAAAAGAGGTTATACTGAAAACAGGAGCAATTATTCTCGCTCTTGGCAGTAATGTCTTTGATCCTGGAGAAAATGACACATACGGGTATAAAAAATCGCCCAGTGTTGTGACAAGCCTGGAATTTGAAAGGGTCCTGTCATCATCCGGGCCTTATTGCGAAAATCTTGTTTCATCAATGGACGACGAACATAAGCCTGAAAAAATAGCATGGCTTCAGTGCGTAGGCTCCAGAGATGAACATCCCGGCGGCAAAGGATACTGTTCTTCCGTATGCTGTACATACGCCGTTAAACAGGCAATGCTGGCCAAGGAACATGCCACTAAAGATCTGGATGCAGCTATCTTTTATATAGATATCCGTACAAACGGAAAGGATTTTGAAAAATACTTTAACAGGGCAAAAGATGAAGCTGGTGTACGTTTTATTAAATCAAAAATCACAAACATTAGTGAACTTGATGGAAAACATCTTATATCTTACGTGAATGAGTCAGGTCGGAAAATCAAAGAACTCTTCGACATGGTGGTTCTGTCTGTGGGGCTCGTTGCGTCAAGACAGGCCATGGAGCTGGCTAAAAAACTTGACGTAAAACTTAATAAATACGGGTTTGCAGATACCAGCAGCTTTGAGCCTGTAATCACATCAAGACCGGGTATTTATGTTTGCGGTTCATTTCAGGCGCCCAAGGATATTCCATCTTCAGTAATAGATGCCAGTGCTGCTGCAGGCGCGGCAGGAAGCAGACTCGCGGCATACAGACATACGCTTACAAAAACAAAACATATCCCTGATGAAATCGACATCTGTGGAGAACCTCCCAGAATCGGCGTATTTATATGCCGCTGCGGATCAAATATCGCCGGTACTGTTGATGTGCCTGATGTCGTCAAATTTGCTGAAAGCCTGCCCTATGTTGTTTATACCGGCGAAAACATGTTCAGTTGTTCTCAGGACACTCAGGATAAGATTACACAGATAATTAAAGACCAAAAATTGAACAGAGTCGTTGTGGCGGCATGTACTCCCAGAACTCATGAAGCGCTTTTTCAGGAAACATTAATCAATGCAGGCATCAATAAGTATCTTTTTGAAATGGCCAATATACGCAACCAGTGCTCCTGGGTACATAAAGATGATAAGGAAAAAGCAACTGAAAAAGCTAAAGATCTGGTGAAAATGGCTGTTGCAAAAGTAGCGCTTTTCAGTCCTCTTAAAGAGGCCAGACTGGAGATTAAACAAAAAGCGCTGGTTATTGGTGGCGGAATAGCCGGTATGACAGCTGCTAAAAATCTGGCAAGCCAGGGTTTCCCAACCTTTTTGGTCGAAAAAACCAATGTTCTCGGGGGACAGGCCCGGCATCTGCACGAAACATGGCAAGGCGAAGATATTCAACAATATTTATCCAGACTAATAGAAGATGTGGGTTCTGATAAAAACATAGAAATATTTTTAAATTCCAGCATAAAAGATGTGGAAGGTTTTGTTGGAAATTTTAAAACCACAATTAAAAACACCGAAAGCAGCAAGGTTCTGGAACATGGAATTACAATTATTGCCTCAGGCGCCTCGGAACTTGTGCCGAATCAGTATCTGTATGGTAATGACAAACGTGTTGTAACAGGGCTGGAACTCCAGCAGCGTTTTATTGAAAACGATCCCTCGCTTGCCAGACTGAATACTGCTGTATTTATCCAGTGCGTTGGTTCCCGTATCCCGGAAAGGCCCTACTGTTCAAAGGTGTGTTGCACACAATCCATCAAAAGCGCCATAAAACTCAAAGAGATTAAACAGGAAATGGAGGTGTTTGTAATATACAGGGAGATGCGGCCATATGGATTGCGGGAAGACCTGTATAGAAAAGCGCGTTCTATTGGAATTAACTTTATCCGTTATGACTTTGATAAAAAACTTTCTGTAGAATCAGACGCAAAAAATCTGCGTATTGCCTTCTTTGATTGCGTGCTGAAACGACAAATAATAATCCAGTCGGATATTGTAATACTTGCTTCCGCTATTGTAACGGAAAAAGAAAATAAATTGACACAGCTTTATAAGGTAACACAAAACGAAGATGGTTTTTTTGCAGAAGCACATGTTAAACTGCGGCCTGTTGATTTTGCAACAGACGGAGTATTTGTATGCGGGCTTGCCCATTCACCCAAGCCGATAGACGAATCAATAACTCAGGCTCAGGCCGCAGCCTCAAGAGCGGTTACGCTTTTATCAGCAAAAAGTATTTTTGCCAGCGGCACAGTCGCGTATATAGATCCAAACTTTTGCAGCAGTTGCGGTGTTTGTGTTGCAATATGTCCTTATTCTGCAGCAAAATTTAATGAAAAAAGCGGCAAGGCTGAAATCGAGCCGACATTGTGTAAGGGATGCGGCCTTTGCGCTGCCTCCTGCAGATCAGGAGCTATTGATCTGAATGGATTTGGGAATGATCAGATATTTGCACAGATTTATGCTTTATGATTTATGATTGTTGATTGAAGGGAATTAGAGTTGAATTCGGTAGAATTAAAAAAGCGAACAAAAGAATTTGCTCATAGATGTGTTAAACTTGCACTGGCATTACCAAAAACTGTCTTGGGGAATAATATAAAAAACCAGTTGATCAGGTGTAGAACATCAGTTGCAACAAATTACCGAGCGACTCTTTTGACTCAAACAAAGGCGGCTTTTTATATCAAGAATCAGTATCGTAATAGAAGAAGCAGATGAATCTGAATTTTGGTTAGAATTTATTATAGATGAAAAATTAATTGAAAGAAAAAAGGTTTTATCTCTGTTCAACGAAGCGCATGAATTATCATCAATTTTTATTATAACAAGAAAGACCGCACAAATGAAAAAATAATCGACGATCATAAATCATAAAGCCAGGAGGTATTTTGAGTTTTTCAAGCATCAAGCATCAAGCATCAATCATCAATCCCAAGTGGGAACCAAAAATTGTAGCTTTTTTATGCAGCTGGTGCAGTTATGGCGCTGCCGACCTTGCCGGAGTCAGCCGCCTGCAATATCCATCAAATTTAAGGGTCATAAGAATTCCCTGTACCGGACGGATGAGCCCAAAATTTATTCTAACTGCTTTCAGGCAGGGCGCAGATGGTGTCTGGGTCTCAGGGTGACATCCAGGAGAATGTCATTACCTGGAAGGTAATTATTATGCACGCAGAAAGCTTACACTATTTAAAAATTTTCTGGAATACTCGGGGATTGAGCCTGGCCGTCTGCATTTTTCATGGGTATCTTCTGCTGAAGCAAACAGATTCGTTCAGTTTGCATCAGAAATAACCGCAAAAATCAAAAAACTGGGACCAAGTAAAAACCTCTTAAAAAATAATACCTCGCTATTATTTGACAAATAATCTGCGAGTCAAAAGAACTCTTACAACAGGGATGGAGGTATTTAATGCAATCAATCAAAGAAATAGATATTTCAAACAAAAAAGTTTTTATCAGGGTCGATTTTAATGTGCCAATGGATGAAAACCAGAATATTCAAGATGATACCAGAATTCGGTCTGTTTTGCCCACATTAAGATATGCTCTCGATAATAATGCAAAACTGATAATAGCTTCGCATCTTGGAAGACCAAAGGGAAATTTTGTTCCTGAATTCAGTCTTGCACCTGTAGCCAAGCGGCTGGGAAGGCTTCTTCAGGCCAATGTTATAATGGCGCCTGACTGTATTGGTCCTGAGGTGAACAAGCTTATATCAAACATGAAATCCGGCGATATAATTCTTTTGGAAAATTTAAGATTTCATTCCGAAGAACAGGAAAATGATGACGAATTTGCTAAAAAACTCGCGCTTCTATGCGATATATATGTAAACAACGCTTTTGCTGTATCACACCGTATAAACGCTTCTGTTGTGGCTATCACAAAATATGTGCCTGTTTCAGTTGCCGGATTCCTGCTTCAAAAAGAAGTCGGTTATTTTAAAAAAATTATGGCCGATCCACAAAGACCTTTTATTGCTATTATTGGCGGAGCAAAAGTATCGGACAAGCTTATGGCGCTGAATAACATGCTTGACCATGTTGACAAGTTCATAATTGGCGGAGCCATGGCAAATACATTCTTAAAAAGCAAAGGCTATGATATGGGAAAATCGAAGATCGAAGATGATCTTATAGAATCAGCCGGGCTGATAATGAAAAATGCCGCAGAACGTAATATCAAGTTTTATCTTCCAATTGACGCTGTAGTTGCAAGGCGTCCTGATCCAAAAGCTGAAACAAAAGTTGTTCCCATACAGGAAATCCCTGAAAACTGGATGGTACTGGATATAGGCCCTGCCAGCTCTCTGTTTTTTTCTGAAGTTCTTTATAACGCAAAAACAGTAGTGTGGAACGGCCCCATGGGCATGTTCGAAATAGATTCTTTCAGCAGGGGCACACTTGCCATGGTTCACAGTGTGGCTAATTGCTATGCGCTCACCACTGTAGGCGGTGGGGATACAGATGTTGCCATACACAAAGAAATGGCATCTGATAGAATAACATATATTTCAACAGGCGGGGGCGCATTTCTTGCCATGTTGGAAGGAAAAACACTGCCCGCGATCACCGCAATGGATTTGGCTGGAAAAAAATAAATCAGCAGGGCATACAAAAATCAGGACAAACCAGAATAATACGGGTGAACTATTAACAAATATTCCTTTTCCCCCAAATATATTGCCTTAGCTCTTGCACTTTTATTATCCTTTTTGCTGGCGGGTTATTTCTACAGAATGCAATTATGGGAAGGGGTTGTGCAGTGCTATAATCTTCTTACTGATAAAGAAAAGACTAAAACATTCATCACATCATTTGGAATGGCAGGTCCTGCAGTTTTTATGATTCTTCAGATGCTCCAGGTGATTTTTGCCCCTGTACCAGGTGAAGCCACCGGGTTTATCGGAGGCTACCTGTTTGGAGCAGGCAAGGGTTTTATGTATTCCAGTTTAGCGTTAACTGCTGGATCTTTTATTAATTTTTTCATTGGGCGGTTTCTGGGAAAACACTACATCAGAAAACTCATTCCAGCTATTTATTTAAATAAACTTGATACGATATTTAAGCATAAGGGAATTTTTGCTTCTTTTATTATGTTTATTATTCCCGGATTTCCAAAAGATTATCTTTGTCTTTTTTTAGGCTTAACTGCTATTCCTGCCAAAATCTTCATTATTATTGCCTGTATAGGACGTATGCCGGGAACATTTATGCTGAGCCTTCAGGGAGCGTCTATTTATGAGCAAAATTATCGGCTATTCGCCCTTGTACTTGGACTGAGCCTTGTTATTGCCCTGTTTGCATACAAACGCAGAGAAACTATTTATAACTGGCTGGAAAAATTTAATAATAAGCAATAGACTGTTGACTGCTAAAATAAATAATGGTAGTTAGTAACCGTTAACGGTTTACAGTTATCGGTTCACGGTTGAAAAAAAACAGAACCCAAAATGCTTCAATCATTGCATAGTTCATTGAAAAAACCGTGAACTTCGAACCGGTAAACGGATACGGTAATTAAAAGAATTATTATCTTTCATGATATTAGACTGGAGATTAAGAATTGACTATCACGGGGGAAAAAAAACTTGGATTGTGGAGCGTAAGAGAAGAACTCAGCCTTGCTAATAAATTAAGGCGCTCATATTACGAGCTCTTGAGAGATGAGCTCGATCAATTCATGGTTCAACACGCCTTAATAGATTCTTATACAAATTTTACCTCAAAAAAACTTTCTTATCCCTTTGTTGAAAAACGTGAGCTTAAACCTCACGCGCGCATTCCTGACGTTGAATATGAATGCCAGAATGCTTTTCTTGTAATTTTCATCGAAGACACTTTGTCTGCTGGCCACAAAAAATATATAAGATTTTTTGATGTCAACAAAACAACAAAGGTTAATTTACTCCAGTCCAAAACTATTCCCCTTTCAGGCAAATTTGACAGAAATCAAAAGTTTTTTGAATCAGTCCATTTCTTTAATTTTTTAAAGGTGCTTCTTCCTGTTGACTATGCCCTTCTGATTCAAAGAGACCCTGCCAGCGAGGCAAAAAACAGATACAGCCTCTCCCATTTTCATATTAAAATTGACTGGCCGATTGCCGATGCCGCAGAAAATCTTGCTCAAAGTCTTCGATATATATCCAAGGACCTTTATGAAAAAGGTGATAAATACGCTGAAGACCTGCAGAAAAAATTCTTTGGATATTACGGGCTCCCGTTGATGTCTGGAGGAAGAAGAACAGCAGCTATTGTAGCAGCCCAATATTTAAAGAGACTTCCATGTCTCTCAACTGTATATGCAGGAAGCTGTGAATCAAGGGCGCTTATACGCATTTCCGAAAGAGGAACTTCCAAAACAGTTCTGATGAAATTCACAGAGGAAGAGATGAAACAGATATCAGAAAATAATAATCTTAAGCTGCGGACTTTTAAAAAAAATTATATGATTTCCATTGACAGGGGAAAAGGAGTCTTTATTTTTCAAGCCTCTTATTTATTCACAAATCCTGCCAGACTGCCTGATGATGGCAAGCTAAGAGAACTTGCCCCTGACCTTTACTGGCTGACCGTCGGAAGTCAGCATATACTTCCAAAACCAGAGGTATGGAAATACCCACCCCTGTCATTAAACGTGATTTATTCATAGGTTCATATTTTTCATCATTGCTATTTCATCGCAATCAGGAAATTTAACGCACAGAAGGCAGTCTGCCCAGACTTTTAGAGGAAGTTTTGACCTGTCGATCTGTACAAAACCGTATTTTTTGAAGAACTCAGGCCTATAGGTAAGTGTAAATAATCTCTTTATATTAAACAATTCTGCTTCTGATATAACCTTTTTTATAAGATATGATCCTATTTTTTTCCTCTGATAATCAGGATGTACGGCAAGTGAACGTATTTCTGCAAGATCCTCCCAGCAGAACTGCAGAGCACAGCAGCCCAGAACCTTATCCTCTTTATCATCCGTAAATACCGAAAAATCCCTTAAATGATCATAAAGTTCGCTCAAAGGACGAGGAAGAAGTTCGCCTTTTTTGCCAAATAACTTAAGCAGCCAGTGTATTTCTTTTATGTCTTTTAATTCAGCTTTTCTAATCATAATAAGTTACATATCATCACTGTTGACCGGATCAAGAAGAAAATAACAAAAAAAAGCATATATGGCTAAGTACACGTATTCTTAAATACGATTACGTATAATTATGGGTTCATTGTCCAATTTTCAGGAAGCCTAAAGTGCCTAAAATGCCTAAAGTATATTAAAGTGCCTAAAGTTAAGGTGTCGCTTCGCTCC
>Ga0207996_1002342_pt1 | contig 11666 bp, 7 predicted proteins | sample AntAceMetag02UKG_FD_184773 | JGI IMG/M metagenome (GOLD analysis project Ga0207996, IMG submission 184773) | Saline lake microbial communities from Ace Lake, Antarctica - Antarctic Ace Lake Metagenome 02UKG (SPAdes) (version 2) | ecosystem: Environmental > Aquatic > Non-marine Saline and Alkaline... | reverse complement strand
ATGGCAATAAAAGTATCGTCATCTAATCGCTGCGGGTTATATACCGCGAGTTGTGTGATTTTATATGTATCAGCCATAATTTTTATCTTATAAATTTATTATACCAGTAATCTCTCAGAAAAGGGGACCTGAATAAGAACTTCTCATTTTGATGTTGGTAGATATAACCATCATTGGTTAACATCCCTATAATTTGACCCAGTTCTTTTTCGGTTTCCTCTCGCGGATCGGAAGCTTGGTGGATTAAATCAAATAACAACTTTCGGCTTTCCCCTTCAGGGTTTTGGCAAAGGCGATTAAGTATTTTTCTGGAAGTGATTTCCACTTCATAATAATATTTCAAACGCTCGTCCCAGGTATCGAAATATTGGTTTTTTATTAACCTTTCATAAGCAACATCTACAAGTTTTTTATCAACAGGTAATTCTTCAACCTGATTTAACCGGTGAATTTCTTTAAATAGCAACTGGACAAAATATGGTAAATACCAGTCTATCTTCTCCAGCATTTTTTCAATTATTATATCAGTAAGTTCAAATCCTTTACTTTCTGCTAATTTCTCAATCAGGCCTTTGGCTAATGGTTTGTCAAAGGTTTTTAATTTGAAAGGCTCAATATCATTTATAGTATAGCTAATGTTATGTCTGTTTGTAAAATTTTTGATACCAATCGAACTGCAAAATATCCATCTGATTTGAGTTTCACTTTTTTGCCTTAAACTGCGAAACCAATTTAGCAATGATTCTGCATTGGTAATTCCGGTTTCAACATCTTCTCCGTAAGTATTTAGCAATACACCCAATTCGTCTATCATAATCAGGGTGTTTTTATTATGTTCAAACAGGTTCTCTAATTTTTCAAATACTTCTTTACGTTTTGCTTTCCATGCAACACTTCCTTTAAGTCCATCTTTCTCGATTGATACATCAATTTGCTCTAAAAGACTCCCTATATTATTTCTAATCGCTTTAGACAAGGAGCCCCACCATGTCTTTTTTTGCAAATCTTTAATAAAAGTTTTTATAAATTGGGGTTCCGATTTAATTCCTTCCAGGTTAATCTCAAGTATTCTCCAACTCCTTGCATCAGCCATAACTATCAATTTTTTGGCAAATGATGTTTTTCCTACTCTCCTTGGCGCTGCTAATAAAAGACTGTTTCCATCTTCAATTTGATTAAAAGCGAATTGTAGCTCCTTTTTCCTTCCAAAAAAATCCTCTCCTTCAACAGGAGGGCCTACTTTGTTTTTCATAATTAATTATTTTTTGCAAAGATACATACTTTTGAATATATACGCAAATGTATTTATACAAAATTGTATATATACAAAACTGTATATTTTATTTTTGCATCATCAGTTAGTATTTTTATAATCAAAGAAAGAGATCGCTTGAAATACCATCAGCAAATAATTTCCCTGTTTGCGATAAAATGTATTTTTCATCTTCAACAATTAATGTCCTGTTCTGAAGATGTTTCTTAGATGTTTTTAAAAAATAACCCAGGTATTTTTCGCCGAATTGTTCTTTAATTACATTTTCTTTACACCCTTCAATCGTTCTTAAGGAAGTCATAATATACTCATTATATTTTTGATTAGTATTAAGAATTTCGATTTCTGCCGGAATTATACCATTATTTATACTTTGAATATATTTTGAAATATTTGACACATTCCATTGACGTGCATTTCCATTAAATGAGTGTGCTGAAGGGCCTAAACCAAGATACTTCCCACCTGACCAGTAAATACTATTATGCTTTGATTGGCAGCCGGGTTTACTGAAATTCGAGATTTCATAATGAACAAAGCCATTAACATCCATGCGGTTTAACAAATACTTAAAGTGTTCAATGCTTAGGTTTTCGCTGATATTTTTGGCTTTTCCTTTTCTTATCAGATTATCGAGAATTGTATTTTTTTCAACTGTTAAGGAATATGCGGATAAATGTGGGATTTCCAATGCAAAGAATTTTTCAAGATTTTGTTCCCATTTTTTTTCTGTAAGAGTAGGAATTCCGTAAATCAAATCAATGCTGATATTTTCGAAACCAAATTCCTTTAATTGAGAAATTGAGTTTTTTGCTTGTTCCGAATTATGTTTTCGATTTAAGTAATGCAAATCATCATCATTAAACGATTGGATTCCGACACTTACCCGATTTATCGCTGAGTTCTTTAATTCAATGATTTTCCTATCAATAAGATCATCGGGATTAGCTTCCAATGTGATTTCAGCATCTTTTTCAATCGAAAATAATTGATTAATTTTATTAAGAATCAAATTTATTTCATCGACCGAAAGCATTGAAGGAGTTCCCCCTCCAAAGTAAATCGTGTTGATTTTTTTGTTAGGAAGATAATTTATTTGCAATTCGATTTCTTTTAGCAAAACCTTAATAAAATCCGATTTATACTTTATTGAAGCAATTGAAAAGAAATTACAATAATTGCATTTATGTCTGCAAAAAGGAATATGAATATAAATTCCGTTCATTAAGTTGGATAAATTTTGCGTGCAAGTTATGTAAAAACATAATTGGGGAGTATAAGGAATAAGGGAAATATCTTATTCATTTTGCCCGGAAAAATTATCGGATGACGAGAGGAGTAAGGATTCCATCTTTTTGAAAGATGGTATCCTTAATATATTAGGTTTACTGAATCACAATTTTCTTAACCCGGCTAAAATCTTTTCCGCTAAAGTGTATAAGATAAACTCCGGCCGGTAATTCTTTCAGATCAAGTTGTTTTATTGCAGGCTCATTAATTCCTGAAAATTCAAAATTACAATATTCTTTACCTCGTAAATCCATTACTTTACATTGTAAATCACCGTTTACCTTGTCTAATGAAATATTAAATACTCCATCGGAAGGATTTGGAAAGATTAATAAAGAAGGATGATTATAAATTTCATCCGATACACCGGTTGTAGAAAAGTTCAGCAGGCTGTATTCTCCGTCTGTTTGAGGGAAAACTCCTTGTATATATGCATCTCCGTAAGGATTTGTGTAAGAAAAATCTGTTATACATAATTCTTCTTTTTCGTTTTTATTCCAAACTTTGAATACAGGATAATTACCGCTTTTATAAAGATTACTGAAAACAGGAATAACATTGTCAAGAATATTATCGGAAATTACGATCCCCGTACCCACAAGTATTTCTCCATCAAACACTCCGATTTCATCACCTATATTTAATGAGCCTTGCTCAAAATAAATTGACCAGACGGGATCAATAGGATTTCCGTTAATTACTTTATAATGTTCAGGCCTTGAAATTTTACCCGCAAACATTATTTGCCCATATATTAAGATTAAACCTAATAAAAATATTATTTTTCTTAGCGAAACTATTCGTAATTTTTCATTTTTATGCATTTTGACCTCCATTTTTTATATTTATTACTATTATATTTTTGTTCATTATTTTATTTTTAAATATCAAATATCGAATTCTAATCCTTCAAGCAACGAACTGAATAACCATTCAACTTATTGTAAAGCAAACGGACGACTTCACCGTTGTTAGAAGAGAGTTGATATATAAAAGCAGAAGTAACCATTTCCTCACTTGAAGACCAGAAGTTACCGCGATTACCTTTATCATTGAAACTACCACCAGCATTGCGGTAACCGCCCGGAAAGGCAGTAAACCAGCTTTCATTAGTAGCTCCTGTGTTTGGTGGATACCAATGAGTTGTGTCGCTTTCTTTCATTTTTCCACCGGCAATACTTAGGGAACCTAAGTAATTAGTTAGGGAACCCCATTCATATAATGCTGGTAAATACCATCCGTCAGGGCAAATACCTTGCACTCCGGGTGTAGTAGAATATTCCATCATTTCATCCCACTGGTATAATCCACCATATTCATCACAATTTGTAGTATTATTTTCGAAGCAGTATTTTTCAATTACACTATTATCAGTCATATTCTCGTTACCGTTTATCATTTCACCAATGTTTAGGTTTTCAGCCATCCAGCATTGGTCACCAATTAAAACCGTATTATAAACTTGTCCTCCGTATGTTATTGTTGGTATTCCCGGGCATGGGCCACCCATAGTTATAAAATTCCAAACAGGCCCTTCGGTTGTATTGCTTTGATCATCGTGAGCAACAATTTTCCAGAAATATTCTGTATAGTTTTCCAATGTTCCCGGATCATAAGTTGTTTCAGTTTGTCCTGTTGCAAACAGTGGTGGTGTGGTTTCGGTTCCAAAATAAATATCATAAGTCAGGGGATCGCCTTCGGGATCGGTACATGTCCACGAAAGATCAACTTCAATGGATTGATTTATGGCTTCATTTTCAGGATTGGGAGAACTTGGCGGTAACGGAGACACGTTATAGCCATCCCTCAGGCAGCGAACTGAGTAACCGAGTACTCTATTTTTTTCGAACCGGCCTACCAGATTGCCAGAACCCTGCAATTCCCGGCACCACTTGTTGGAATAATTCACACTGGTGGAGGACCAGAAGTTACCACGACTACCATAATAAACGAAATTACCGTTATCACGAAAGCCACCGGGAAGGGCCGTAAAATCAAAAGCATCAGTACCAGTGTTTTCATTCCAGCCGGTTGTGGATTTAAGATTTTTTCCGGCATCATAACCTCTCCACTCCCCATTATTCCAAATAGGATCGCTTACAGGATGCTGGCTATCAACTGTGCCTTCCAGTATTTTCCATTCATCATCGGTAGGAATATGCCATCCGGCAGGACAAATACTCACACCTTGTTGTGAAATATATTGCATCATCTCGTCCCATTGATATAAACCGCCATAAGTTTCACAATTTGCAGGATCGTCATCGTAGCAGTATTTTTCAATGTTACTATTATTTGATTGATTATTAATTCCATCAATACGGGTTCCTATATTAAGGTTTTCTGCCATCCAACACAGATCGCCAATGAGTACGGTATTATAAGCTTGTCCGTCACGAGGGTCATTAAACGGATTATTGCATATCCATGTAGTAAAACTCCAAACAGGCCCTTCGGTTGAATCAATATGCTTGTCGTGAGCAACAATTTTCCAGAAATACTCTGTATTGTAATCTAAGGTTCCCGGATCAAAAGTTGTTTCCGTTTGTCCTGTTGTTAAAAGTGGTGGTGTGGCTTCGGTGCCAAAATATATATCATAAGTCAGTGGATCGCCTTCGGGGTCGGTACATGTCCACGAAATATCAATTTCATTTGATTGGTTTACGGCTCCGTCCTCAGGAAATGGATCTGAGGGAGGGTTGGGAAGATTGTTAATATTTTCAATGCTTATGCAACGAACACTAAAAGCATGCCACTTACCATTGTTTTCACGATTTATCTGGTCCAAATCAAAACGGAGCCTACGCTTACATGCATATTGATTTCCATTAATCTTTTCTGAAGACGACCACCAAATCCCGTTAACAAAAATATTATTAAATTCTTGGGAACCACCGGGGAGGGCCTCAAAACCATATAAGCCAGAGCCGTTACCTCCATTATGCCAACCACTTGTGGATTTAAGATTTAAGCCGGCATCATAGCCCCGATAGCCCAAATTATCCCAAATCGGGTCGCCAACCGGATATTGGCTATCAACAGTACCTTCCAGAATTTTCCATTCATCATCGCTTGGCAAGTGCCAACCGGCAGGGCAAATACCCTGCACTCCGGGTATAGTTGTATATTCCATCATTTCGTTCCATTGATATAAACCGCCGTAAATATCGCAATTTGCCGGGTCGTTATCGTAGCAGTATTTTTCGATTATACCATTGTTTGTCATATCATTTTCAGGAAAGTTTATCTTTTCACCAATGTTTAGGTTTTCGGCCATCCAGCATTGTTCTCCAATTATTACTGTATAATAAGTTTGTCCGTTACGTGGGTCCGTAAAAGCTTCGCCACAATAGCCTACAGTATTAAAATTCCAAACAGGCCCCTGAGTTGTATTGTTATGATCATCGTGTGCAACAATTTTCCAGAAATATTCTGTATTGTTTTCTAATGTTCCAGGGTCATACGTTGTTTCCGTTTGTGCTGTTGCTAATTGTGGTGGTGTGGCTTCGGTGCCAAAATAAATATCATAAGTCAGTGGGCTGCCTTCGGGATCAATGCATGTCCATGAAAGAACAAGCTCTGTTGATTGGTTTATAGCATCATCCCCGGGATTTGGAGAAGATGGCAATAAGGGTACTGCGTTATAATTATCATTCAAGCAACGAACACTGAAAGCATGCCACTTACCATTGTTTTCACGATTTATCTGGTCCAAATCAAAACGGAGCCTACGCTTACATGCATAACGATTTCCATTAATCTTTTCTGAAGACGACCACCAAATCCCGTTAACAAAAATATTATTAAATTCTTGGGAACCACCGGGGAGGGCCTCAAAACCATATAAGCCTGAGCCGTTACCTCCATTATACCAACCACTTGTGGATTTAAGATTTAAGCCGGCATCATAGCCCCGATAGCCTAAATTATCCCAAATCGGGTCGCCAACCGGATATTGGCTATCAACAGTACCTTCCAGTATTTTCCATTCATCATCGCTTGGCAAGTGCCAATCGGCAGGGCAAATACCCTGCACTCCGGGTATAGTTGTATATTCCATCATTTCGTTCCATTGATATAAACCGCCTAGATATCACAATTGGCAGGGTTGTTATCATAGCAGTATTTTTCGATTACGCCATTGTCAGCCATATTCTCGCTACCGTTTATCATTTCACCTATATTAAGGTTCTTGGCCATCCAACATTGTTCACCAATTAATACAGTATTGTAAAACTGTTCGTTTCGTGTGTCGTAAAATTTATCACCACAATCTTTAAATGGATATATTAATATATCATCGGCAAACATTCTGACAAGATAGCCTTCACCGGGTTGAGCATTACCAATACTATTAACCCAGTTAGGGCCAATTTTACGTAACATCTGGCCACTTGAATTTCTAATGAAATCAAGATTTGCTCCGATTATTGTTTCAAATGCAGACAATGCATTAATCTCTACTTCTGGTAAATAGCCAATTATTTGAAAACCAAATGATAATTCAATTGGTGTTTGAGGGGCAATTGTTCCGCCGGAAATTGTTAATTCATCAGGACTATTCATTCTAAATAAATAGCCTTCGGTTGTTACCCAATCGCCTATGCTGTTTACCCAAGCCGGGCCGATTTTTCTTAGCATATAACCTGCAGTATTTCTTATAAAATCAAGATTGTCTAATATTCCTTCCGCTATATTTAACATATCAGGGTTTTGAGAAATTATATTTGATGACACCATTTGATAACCAAATTCTAAATTATAGCTTTGAGATGGTGCCTCAAAGTTCACTTTTACAAAACTAATTTCACCATCCTCAGAAGGAAAAACGCTTTGTGTCCAGGCATCGCCATAAGGATCTTCAAAAATAATGCTATAGCTTGCACTTTCTATTCCAAGGCTTGCATCCCAACATTTGAGCAAAACCGGGTTTCCGGGTGTGTATCCCGGCCCGCTATTAAGTACACTAAAAGCCGGTAATACGTTTTCTGTACAATTTTCGGGGGTACAAACCTGAGTCAATGTAAACGCCCCTACCATTGTGATACTATCAAATACAGCAATTTCGTCTCCTGCTTCCAAATCAACACCCCCCAATTTTATTTCCTGGAAATATATTGTCCAGACGGGCTCGGTAGCATCCCCGCCTTCAAAGTTAAAATGTTGTGCACTTACATTTGTTGATAAAATGCTTAAAATTAGCAAGCAAAAGATCGTTAAATAATTTATATAAAATTTTTTCATAACATTGCTTTTAAAAAATTAAACTATATTATATTCTTGGTTCATTTTTATGTTTATTATACCAACAGGCCTATTAAAACAAATATCATTTAAAATCCTTTTATAGATAAACCGCATATAAATCAAGCTTTTAAAATAACACTTAAAAACTTTTGTGTAAAAGTATAAAAAAAATTTATATATCATAAGAAGCAATAAAATAAAATTTTGCTGATTTTTTTCAAAAACATACATTCTCAAAATTTTATATTATTTTTACCAAAAAAATTAAAAACATTGGAACGATATATTCAAATTCTCAGCATTGCCATTGAAGCTGTTTTTGCCAATAAATTTCGCTCAATTCTTACGGCTCTCGGAATTATTTTCGGTGTTGCTGCCGTAATTACAATGATGGCAATAGGAAACGGAGCACAACAGGAAATTCTCGAACAAATTAAATTAGTGGGTGTTAACAATATTTCTATCACTCCAATACTTGACTTAACAAAAAACGGCGAAGATGAAGATCAAACCAACACCTCAAAAAACAAATTCTCGCCCGGCTTGACTTTAGAGGATGCACTAAGCATTGTAGAAATTATCCCGAGCGTGGTGAGAATCAGCCCTGAAGTTACTTACGAAACACATATTATTAAAGATGGTATCCGACGATCGGCAAAACTAAATGGCGTTACACCTGATTTTTTCAAAGTATTTAATTTAAACGTACAGGATGGCTATATGTTTAACGAAACACAGATGCGAAATGGTGATCCTATTTGTATTATCGGCCCTTCGATTAAAGCGAAATTTTTCCCGCAGGAAAATCCATTAGGAAAATATATAAAATGTGGCGACATCTGGTTGAAGGTTATTGGCATACTAGAAAACAGAAATGTTAGTTCTGAGACAACTGCAAATCTTGGCATTAGCGATTATAACAATAATATTTATACTCCAATTCAAACTGTCTTGCTCAGATACAAAGACCGCTCTTTAGTAAATAGTGCAGCTTTATCAGGAAGCAGATTTGTTATTTTTGGAGGTTTTGCTTCATATTCTTATGGTAGCAGCGGTGGTGATGACAACGCTAATCAATTAGATAAAATTGTTGTTCAAATTGACGACAGCGAAAACCTTGCAGTTACAACAAAAATTCTTCAGAAAATGATTCATCGAAGGCATAATGAAGTTAATGACTTTGAAATCAAAGTGCCCGAACTGCTTTTAAAACAAGAACAAAGAACTAAAGATATTTTTAATATCGTACTCGGTGCCATTGCAAGTATTTCGTTGATTGTCGGCGGAATTGGTATTATGAATATTATGCTTGCTTCGGTAATGGAAAGAATAAGAGAAATTGGAGTGCGGATGGCAACAGGTGCAACTCGAAGAGATATTGAATTTCAGTTTATTTCGGAAGCAACAATAATCAGTATAACGGGAGGAATTATTGGAATTGTCCTCGGAGTGGTTTTATCAAAATTAGTTATGCAACTTACAGATATTAAGACATTGATATCACCGCTTTCAATTTTTATCTCTTTTGGAGTTTCAGCTTCGGTTGGTATCTTGTTCGGATATATGCCTGCAAAAAAAGCAGCAAATCAGGATCCGGTTACTTCATTACGTCATGATTAGAAAAAGTCAACAATCTTCAGCCGGCAATTGGCAGTCATTAATCTGCAATTTTGAATTGAAAAGCACAATTATATAAAAAATGAAATTTAAGTTTTGATACACAAAAGAATGATTATATTTGGAATTAAAAAAATTAGGAAAAAAGCCTAATTTCCAATTTCTAATGATAAACATAATAAATAATATCATACCTAAAATCTAAAATTGTTTACCGGAATATGAAAAATACCAAAATTTCACTAATTATTTTTTTAATAATTTCATCTTTTAGCATTTCTGCTCAAGAAAACACAAGATGGTTAAGCCTGCAAGAAGTTATAGAAATTGCTAAAAAGCAATCCCCGGATGCTTTAATGGCGAAGCATAGGTTTCGTTCAAGTTTTTGGGAATATAAAACTTTTAAGGCTGATTATCTTCCTTCGCTGCGACTTGATGGGACATTACCGGATATTAATAGATCTATAGATCCTATTTTTCAGCCAGATGGTAGTATTGCTTACAGAGAAAGTAATTCAACAAAAGCTTCTTTAACGATGTCATTAAACCAGAAAATCGGAATTACAGGAGGGGAATTTTTTATACGATCCGGTTTACGCCGTTTGGATGATTATAAAGATTCAACTGTAACATCTTACTTATCAACACCAATTAATATTGGTTATTCACAACCTCTTTTTAAATACAATGCTTATAAGTGGGATAAAAAAATTGAACCTTTAAAATATCTTGAAGCAAAAAGCAAATATCTCGAGGATGTTGAACAGATTTCTATTACTGCTGTAAATCATTTTTTCAATTTATTATTAGCTCAGATTGATAGAAAAATTGCAATGAAAAACAGATCGAATTACGATACTTTATTTCAGATTGCCTTCGGAAGATTTAATCTTGGAAAGATAGCCGAGAACGAATTATTGCAGCTTGAATTAAATTTACTGCGTGCCCAATCTTCTGTTGAAACATCTGAACTACATTTGGAAAATATTACTTTTATATTCAAATCATTTTTAAGAATAAAAGATGATGAAAACATTAGCTTAATCCCTCCATTAAATACATTACATTTTGATATACCGGCTCAAAAAGCTATTGATGAAGCTAAAAAAAACACTTCAACAGGACTTAATTTTGAAAAACGCTTGCTTCAGGCTGCAAGCGAAATGAATTTTGCACGATTAAATAACAGGTTTGATGCTGAATTATATGCAGTATATGGGTTAACTCAAAGTGCCTCAACCCTTGAAGATGCTTATAAAACCCCATTGGATCAACAACAATTTACTTTAGGATTAAGCATCCCTTTAATGGATTGGGGATTAGCAAAGGGAAAGATGAAAATGGCTGAATCAAAACAGGAGCTTGTAATTACCTCGGTTGAACAGGAGAGAATAGATTTTGAGCAAAATATTTTCTTAAATGTAATGCAGTTCGGTATGCAAAAAAACCAACTTTTTATTGCAGCCAAATCGGATACGGTTGCACAAAAACGTTATGAAATAACTCAGCAAAGATATCTTATCGGGAAAGTGAATGATGTTTTGGAATTGAATAATGCACAAATTGATTCTGACCGATCTCAAAAAGAGTATAGTAGAACATTGCAATCTTATTGGGTAAATTATTTCGAGCTTCGCAAACTTACACTATATGACTTTGAAAAAGACAGAATTATTTTGTTCGATATAAACGAAATTCAGGAATAATTTTAACTATATGATTTAAAGCGGAAAACGAATGAGCGGTAGATTCTCTGAGCAATTTTATAATTATCGAATTTGTGACGAATTTAATTACCCAAAGAACATTAATTTTATCTAATTTTGTGTTAATAAATTTAAAAGAATAAAAAAATGTCAATTTTAGTTGGAAAAAGAGCTCCATTATTTGAGGCCGATGCCGTAATTAATGGCTGTGAATTTGTAGAAAAATTTTCGCTTGCTCAGTTTATTGGGAAAAAATATGTTGTTTTTTTCTTTTATCCTCTTGATTTTACTTTTGTATGCCCTACTGAAATACTTGCTTTTCAGGAAAAACTCCAAGAGTTTGAAAAAAGAAATACTATGGTTATCGGTTGTTCGGTTGATTCGAAATTCTCGCACTATGCTTGGCTTAACACCCCGGTTAATGATGGGGGTATAAAGGGAGTTAAATTTCCTTTGGTTTCGGATCTGTCAAAAACAATTTCTGAAAACTTTGAAGTCCTTGCAGGTGAATATGATTATGATGAGGACGAAGA
>Ga0207996_1002341_pt1 | contig 11669 bp, 9 predicted proteins | sample AntAceMetag02UKG_FD_184773 | JGI IMG/M metagenome (GOLD analysis project Ga0207996, IMG submission 184773) | Saline lake microbial communities from Ace Lake, Antarctica - Antarctic Ace Lake Metagenome 02UKG (SPAdes) (version 2) | ecosystem: Environmental > Aquatic > Non-marine Saline and Alkaline... | reverse complement strand
GTAGAAAAACCGAAGGCGTGATTGTATCCAGACTGCTTAACAATGCTTGGGTAAGAGCAACAGAAGGATTCTACCGACTAAAGGTGAGACAATGATAACGATTAAACTCATACCTAACATGCTTTCCAAAGATGGTCGCAAGGAAAGGACTTTTGATTACAGTCGGGATTTGACAATAAGAGAATATTTAAATGAGTCAGGTTTTGATCATCAGGATATGCGGATTGTTGTTTCCGGCAAAAGGATAGAGGATGTCGAGAGGCGTATTGATAATGATGACGAGATATTGATATTGCCGGATATTGAGTTTGATCCGGGGACATGGGCGGCAATAGTTGCGGTTTTTAAGGCTGTTGCAACGGTTGCCACATATGCCTCTATGGGATACAGCATTTATCAGGCAGTGACTTTTAAAAAGCCTTCTATGCCAAATTACAATACTAATGGTGACGGTTTAGATGAAAGCTCGCCAACGTATGGATGGGATGGTGTTCAGACTATTCAGGAAGTTGGTGTTCCGGTTCCAATCATATATGGCGAGCATATTGCTGGTGGAAATATCATAAATAGTTTTGTTAGTACAGACGGAGATAAGAATTATTTAAATGTATTGCTCGCTTTATGTGAAGGTGAGATTGAAGGCATAAATGACCTTAAAATTAATGACAATCCTAGTGCTAATTTTGACGGCATTGAAACCTACGAACGGTTAGGATTAAACAGCGATACTGTAATCCCTAATTTTGGGGATCTGCACAATCTAGTCGCGCAATCACAGTTATTAACCAAAGACAATTCTTATGTATACACCACGACAAATTTAGATGTTGAGGCATTTGAATTGCATTTAACTTTATTAAATGGATTGTATCAGCAGAATGAATCAACAGGTGCGCTTGAGACATGGTCTGTAACATATAGAGTTGAGTATAAACTTCATACGGCAGGGACGTATATTGATCTTGGAGAAACAACCATAAGCGCTAAGTCACGCACAGCAGTAAGAAGGATATTTAGAAAAGATGCTTTAGATGCTGATCAATATGATATCAGGATCACAAGAACGTCTGATGACACCAGTACTTATAAAATGGGAGATCTTACATTAACTAATGTTGATGAAATACAAACTGATGACCTTGCATACCCAAATACCGCTAAGCTTGGAATAAAGGCACTTGCGACTGAGCAGTTGTCAGGTAGCATGCCAAATTTTAATTGTATTATTAAGGGAAAAAAAGTTAGCGTTCCTCAGATTAGGTATGATGGCTCTGATGTTGATTGGGATAATTATTATTGGGACCCTGCAACATCAGAATATAAAAGGTTCAGTGATGATGCTGTCTGCAGTTGGGATGGGTCGACCTATGTTGAGAAATGGTCGGCAAATCCTATTTGGTGTTTTAAAGATCTTCTTTTAAATTCAAGATATGGAATAGGTGAGTTTTTAGAAATTGAGAATATTGATGATGGTTTGTTTTTAGAGATGTCAAGGTATTGCGATGAGAGAATTGAAGATGGAGAGAGCGGATATGAGAAACGTTTTCGAATGGATATTGTTATTGACAGTCCGTCCAGGGTGCCTGATTTATTGATGCAGTTAGCTGGAGTGTTTCGTGGATTAATATTTTTCTCAGAAGGTGCGGTTAAAACAAGGATTGATAAGCCAGAGGTTCCTGTTCAGTTGTTTGGTATGGGAAACATTATTGAGGGTGGATTCAGCCAGCAGTGGAAGTCTTTGAGAGATATCCCAAATGTTATTGAAGTTCAGTTTTTAGATAGAGACAAAGATTATAAACAAGAAAAGATTGCTGTTGTTGATGAAGACGCGCTGGCTAACGGCGAGCCAATGAGGACAAAACTCATCAGGGTATTTACAACAAAAACATCATATGCTCTGCGCGAGGGACGGTATGCCTTAAAGGTAGCAAAATATATTGATAGAAGCGTTACTTTAAAATGTGGCATTGACAGTATTGCAGCTCAGGCAGGAGATGTTATAAGCGTTTCTCATGATGTTCCTCAGTGGGGTTTTTCAGGTAGGGTTATGGGAAGCGGCGTTGGAACAGTAACATTGGACAGGGAAGTTGTTGTTGAGGTAGGCAAGACGTATAAGGTTCAAGTTAGATTTAGTGATGACACAATTCAAGAAAGAACTGTCAGCAATACGGCAGGAACATATACCACTTTAACTGTATCAACTGTTTTTAGTCAAGACCCGCAAGCGTATGACGTTTATGTTTTTGGCGAGAGTGACAAGGTTGTTAAGCCTTTTAGGATTGTTGGTATGAGTATAAATAATTCTGATGAGGTTGAGATAACCGCAATTGAGTACGATGAAAACACGTATGACGACAGCAGTATTCTTTTACCAGAAAATAATTACTCTGCACTTTCAACAGAAATTCCAACAGTCCAAGATTTAGATACAACTGAAAGAGCTGTTACCTTACCAGACGGAACAATTGAAAATGTTATTGACGTGTATTTTGATTATCCAGATGATGCAAGCAATCTCAATAAATATAAAGGCGGTAAGATTTATCTCTCAGACAATGGAGGTAATAACTATAACCTGATTGGATATACCGAAGGCAGGGAATATGCAATTTCAGGAAATATTCAAAAAGATGCAACTTATTACGTCAAGGTCGTAACTGTTACGTTTAACGGAATAGAGGACAGTTTAAGTCATTCGCCAACAGACAGTGTTTTTATTGTTGGAAAAGATGTTGAGCCTGATATGGTCAGCAATTTTCAATATTCATGGAGTGATGTTCTTGCTCTAGCTTGGTCACCTAATACTGAGCCTGATCTTGCAGGATATGAAATCAGATTAAATGATATGAACTTTGGCGTTGATGATTCGGATCTTGTGTATCGTGGGCTTGCCACAAACCTAACCTTAAGTCCTGAAGAAAGGACTGTCGGAACATATTATTTAAGGGCTTATAATACGTCCGGTCAATACTCATCGTATAGCGTTTCATTAGACCCAGTTAATGAAATTCCAAGTCAGCCGACTAATTTAGGTGTTGATGTGTTTTTTAATGTGGCACGAATATGGTGGGATGATGTCGCAGGTAGTGATGTTTATAAATACGAAATATGGAAATCTCAAACAGGAGACTGGTCAGGAGAGGAAGAACAGCTTGAGAGTGTTAGCGGTCGTGGCGCTGTCATTGATGGAAATCAATCGAGAGGTGGAGAGGTTGATTCAGCAACAGCTACAACACTAGTGTCATCTTCGCTTCTTGGATTGGAGGATGATTCATTGAATGGTGATTTAATTATTATTACATCTGGCGTTAATCAAGGTGAGGAAATTCAGATAACAGATTTTAACGGTACAACAGGAACGATTACGATTGGGGCTAATTGGACGGTTACACCTGAGGCTGGAGATTTGTTTATGATCTTTGATCGCTTTGAAATTAAAGTCAGAGGTCATGATTATTATGGAGTCGGAGAGTTTTCTGATCCTTTAACAGTCACTCTTGAGGGGATAGATGAAAACGCGATTGGTGACAATGTTGTGACCGCAAGAAAGATATATGTCGCTTGTTTAAGCGCGTTAACAGCAAATGTTGGATGTTTAACTGCAGGAACAATACAAGGTGTTACATTCCAGACAGGTGCGGCAGGTGCCAGAACTATTTTTGATTCTGATAGCTTTAAGACATATGACTCAAATTGTGTAAAAACATTTGAGGTTTGCGACGGTTGCGTTGTAGCAAAGTCTATGAAGCTGGTTGATCCTGTTTGTGATTGTTGTTACTCATATTTATCTGCAGGGTCATGGTATTTTCATGACGAGTTAGGAAATTCTACCCCTTATGTAAAAAGAATATGTTCTGGTACAGCTTGCACAGGAGATACTGTATTTTTGCCGGGATGGTGTAATCAGCCAAACATAATGGTAGGAATTAATAAACTTAATGCATTTGATCAGAATTATGCAAATCAAACACAGCAATGGGATGTGTATAGTTCGGCACCAGCGTTTTATTGTAATTGTGCGACTGATTACGGATATTGTTTTGATGTTCATGCACGGTTATCTTTGGCAGCTTCTTCAGGTTCAGCAGTTGTCCATAATGTTAATTTTGGAGTTGTGCGTTGCACGTGTGCTAATGTTTGCGCGACATGTGTGAGGTTGAGGTTTCAGTTGTGGTGCAATGCGGCATGCGCGAATTATTATTATGGATGTCTAGTCTACAGAATATGTTACCGGGCGCAGGGAAGTGGAGTGTGGTGCCAGCAGGAGTTTACTTATGTTCAGCCTCATGCAAGTGTTGGACAGATGCAGTCAACAAATGATGAGTATCGCAATCTCACTTTTCCCGGAAGCTGTATTTGGGAAATAATGCCAATTTGCCAAAGCTTTGGCTGGATTAATTCAGGGATACCAAGCGGATCAACGACATATCATCTATGCTCAAGGGCAATCAATGGGTGCGCCGTTAATAGAAATCAAACATGGTGCTGTTGCTGTACAGGCACGTGTAATAATTGGACATGCAGTTGCGGTTATTCTGACAATGTCACTGTTGCTGGAAGCAAGCCAGTAAACACATATTGTTCTTATGTGACGTACAACTTAACAGATTATTCTAATTGTCTTTATTATTGCTTAAATCATTATACGCGTTCTTGTGGATGTGTTAGGACATGCGCGCAATTTTTAACAAATGAAAATACATGTCTTTATGGGGCGTCGGGATATAAAAGTGCAACCTGTTGTGGTGTTCTTGTAACGTGTTCAGGAAATGCAAATTGGGGGCAAAGCACAACAGTTGGTTTGAATAATACATATTCGTATAACAACTTTAAGATATGCAGTTGTTTTCGAGATAGCTGGAAGCAATGCAGTATTGGATTTTTACGTTTTCATCATTATTTAAGCACGCAAATTTGTGCAAGTGGAACAGTATATCATTGTTATTGTTGCACTAGTGGCTCAGCAGGAAGTTGTGCATATTGCAATTTTTACAGTACACAGGATACCTTTGGAACGCAGACAATCTTAGACCCTAACGGATGTTTAAACTGGCTGGCAATAGCATACAGCTAACAACAGAAAGGAAAATCATGATAGAAGAAATTAAAAACAAAAAAATTAAGAATATTCTTTTTGTAGCTGAGGGAGGCATCGGAAAAGTTATTGCTTCAACAGCGGTCGTAAAAAGGTTAGCTGAGGAGCTTCCCGATAAAAGGATAATTGTAGTAACGGGTTATCCGGATATCTTTTTGTATAATCCTCATATTTATAAGGTGTTTAATTTTGGCAATCCTTTGTATTTTTATGATGATTATGTCACGCCCGAGAGCTATGTGATTAAGCTTGAGCCGTACACGAATTATGGATATATGTTCGACAATAGACATTTAATTGATGTGTGGTGCAAAATGATTGGCATTGAGTCTAAGGGATCACTTCCACAGATGTTTTTTATGGACAATGAGCTTGAGGCAAGCAAATTGTATGTTGAGAAAATAACTGGAAAGGGAAAGAAGAAATTTGTAATGCTCCAGTGGATTGGAGGAATTGTTCCACAGTCAAAAGACAAGATGGCTGTTTTTGATACTCTTATGAGAATGCATAAAAGGTCATTGCCTATTAACGTTGCTCAGAAGGTAGCGAATAAATTAATTTCAAGGAATTATACAGTTGGTGTTGTTCAGCATGAGAATTTTCCTGATATTCAAGGTGCTGAGAGGATGTTCTTTTCTAATACGCCAGTTAGGGGAGTAATCGCATTGCTGAAATATGCCGAAGGGTTTATTGGTATTGATAGTTTTCTACAACATGCTGGAGTTGTGTTTAATAAAAAAGGTGTTGTTGTTTGGGGAGGAACTCATCCTAAAAAGTTAGGATATGAAATGAATAAAAATCTAACACGAGAAGCTTGTAAGCATCCATTTTGTCATCGACCGGATAGCTTTGTTTTTGATGCTAATCCCAATACTGGCATATGGAATTGCCCGTATAACACAAAATGCATGGAATACGACGCTGATGAAATTATCAGCGCTTATGAGGAGGTTATTAAAGATGAAAAGAAAACACAAAAAAGTTAAATTTAAATCAGGAGATATTGGATTCTCAGCATCAAATACGTTTTTTTCAAAAGCTATTAGGTTTTTTCAATCTTGGCATACGCAATCGGCAAGCCGTTCACATACGTTTGCTTTTGTGGGTAAAGAGCTTTGTGTTGAGGCGCTTAGTAGGGTTAAGGTGAATCATGTTTCAAAATATGAAGGTAAAGACGTTGTTGTTTATCGTATTCCATTAAGCAAAGAAGAAAGGGAAAGCTTTCGCATTAATATGCTTCAGCAGGCATCAAAAAGTTATGGGTGGGCAAATATTCTGATGTTTGGGTTAGATGCGATTGCGACAAAACTCACATCAGTTTTTGGTCGTAAAAAGCCGATATTCTTTTTTACAAAACACGCCAAGGTTTTTAATATTCCAGTTTGCAGTCAGCTTGTAGCTTGGGGGCTTCATAAGTTTACATCTTATGAACTTAAGGATGAAACTGGACAGAAAGTTGACTGGCGTATTGTTTCACCTGACTATTTTGAGGATCTTCTAAAGATTAAGCATAATAGGGCGAGATTGATATTTGAGTCAGAATAGCCTTGCAATCCGATGAGATGTACGGTCTAATCACGACATAAAATTAAGAAGGAGGAGTTAAAGATGAATGATAAAAACAAAGAAACGCGGCATGGACTTATGTTAAAGGCTAAAGAAAAGGGTATAAAGAATTTTAGAGTGCTTAATAAAAATGAGCTTATGCATATTTTGGCAGAAGGCATTACTCAACAAGAAATTGATGCGATTGTAGCCAGCGCGGTTGTTAGATGGAAATCCGGTTGGAGTTCAAGGAAGGTGAAAAATGAAAACTAAAATTGAATTAGATTTAAATGTTACAATGGGCAGTGTATCTCATGATGGTACTGGATGTCAGGGTTATTTACCAGAAGGCACGAGGTATGATGATGTTATCCGAGTATTTGGCGAGCCTCAGCTTGGCAAATCATTGGATGGAAAGATAAAGGCAGAATGGATTGGCAGGATCAATGGGCTAGTGTTTGCGATCTATGACTACAAGTCAGAGGTTGATGTTGAGAAGAACACCGACTGGCATATAGGTGGAAAGAAAAAGATTGTTGAGGTTTTGGTTAATTCGTATTTCAATTTTCAAAAAAATCTTGACCCAAACAAGAAGGCGTAGTATTCTATAAATATCAATTTTAGATTAGTCCCGAGTTGAAGGGGGAACCTGGACTTTAAAAAAGTAAAACCTTCGGTTAGTTGGCCTGCCAACTGTCCGAAGGTTTTTTTGTTTTTATGGAAAATACAGCTTTTGTAGTTTTATACAAGCTACATTTATTTAATTTTATAAACATCTAGCTTAAATTCTATAAAAGACGTAGCTATTGTTAAACTACAAAAAAAGCTATTGACAAACAACCTTTTCGTGTGCTATATTTTGTGAGTGGTTAATGAGAGGATAATAAAAAAGGTTGATATGCGTTATTTTATTAAAGATATTTCAACAGTTCGCTCCGGCGTTCATTTTCGATCTAAAATTGAGAATGCCGTTGATGGATCTGTTTCTGTTATTCAGCTGAGAGATGTTGACGATGCTGGGAAAATTAGCAGTGAGCACATTCTAAAAACAGATGCTTTGAATGATATGAAGGTCGAGTACCTTAATAAAGGAGACGTTCTTTTTAAGGCAAAAAGTAATCGTAAGGTTGCGGCTGTTTTTGATGAAGATTTTGGACTCACTGTGGCCACAGTGCATTATTTGGTTTTAAAAATAAAAAAGAAATTGGCATTGCCGGAGTATGTGGCTTGGTTTTTGAATCATCGAAAGGCTCAGGTTTATTTTGGTCAAAATGCAGAAGGATCATCTTTCCGGTCATTGAGCATTATTAAGAAGGCATTATTAGAGAAGCTAGAAATTGATGTGCCATCTATTGAATGTCAGAAGAAAATTATAGAGATAAGTCGTTTATATGAGGAAGAGAAGAATATTGAACAGGAATTGAGGCAAAAAAAAGATTTGTTCATTGAAGAGGTTTTATTGAAGAAGGTGAGTCAATAAAAAAAGCTCCGTGCGGAAACACAGAGCTTAATTTTATTAACCTCGTTGAGAACTGCAAGGTTAAGTTTTTTACCTAACGATAGTATACAAAATTATCGTGCTCCTTGCAAGGCTCAACTACAAAAGTTGAAGGAGGTTCAATTTCGAGTAGTTTGGGCGGTTTTAAATGACCGAAACAATCAAGTCAAAAAATCAAACTTTAAGGAGAACGTAGTGAACAAGATTATTTCTGAAATTGAAGAACACATCAAGAAGTGCGGAGGAGGATATTCCGCATGGTATTGCGGAATTGCTTCAAAGCCTAAGGACAGGTTATTTGAAGATCACAATGTAAATGAAAAAAGTGGAGCATGGATTTACAGAGATGCCACAACGGATACAGCCGCTCGAACAATCGAGGATTATTTCTTGAAGAAAGGATGTAAAGGTGGCGATGGCGGAGGCGACCGTCAATCGAAGTATGTTTATGCGTATAAAATAACATCAACAACAAAGCAATAGTAAATGGACGGGGGCGGCTCTCAATGAGCCGTCTCCGTACCGTTAATCATAAAAAGGAGTGAGGTAAATATGGCAGAAGATAATCAAGTTAAGCAGGGAGAGATTAACGCCCTTATTTGGAAAACCTGCGCTACATTTCGTGGGACGATCGATCCGACGATGTATAAGGATTACATATTAGTTTTCTTGTTTCTTAAATATTTAAGCGACGTGTGGAAAGAAAAAAAGGAAGCCTACGAAAAGCAATTTGGTAAAAATCCCGAGCGAATTGAGAGGAAGCTGAGCCGTGAGCGGTTTGTTTTAGAAGATCATTGTACCTTTGATTACATTTATGAGAATCGTGACAAAAGTAATATTGGGGAGTTAATTAATATCGCTTTGGAACGCATCGAAGAAAAGAACAAAATGAAACTGGATGGAGTGTTCCGTAATATCGATTTTAATTCTGAACCGAATCTTGGGCAGACAAAGGATAGAAACAGAAGGCTTAAATCATTAATTGAAGATTTTCATAATCCACGTCTTGATTTTCGCCCATCAAAGATTGGAAATATGGATGTTATTGGGAACGCTTATGAATATTTGATTTCTCGATTTGCCAGCGATGCGGGCAAAAAAGGTGGAGAATTTTATACGCCACCAGAAGTGGCTATTTTGCTTGCCAAGCTATTGGAGCCTAAGAGTGGAGATCGCATTTCGGATCCGGCATGCGGGTCAGGGTCGCTTCTTATTAGGGTAGCGAATGACGTCAAAGATCGCAACTTTTCAGTCTGTGGGCAGGAAAATAATGGAAGCACGTGGGCTCTTTGTAAGATGAACATGTTTTTGCATGGGATTGATAATGCTCGCATTGAATGGGGAGATACGCTTAATAATCCTAAATTACTTAAAGATGACGAACTGATGAAATTTAACGTTGTTGTGGCAAATCCTCCGTTCAGTTTAGATAAATGGGGAGCAGAGCATGCGGCAGGAGACCGGTATAGACGATTTCAGCGAGGGGTTCCGCCAAAGAGTAAGGGAGACTATGCGTTTATTCTTCATATGATTGAAACCATGGTCGAAGAGGACGGGCGTGTTGGCGTAATTGCTCCGCATGGAGTGTTATTTAGAGCAGGATCGGAAGGAAAAATTAGACAACAGCTAATAAAAGAGAATTTACTGGATGCAGTTATTGGATTGCCAGCAAATTTATTTTTTGGAACGGGAATTCCTGCAGTTATTTTGTTATTTAAGAAGAATCGCAAGAAAAAAGACGTTTTATTTATAGATGCCAGTAGGGAGTTTAATAAAGATAAGGCGCAAAACAAACTTGGTGAGGATCAGATTGATAGAATAGTGAAAACATACAAGTCTAATAAAACAGTAGAAAAATATGCATATAGGTGTGGTTCTGATGAAATGATTGAAAATGAATATAATTTAAATATCCCTCGTTATGTGGATACGTTTGAAGAAGAATCGTTGGTGGATTTGTCGTCAGTTAAAAAAGAAATTAATCGTTTGGAGAGTAAACTTATTCAAATTAAAGACACTATAAGCGAGCATCTAAAAGAATTGAATGTGTAGAATTCGTTTATTAGTTCAGGGAGATATAGATGATTTCATTTCAAAAAAAGATTTTAATCAAACGGTTTTGTGGGGCTCCGCAGGAATGGAAAATCGTTAAAATTAAAGAAGTGGCAGAAGAGAGAGTGGAGAGCAATTCGGATTTAGATAAGTACCCGCTTTATAGTTTTACAATTAGCAATGGGGTAACAGAAAAAACAAAACGATACGAAAGATCGCATCTTTTAAAGGATAAGGATAATAATGAATTTAAAGTAGTTCATAAGAACGATCTTATTTTTAACCCGATGAATTTAAGATTTGGAGCAATTTCAATATCGAGAGTTGACGATCCTGTAAGTGTGTCAAAGTATTATGAAATTTTAAGAATAAATGAGTCTATGATTAAGCCATATTTTTTAGAAATGGTTTTGCAAAGTTATCAAATGTTTGATGTGTATGATCGGGTAGCTATAGGATCGTTATTAGAAAAAAGACGAGTTCACCTCTCAGAATTTAAAAAGTTGTGTATTTATTTGCCATCAATTGAGGAGCAAAAAGAAATTGCAAAAGTTGTTAGTAGCTGGGACAAAGTAATTAATGCTATGAATGAATTGATTGAAACAAAAAAAGAATACAAAAAAGGTTTGATGCAGCGACTTTTAGCGGGTGAAGGACGGCAGAAGGTTTTAAGTAGTAATCAAGGTGTTAGAAAATTAAAAGGATTAATTAGGGATGTTTCTGTGCGCAACAAAGATCTTGGTATAGTGAGAGTGCTAAGTGTCACAAATTCAAATGGTTTTGTGATTCAGACTGATCATTTTGATAAGGTTATAGCGAGTAAGGATTTATCAAATTATAAAATTGTTAAAAAAGGTCAGTTTGGATATAACCCTTCTCGAGTCAATGTTGGATCAATTGCCCGTCTGGAGAATTATGATGAGGGGATTCTTAGCCCAATGTACGTTATATTCAAGACAAAAGAAGATGAGCTTCTTCCTGAGTATATGAGTCAGTTCATTATGTCACATAGTTTTTTAGGGAAAGTTCGTTGTCTTACACAGGGGAGTGTTCGAGACAGTCTTGATTTTGGCTCTTTGGAGCAGATAAGACTTTATGCTCCTTCTATTGAAGAGCAAAGAAAGATAACAAGATTTTTGTTTGCCATGGATGAAGAAATTAAAACTCTGGAAGATCAGAGGGATGCTTTAAGAATTCAAAAGAAAGGTTTAATGCAGAGACTTTTAACTGGGGAAGTTCGGGTTAAGGTTTAGGCAATGGGTCTCGATTAAACGAGAGGCGGTTTTAACTATGCAAAATTTACCATCATTTCAAGAAGACCATATTTCACAAATTCCAGCGTTGCAGATGTTGTGCAAACTGGGTTATCAATATTTGTCACCGGAAGAGGCACTTGCTATGCGAGGCGGGAAGAAGGGCAACGTTATCCTTGAGCAAATATTGGAAGAGCAATTGAGAGGTATGGAAATCAACAAACCT
>Ga0207996_1002333_pt1 | contig 11707 bp, 4 predicted proteins | sample AntAceMetag02UKG_FD_184773 | JGI IMG/M metagenome (GOLD analysis project Ga0207996, IMG submission 184773) | Saline lake microbial communities from Ace Lake, Antarctica - Antarctic Ace Lake Metagenome 02UKG (SPAdes) (version 2) | ecosystem: Environmental > Aquatic > Non-marine Saline and Alkaline... | reverse complement strand
GGAATTGCTTGCAGTCACGGGTATGCAATTATTCAAAATGTTCTAATAGAAGGTAACTCTGGTTCTGGTATTGGTTGCGGAAAAAATTCCATTATGGATTTAGAAAATGTAATTATAGCTGGAAACTCTGCTTCTGGTAATGGTGGTGGGGTTTCTTGCGGAGAAGATATAACCTTGAATATAAAAAATGTTACCATAACAGGCAACTCAGGGGTTAGTAATGGTGGCGGAATATACAGTAATTTTTATTCCGATACCGATATTCAACTAGTAAATTGTATTCTCTGGGATAATTCTCCTCATCAAATCGATGTTACAAACTCTCCGATTACTGTAACATATTCTGATATTCAAGATGGTTGGAATGGAATAGGCAATGTAGATGAAGCCCCGTTATTTGTCGGAACAGGAGAACTTCCTTACTCATTACAGGAAGATTCTCCCTGCATCGATGCAGGTAATCCTAATCAGTTATATTATGATCCGGAAGACCCAAGTAATCCTGGTTATGCTTTATATCCTGCAATGGGAACTATTACTAATGATATGGGAGCTTATGGTGGTCCGAATGCTATTGGCTGGATATATGTTTCTGTTGAAGATGAGTTTTTTATTGAGCCTGTGTTATGTAATCTTTATCAAAACTATCCCAATCCGTTCAATCCTGAAACTACTATAAGATTCACCGCAGAGGACGCTAAGAACGCAGAGATAATTATTTATAATATCAAAGGACAAAAAATCAAAACATTTCATGTCATCCTGAGCGGAGTCGAAGGACAATCTTCAATTATCTGGGATGGAACAGATGAAAATAACAAATTTGTTGGAAGTGGAATTTATTTCTATCAGTTGAGAGTGGATGGTAAATCTATTGCAATGAAGAAATGTTTGTTAATTAAATAGTGAGGAAAAAATGAAAAAAATTATTGTTATCTTTTTTAGTCTTTTTATCTGGTTTTCTAATATGGAAGCAGTTTTTCATAAAATCGGGCACTATCCTGCTGAATATATCTCAGTTGATGGAGAATTAGTTGAAGATCATTTATATTTCTTAGAGTTGGATAAAATGAGTATATTAAATGTAAGCGATCCTGAAAACCCGGAACTGATTTCCATGACATATATGTATTCCCAAGCTCAGGATATTGTTGTTCAGGATGATATTGCTTATATAGGTGGTGGTGGTCGTATTGATATTTTCGATGTTTCAAATCCTGAAAATCCTATTCATCTTTCTATGATTCCTGTGATTGATTGGTGTGTATCTCTTTCAGTAAGAAATGATATGTTATATGCTGCTTGTTGTCAGGGAGGTATATATTTTGTAGATATATCCAATCCGCAATCACCAATAATTGAAGCTCATTATGAGGAAATATTTATCCCGGTTCTTATTGATGTTGTCTGGCCTGCTGCTTATGTTCAGCATTTCGAAGGTCCAATGTTTATATTAAATATTGAAGACCTCAATAATATCATGATAGTCGGACAACTCCCATCATATACAGAATATTTTATCATAAATGAAGAGCAGTTGTACATTAATGCAGAGCTAAACTTTATCAACATATTCGATATCAGCAATCCTTTGAATCCTGTAGAGTTGTCATCTAACGAAGGAGTTGGCAGACCACTTGTCGTAGAAGAAAATATACTATATTCGCGTGGTTCAGGAATCGATGTGTTTCAAATCAATGATGATTTTGAACTTTCTCCATTAGGAATGTATGATAGCTGGGCAATTATTGAAGGTTTTATAGTTTCTGATGGTATCGCTTTTGATGTTACAAGATGGGAAGGAATGCATATATTAGATTTTTCTGATCCCTTAGAAGAAAAATGCATTGGCAGTTGTAATTTGCTATCCGTTCCAGCAGATATGGATTTATATGTGAATGCTGTGTATATTAGTTATGATCACAATGAAATGGCTGGCATAGTTGATCTTTCGGACTTGGAAGAACCAACATATCTTCAGTTTCCCAATGCTGAAGATGATATTTATAGTTTTACATTATGGAATGATGTTTTGTTTGCAAAAGATTGGCTTAATATCTATTCTTATGATTTATCCAATCCTCTTGAACCTGAATTACTGGAAACATTTGATTCAAATGCAGGTGATAATATATTATCGACTATGGAAGATATTCTTATTGATTTCGATTATTCTGAAATTCAATTCTATTCAATCGTTAATCCATTTGAGATATCAGAAATTAGCGAATATAATGATATCGGAATGAAAACAGCAGTAGAAGCAAAAAACGGGTATGTATATTATGCAATCTATCAGCAAGGAATCAAAATTATTGATCTTTCAGATCCTCAAAATCCGGAGTTGGTTGAATTTTATCCTCTAGACGGATTTGTGGGTGGGATGAAAATAAGTGATAATATTCTTTATGTTTCCTATGAAAGTGAAGTTATCTTGTTGGATATAACAAATCCTGCTTCCATTATGTTTATCACTTCTATTCAACCTCACGAAGATTCTGAATTTACTGCTCCAGCTATAATAGATGGTAATGACCTGATAATTGCTGACGCAAGTTGGAATGAGCTGTTTATCTATGACATTTCAACTCCCGCTGTTCCCGTTTTAGTAAATAATTATCAAGGCTGCAGGCAAATTATTAAGATGATATTAGTTGAAGACTATCTACTTACAGGTAATAGTAGAAGTGGTTTTGCAGTAATTACTTTAGATGGTTTATTGGAATCTTATAAAAATGAGATTATTCTCATAAATGAAATCAATCTTTTCAATTACCCCAATCCCTTCAACCCGACAACCACAATTACTTTTTCATTAAACACCGAAAACACTGAAGACACCGAATTGGTAATCTACAATATCAAAGGTCAAAAAATTAGACAATATTCAATATTAAATATTCAATCTTCAATTGTTTGGGATGGAAGAGATGAAAACAACCAACCTGTAAGCTCAAGTGTTTATTTCTACAAATTAATAATGGACGATAAAACCATCGCCACGAAGAAATGTTTATTGTTGAAGTAAGTAACTTAAACCTCTGGTTTGAGAGTTTTTTTAAGATAATGATAAATGAAACATTTAAACTATGGTCTTTTAGGAGGACTTTATGAAAACCTTATTTTTTGTTTTTGTCTTTTTTATTTTATCAACCTTTCTATCTGCAACTATCATCAACGTTCCGGCAGACCAACCAACAATCCAGGCAGGGATCAATGTAGCAGTTGATGGTGATACTGTTTTGGTTCAACCCGGAACCTATATTGAGAACATCAATTATAATGGGAAAAACATTACTGTTGCTTCATTATTTTTTACTACCCAGGATACTACATATATTTCCAATACAATCATAGATGGTGGTCAACCTTCGAACCCGGATTGCGCTTCTGTAGTAACTTTTGAAAGTGGTGAAAATTCATCTGCCATATTAAACGGATTTACCATAAGAAATGGCAGCGGAACTTATGCAGATCCTTCCTCAACTGGTTATTATCACTATCTTGGTGGTGGAATATTTTGTTTAGATTCCAACCCGAATTTAGAAAATCTACAAATTTCAGAAAATACAGTAGAATCAAGAGGAGCAGGCATTTATTGTTACAATTCGGACGTTAATATGAGCAACTCTGTTATTTCTGATAATACTGCCGAAGGACGCGGTGGCGGTATTTGTTGTATAGAAAATTCAAATCTTAACATATTGAACACAAAAATAATTAACAATTCCAGCGGTTCATACGGTGGAGGTATTTTCTTCCATTCAGGTTCGAATTCACAACTGGAGGATGTAGTCATTTCTGAAAACACAGCAGCTGGTTCCGGTGGTGGAATTTGTTCCTTTACTTCCAATATTGATTTAGAAAATACTGTCATTTCAAATAATAGTAGCGGTTATAGAGGTGGAGGAATATTCACATACGTCGCTGAAATATATTTATCCGGTGTTAATATATCCAGTAATTCTGCTGTATCAAAAGGAGGAGGAATTGCCGGAACAGCAATTATTTTTGATAGCGATAACAGATCTAATATTTATTCAAATAGTGCACAATTTGGAAATGATATCTATAACTATTCGGGAAATACTATAAATGTGATCGTTGACACATTTACTGTAATGGTGCCAACCAACTATCATGCATATCCCATCGATAATTTTACATTTGATATTTTATATGGATTAGAACCGCAGGTAAATGCAGATTTATATGTTTCACCGGATGGTGATAATTCAAATAGCGGTTTATCCTGGGCTGATCCTCTCAAAACGATTCATTATGCTTTGTCTATAATTTACGCTGACAGTCTTAATCCTCATACGATCTATCTCGATTCCGGTACATTTAGTTCGGATACCAATGGAGAGAATTTTCCAATAATTTGTACAAGTTATATTTCTTTTTCAGGAACAGGTGAGAATTCAACAATAATAGACGCAAATATGGAAGAAAGTGTAGTTTTTTGTATAGGAGCTGATGAAATAAATATTGAAGAACTAACTTTGACTAATGGTCAAGCATATTGGGATGGTGGAGGAATACATTGTGAAAATTCCGGATTAGATCTTTCTGAAATAACAATTTCGGATTGTTCTGCAGGAACAGCAGGAGGTATTTATCATACTAACTCAAATTCTGTTTTCGATAACATAACTGTGATAAATAATGCAGCTAAACATTACGGTGGTATTTACAGCAATGGATCTACATTAACAATAATTGGTTCGGATATTTTACTAAATTATGCTGATGAAACAGCAGGTGGAATATATTGTCAAAATATTGAAACCGATATTACTTCCACAAATATTATCGGGAATTTTGCTGTTTTCGGTGGTGGCATGGTTTGTAAAAATTCAGATCCAGTACTTCTTGATGTTCTTATTTCTGAGAATACAGCTTTTGAAGGTGGTGGAATCCATTGTTGGAATTCAAATCCTTGTTTAGAAAATGTTACTATTTCTTATAATAATGCCAACTATAGTGGTGGTGGTATTTACTGTGATGAAGATTCAAGTCCCGTATTTAGTGAAAATAACAGATGTAACATTTATATGAACACTTCACCAATAGGAAATGATCTGTATTCACAAGAGATGATGAATGTGATAGTAGATACTTTTACTGTAATGATTCCCACTGGATTCCATGCTTCACCGATAGATAATTTTACTTTTGATATATTGCATGGAATGTTACCGCAGGTTAATGCTGATCTATATGTTTCGCCGGAAGGAGACGATTCAAATACAGGGCTTTCCTGGGATGATCCCTTAAAAACGGTAACTTCAGCTATCGCACGAATTCAAGCAGACAGTCTTAACCAACATACTATTTTTCTTTCTGCAGGAACATTTGGTCCGGGAACAACAGGAGAATTTTTACCTATTATCTGTATAAGTTATGTATCATTGCAGGGATGGGATATTGCTGAAACTATAATTGATGGAGATGATGAAGACCAGGTATTATATCTTAATGGAGTTCAGAATATAACCATACAGGATATGTCTATTACAAATTCCAGTAATTCAGCAATCAAATGTACTCAAAATTCTAATCCTGATTTAGTAAATTTGTCCATTTCTAATAATACCGGAAGTGGAATAATTTGCGATAATAATTCCAGTCCGTATTTTTCACATGTTTTAGTGGATGGCAACTTTGAAGTAGGAATATATTGCAAGTACAATTCTAATCCTGTTATCACCAATTCATCGATAATTAATAATGGACTCAGTTATCCTGATGCGGGCATTACCTGCTATCAGGAATCAAATCCCGTTCTGGTTAATACGATTTTATGGGATAATTGTAATGAAATTTTCTTTAAACTCCATGGAGATAATAATTCTGTTACAATATCATATTCCGATATCCAAGGTGGAGAAGCAACAATCGTTACAAATAACAACGGCACAGTTAATTGGCTCGAAGGTAACATAGATGACGACCCCTTGTTTGTAGATGCAACAAATGGAGATTATCGTCTCACAGAAGATTCTCCCTGTATTGATGCAGGTACTGCTTTTTTTGAATGGCAAGGTAATATTCTGCTAAATATGACTCCTGATGAATATTTCGGAATAGCACCAGATATGGGAGCTTATGAATGGGAAGGTGTAAATAATGAAAATCAACAGATTATTCCAATAATCAATAAGCTTTATGGTAATTATCCAAATCCCTTCAATCCTGAAACAACAATACGATTCACCGCAGAGGACGCTGAGAACGCAGAGATAATTATTTATAATATCAAAGGACAAAAAATCAAAACATTTCATGTCATCCTGAGCGGAGTCGAAGGACAATCTTCAATTATTTGGGATGGAACTGACGAAAACAATAAACCTGTAAGTTCCGGAATTTATTTCTATAGATTAATGGTGGACGATAAAATTTTAGATACGAAGAAGTGTTTATTCTTGAAGTAAGAATGTAAAAACTGGAGAGTATATGAAAATTATTAAAATCACATATATTTCGATTGTAATAATGATGTTATTAACAGGTTGTTATGTTCCAGCGCGTAAAGTACATCATTTTGAAACCAATCAAACTGATAAAATCTGGCTGCAAGGCAGAGAACTGGTAAAACTTGAAAAGGATAGCGTTGAGATCGTAGTGAGTTACGATTACACATTACATGGCGTTGCTACATTCGATCTGGCAATTTCCAATAATGCGAAAGAGATCTTCTTGATTGATCCGATAAAATTCTACTGTGTTTTCACCAACAAATTTAATGAAGAGATCATCTCAAATGCTTTAAATCCGGAAATCATACTCTACAAAAGTGATAAATTCATCGAGCGTTATCATGCAGATAATCTATCAAATAGTCAGACAGATTTATTGTTCTCTTTATTTAATATTGCCGAAGATATTCATAATCGAGATAAAACAGAAGAAGAAAAGCAGCAGGATAGTGAAAAAAGAAATGAGTGGGAACAAAGATCAGAACGAACGGAACAGCGCAATTTGAATAAGATTGATCAACTCAGCAATGATCGGAAATTCATAGAAAATAACGCACTCCGCAAAACCACGCTCTTTCCAGGTCAGCAAATGGGTGGTAAATTGTTTTTTGATTTAGTTTACGATATAAAGAAATTGATCTTATATTTTCCAATCGGAGATCGAATATTTGAATTGGAATATGAAAGAAAAAGTTTTAAATAAGTCGTGAAAATAAATAACCATCGCCACAAAGAAGTGTTTGCTATTGAAGTAATGTAACTTAAACCTCTGGTTTGAGGAAAATATGAGAAGAAAAAAAATAATATTAATGGTATTTTTCCTGATAATTCTTATCTGTAATTTATCTGCGTCTTCAACTATGTTACGAGACGACCCGGGAACACTTGATTGGTCTTTTGAAACAAATGGATACATCCATAATTGTTCTCCTGCAATAGACACACTCGGTAATATCTATTTTGGAAATTATGCTGATACCCTGTATTCTCTAAATCCTGAAGGTGAATTGAATTGGGTTTTCCCTACAGAAGGCAACATCACTGCTTCTCCTAATATTTTACCTGATGGTAGAATATGTTTTGGAAGTTGTGACCATAATTTTTATATGCTGAATAATGATGGCTCTCTCTGCTGGAGTTTCGATGCGAATTCCTCGATACCATATTCTGCTGCCATTCGATATGACGGTATTATCTATTTCGGATGTAACTCTGGCATCCTGTACGCTCTCGATTTTGATGGAGATGTTATCTGGAGTAGAAATATACCCGAGGTAATGAATAAACCGCCTGTTATCGGACCGGATGGAACAATTTATATTGCCACATCTAACCAGCTATTTGCTTTAAATGAATATGGTACAACAAAATGGCAAAAACCTGCTTCGGGAAATACTTGCCCGGTATTAGATGGAGACAGGGTATATTATTTCAATGGTTATTGCTTGGTGGCTGTAGATTTTAGTGGTAATAGTATCTGGACTACCCATAGTTTTGAGTTTGATAATATTCAATCCACTCCGGTAATCGGGAAAAATGGAAATATTTATTTCGGACTTATAAACGGACAACTGCGAGCATACAATCGAAACGGAATATTCTTGTGGTACACTCCCTATGAACCCGGAAGCCATATCAAAACAGGTCCGCTCATCGATGATGCGGGCAATATTTCTTATGGTTGCAGTAATGATAATTTCTACTCTATTGCTTCCGTCGGTTCGCAAAACTGGGTGTTTCAAACAGATGGCTCAATAACTTCTTCTCCAGCAATCACCTCAGATGGAAACCTGGTCTTTGGTTCTTATGATGGAAATCTCTATTGCCTGTATGGTTATGAAAGTTCATTGAGTAAATACGCATCTCCCATGTATGGAGTTGATGCATTTCGGTCTTTCAGTTATTATTCCAATATTTATCCTTCTAAAAACCGGATTTTATTCGATTATACAATTGTTAATACAACAGAAGAAGACACATTATTCATATACAATAATACAGATGAAACACTCGAAGTTTTCTATGAATACTATTCGGATGTTTTCCAGGTAAGTTTATTAAATCCATCCAACCAGATAGCTCCCGATGATTCTCTATCTCTATTAATCTCATTTCAACCGGTTGAAGAGGAAATAACCGAAATAAATCTCAGGATTTATACTAACCATAGAAATGCTCCTGAGCATAATATCTATTTGTTTGGTAATGGAGTTCATCTCGATCCGGGTGAAATGGTCTGGAATCTGCCAATGGGTGATAGTAATATTAGCTCTCCTGCTATGGATGATAACGGAACTATTTACTTTGAGAAAGGAGGTTCTTTATATGCTGTCACTGATAATAGTGAAATCCTTTGGTACTACACTATTAGTGGAAATATCACTTCCCCGGTTATTACTCCGGATAACAAAATACTGATTGCAAAAAGATATGATACCAAGCTATATTGCATAAATGATAGCGGCAACCTGGAATGGATCTATGAAACTGAATCAGAATTCCGTTATCCACCGGCAGTTGATTTGGATGGAAATATTTTTATAACCAATGAAAAGAATCTGATCTCTCTAACTCCGGAAGCTGACGAGCGATGGATTTATCATTTTGGAAATATCCGGGCAGCTTCTTCTCCTGCGCTCAGTGCTGATGGCACGATTTATTATAGTAATTCAAATTCGCAACTGGTTGCAGTTACAAAAAACGGATTGCATAAATTTACTTTTCAGGGAGAGGAGCATTTTCATCAACCCGTTATCGATGATGATAGCACAATTTATATAACATCAATAAGCATGACTATTTCAAAGTTTTATGCTATTCATCCTGACGGCAGCCTGATATATCAATCTAATCTTTATGGTTGGGCTGAATCACCGGTAATAATTGGTAATGATTATCTCTATTATGCAATGCAGGTTTCCGGAGGTTCCAGAGTATATTCTTTGGAAAAGGAAACTTTTGCGATGAACTGGGCATCCAACCTTATTCCATTAGGTTGTTTCGACCCCTTTACTCTATCTTCAAATGGTTCTGTTTTCATAACTTCCAATGGTAATAATTACAATTCTTATCTAACTGCAATAGATACAAATGGTAACATCAGGTGGCAGTTTAATCCTTATGAACTTGAATTTGATTGCAAGGCAGGTAAAACCCCGCTAATTTGCCAGAACGGAAATATTATTTTACCTTCCCGGGCTGGTTCACAAGACATTTCATATCTTTTTGCCATCGAGGAAAATGCCACTGCGGCAGATAGTCCCTGGCATACTCTGGGTCAGGATGAAACTCATTCCAGTATGGCAAAGAATTCCATTATTCCAGGTCCAAATATTATGATTAATAAAGACAATCTTGACTTTGGAATAGTTGATCCCGGCTGCTCCGAAAGCTTGGATTTCACTATTTTCAATGATGGAGATTCTTTACTGGTTTTTACATATGAACTAAATGGCGAGGGATTTTCTATTCCTAATTTGACCAGATATACATTATCCCCGGGCGATAGCACAATCATAGAAATAGTTTTTGCTCCCCAGGAAGATGAAGACCCTATACATCAAGGTTCTTTGTTGATAAACTCAAATGATTATGACCAGCCTCAGATTTTAATTTCTCTTTTTGGAAGAAGCAACCTGGAAGGCACATTAAAATGGAAAATCCCGTTAGCTGCCGAACTCCAATGCACTCCTGCTGTTGACGATCTGGGAAATATTTACATTTTTGATAGTGACCTTTATTGCATTGCTCCAGATGGTGAAATCAAATGGGTACGTGATTATTTCAGAGATAGATATTTTTATTGCAATAGTGTTACAATATCCGATGATAATACCATAATATATGTTCCGCCAATGAGAGCTGTTGATTCCACCGGAGTTTTGCTTTTCAATACACCTGTTTATAATGCAAATTTTACGACTCCTATTGCTTTAGATGCAAATGGACAATTATATTTTGGGAATTGGAAAAGCGATGGAGCCGGTTTATTTGCTTTCGGTTGTAATGGTGAACCTATATGGGATTACACTATTACGCATCAAGTTTATGCTGCTCCCATTATAGATCCCGAAGAAAATATTTTCTTTATTGGCACTCCTTCTTCCGGTAATGGTTCGATTTTTTCTTTTGATTTTAATGGAAATATGAATTGGTGGGAGGTAAATGAATTTGCGAAATACAGTCTTGCTCTGGGATTTGATAACAAATTGTATGCGCTCGATGATGACTATAATAATGGTATGCGGATTATCCTTAAATGTTTGGATACTCAAGGTAATTTATTTTGGGAGTTCATAACTCCGGATCCAGCGGGAGGTTTTTGTGCCACATCACCGGTTATAGACGAGCAGGGAAACATCTTTTTTGCCGATACTGACGGAAAACTTTACTCCGTTTCTCCAGATGGAAATATGAACTGGAATTACGAGCTTTACGAAAGAGTTCAATCTACTCCAGCTGTTGGGGCAAATGGAGTTATTTATATTGGTTGTGATGACGGAGCTTTGTATGCCATTAATAATGACGGAACTTTGCGCTGGTCATATCAAACCGAAAGTGATATTAATGATCATATTGTAATCACAAATGATGAAATGATCTACTTTACAAATGAAACCGGATATTTATACGCTGTTTATGGTTTGAATGGAGGTCTGGCTGATTCTCCCTGGCCCATGATCCACCAAAATCCCAAACATAACTGCCGGCTCGATGAATATTATGTAAGCTGTGGTGAGGATAATATTGTTTCAAAGAATTACTTTCTAAAAAATTATCCCAATCCCTTTAATCCGAGCACAACTATTTCTTTTTCATTAAACACCGAAAACACTGAAGACACCGAAATAATCATTTATAATATCAAGGGCCAGAAAGTGAAAACTTTGGATTTGGAGTCGGCGAGTCCCTCGCCATTTTCTGCTGACGGAGTCGGCTACTCCATAACTTGGAACGGGACTGACAGCAATAACCAACCTGTTTCAAGCGGAATTTATCTTTATCAGTTGAAAATATCGGAAAAAAAGAAGGCTTCAAAAAAATGTTTGCTGTTGAAGTAAGTTTCGGAACGTTTAAACAGATATTTATCCCATCCTTTTAGCCCCTCTCTTGTTTTTAAGAGAGGGGTTTGGGGTGAGTTCGGATGAGGTTGGTGTTATTATGAAAAAAAACATCTTAATTTTATTCTGTCTTTTCCTTTTTTCTTCAGGAAATTCCCAAAC
>Ga0207996_1002332_pt1 | contig 11714 bp, 8 predicted proteins | sample AntAceMetag02UKG_FD_184773 | JGI IMG/M metagenome (GOLD analysis project Ga0207996, IMG submission 184773) | Saline lake microbial communities from Ace Lake, Antarctica - Antarctic Ace Lake Metagenome 02UKG (SPAdes) (version 2) | ecosystem: Environmental > Aquatic > Non-marine Saline and Alkaline... | reverse complement strand
TTGGATATCTGCAAGTCCATGTTTGAGATATTCTTGAAGTTCATCTCGAACCTGCCAGATGAAAAGCACATTACTCTTCCTTTTTTGTGAAACCATTTAAATTTTATTTCCTAAAATAATGAAAACCTTAATCAACCTTAAAAAAAACATATTGAGCAATTGATTGCTCTTGATTCTACATGATAAATCTAACATCTGACATTGACATCTTCTAAACCTTCTCAACTATTTTCACATATTTTTTCGTAGTCAAATTAAAGAAAACAGGAAGTGATAAGGTATGGATTGTTATCTGGTGACCAGGTTGTGTCTTCGACGAGGTGGCCTCCAATCTCAATTGCGTGAACTATAAAGCAAAAAGAAAACATTAAAACTATTAAGAAAGTAATCCTTCTCATTCAACTCCTTTTATGTTGATTAACGTCTTGCATATGCTGCGATACTCAGCAGATACGCTTGTTAACAGCTATTTTTCATTTCAATAGCAAACATTTCCTTATCACTTCGGTTTTGCCGTTTACATTCAATTTATACAGATAAATACCAGAACTTACAGGTTTCTCCGATTCATCATCTCCATTCCAGACAATTGAATGAGAACCTTTTGTAAAGTCATTGTGAGCTAAAGTTTTGATTTTTTGTCCTTTTATATTGAAAATTGAAAGTTCAACATTGGAATTATTTTGAATTGAAAATTGAATTGTTGTTGAAGGATTGAATGGATTTGGATGATTTGAGAGTTCAATTTTTGCTGTTATGATTTCGTTTTCAACTGAGCTTGGATTTCCAGTTTTTGCAACGAAAATATCATCTTCACCATAGCTTGTAAGAGTATAGGAATCAAGAGTGATTGTAGCATTAAATTGTCCTGTAAGATAGCAGTCAAAATTATCATCTACCTGTATTCCATAACCACGATCAAAGTACACGCCCCCTATTTGTTTTACCCATAACCAATCACCAAGTCCAACTATCTTTGCTAAGAAAATATCATCGTATCCAATGCTGGTTAAAGAATAAGAACCAAAGGTTGATTCTTCTCTAAAAGATCCTGTCAGATAAACATCATTATTCATATCAGTAGTAATACTCCATCCCAAATCATAATCACTTCCACCAGCATTAGTTGTCCAAATCCAGTTACCATCTGCATTCAGCATTGCAACAAAGATGTCATAATCACCGCTACTGGTAAGAGAATATGAACCAAAGGCAGCAGTATCTCTGAAATGCCCCGTCACATAGCAGTTCTCATTACTATCTGTTGCAATACCATATCCACAATCCGACTCGCTTCCGCCAGCTTGTACTGCCCACAACCAGTTGCCGTTTGTATCCAGCTTTGCCACAAAAATATCATCACCGGCAATATTGCTGAGTGAATAAGCACCAAAGTTAACAGTTTCTCTAAAATATCCCGTCACATAAGTATCATCAGTATTACCTGTTACAATTGCAGTTCCACGATCGTTTTCAACTGCACCAACTTGGTTTACCCATAACCAGTTGCCGTCTGTATCCAATTTTGCTACAAAAATGTCGTCTTCACCATTACTTGTAAGAGAATATGATCCAAAGGTTGCATCTTCTCTAAACCAACCTGTTACTGTAATATTTCCAATATCATTTACTGCTATTCCATATCCTCGATCATCTTCACTTCCACCTGCTTGGACTGCCCACAACCAGTTGCCGTCTGTGTCCATCTTAGCTACAAAAACATCTCGCTCTCCATTGCTTGTTATAGAATATGATCCAAAAGTTGCAATCGCACTAAAATCTCCTATTATGTAGCTGTTACCATAATTATCTATTTCGATTTCTATACAGTTATCCCCAAAATACCCACCTGCACTATTTGCCCATAACCAGTTTCCATCTGCATCCATTTTAGCTACAAAAACATCTCCTCCTCCATTGCTTGTTATAGAAAATGATCCAAAAGTTGCTGTTTCACCGAATTCACCTAATATGTAACTATTGTAATTGTCGTCTATTGCTAATCCAATGCTACCATCACTTTCACTTCCACCTGCTTGGGTTGCCCACTGCCAATCAGGTTCTTGGGAGTTAACACATAATACTATGAGCATTATGCTCACAAATAAAATAGTTCTCTTCATTTTTCCTCCAATTTTTAATTAATAATCTAGTTTTTAATTTACAATAGCTGCACCTAACATCTGCATGCCACGCACAACAATCTGTTGTACATAACCAACTTATAGTTACGGTTAATTGTTGTACAATAACTTTTTTTCTAGTGATTATTATACAACATACTTAATCCTCTAAATTTATATCGTCTAAAGGACTCTGAATCCTCGAAAGCCCTTTCTTTGTAATATGGGTATTCACCCCGTAGGATAAAATCTCTTTTCTTCCATTTTGTAATGTGTTATAAACATATCCAACGGGGTAAATCTCAGTAGTCTTTGAACTATTATGTCCAAGAATCTTTTGTATGTAACTAAAATCTTCTCCCTGCTCTAGTAAATGAGTTGCGAAGCTGTGACGTAAACTATGGACTGAGACTTTTTTGTCAATATTTGACTTTTACGCAGAGCTATAAAATATTTCATGCACACTTCTTTTGCTGTAGAGTCTTCCAAACCGGAAAACTCTTTTTCAATTCGCAACTTTTCTAATCATCTCCAATAAACCTGATCTTATACATTCCCATTAAAGGATTATCAATAAGCAACTGAGGAGATTGATTCTGCCAGGTAGTTCCTGCATCAGGAGAGTATATTATTTCAGAATATTCGCCTGAGCCGCCGGGACAACCGCAGATCCAAATATTTATATTATCCAAAATAGCAATACCTACTACCCAATTATTGGTATTTGCATAATATTCTGTCCAGTGCATGCCGGCATCGTTAGTACTGAAAACACCACCATAATCTGCAACCATATAAGCTTCGGTTTCACTCAACAGGAAAATATCATTTGCATCACAATTACCACCCAATCCTGTTATGTTTTCCCAGTTTGCTCCATTATCGGCAGAACGGATGACAAATTTTCCGAAACCACCAATTGCCCACACACTATTTCCGTAAACTTTTATTCCCAGGAAATGCCCATTTTCTGCACCTTGAACATTCAAATCTTCGATAGGATTTAATCGTTCCCAGTTTGCTCCACCATCCAGCGTGTGTAACATTATTGGGTAACCATCATTTACATGTTGATCTCCAACCACCCAGATATCATCCACACTTTTGGCAGCTATCCGCAGGAAAAGATCTTGCTGATATTCAGCGGGAACTTCAAGTTTCGTCCAGGAATCTGCTGCATCAGATGAATAATAAATACTACCTTGCTCTCCCACTATCCAGACATTGTTTTCATCAAGGGCAAAGATTCCATTATAATCCAGGTTCGCTAATTCTCTTGATCCCGATGTAGTCCAGGTATCTCCGCCATCATCAGATTTAAAAACACCATAAACACCATTGGGTTGCGGACTACCAACAACCAGTAGATTGTCTTCATCCATAATACAGATATCCGAAAAATTTACATCTGCAAAAAGCAGTGAATCACCTTGCTGGATCCAGGTTGTTCCACCATCATCAGTATGAAGAATAGTACCGTAATTTCCGTCCGAACCCCCAATAGCCCAACCGAGTTGATCTTCATCTTCATCATTAGGACCTGTAGAATCTTCTGAACAGCTCCAAACGAGAAAAGATAGGAAAAGTACTAAAACAAAAATTTTACTAAAAGTCTTTACTAAACGCATAAGTCCTCCTTTTTTTGATTTGAAAAATTTCATATACATCTGCAGTTTAACTCAATGAACTGTCAAGAAAAACAAATAAATTGCTCAAGCTTTAAAAAGCTGGTTAATTTACGCAGAGCGTTGGTGATATATGTTCCCACGCGGGAGCATGGGAACAAGCAGACACGTCGTAACGGAGTGAAGACTGACCTGTCTGGGCGTAGCGTAGCGAAGACTGAAGTGAAATGAAGACTGACCTGTCACGGCGTAGCGCAGCGGAGACGGATGTTGAGAAAGACAAGATTGGAATCTTGCGTTACTTAGTAATATGGAGTAAAACAACCGCGATGTTTTGTGTAATAAAACTATTTTCTATCTTTACAAAATCACGCCTGCCTCATAGGGAAGTTTACCCTATGAAATGCGAAGCAATATTTAATAGGGAATGACCGTATCGGGGGATTTTGCACTCCATAGTTATTCTACTATCATTCGGAAAGGACAAATTTCGTTACCTACTATCTGCCCTTTCCTGTGCATCTTTGCCATTTAAAATACTATCAATTATTCTCAAAAGAGCGGGAATAGGTCTGTACTTTCTTGCTTTCTTTTATCTTTTAACTGCCTTAGCAGATAAAATTCTAGCAATATAAAAGTACCTAAGGAGTAACACAACGAAAACCTAAATTGCCGATACTACCAGCCGCACCGCAGCAGTAGCGATACCAGGATCGAAGGTCGTTTGTGTTGTTGTACCAACTACCACCGCGATAGACACGTGCGGAAGAAATGGTACTCCACCAGCTATATGTCCATTCCAATACATTTCCTGCCATATCATAAATACCGTAGGGTGAGTGACTATCTGTAGTTGAAAATCCCTGTATCGTCTGCCCATTATACATGCCTACAGGTGTCGTTCCATTATCCCAAGGGTCACCACTATCCAAGTAATTAGCTCTGCTGCCATCTATGCTATTACCCCATGGGTAATCATATCCTGTATTTCCACGAGCTGCTTTTTCCCATTCCTGTTCTGTGGGTAAACTGAAACCATAATGTTCTGCAAAAGCCCAACTACCAAACCAGGTAACTTCTATAACAGGGTGGTCTTCATACCCGGGAACTATGGTAAATTCACTTCCTGTCCAATCTATTCTACAATCACTATTATCCAGATCAAGAAATTCGTAATTTCCAGAAGGATAATACAGATCACCAGAATAATAACCTTCTACAGTGGAAGTAGTAACAGTAATATCACTTGCTGCGAGAGCTTCTTCGAGATAAGTTACATATTCAGTATTATTAACTTCGTATTTCATAATCTGGTAGTCGTAATCTATGGTCAATATTTCATCATATTCACCATAAGTGTAATTGCCGGCAGGGACATCGCACCATTCGAAATCGCCACTACCGCCAGATGTGGTTGTAAACTGCCACACCTCCCCAGTTGTAGAATTACTTTGATCATCTTTTGCCACTATCTTCCAATAATAGGTTACTTCATAATTTAAAGTTCCGGGATCGTAAGTATTGCTTGTTTGTCCTGTATTAACCAAAGGTGGATTTGCAGTAGTTCCAAAATATACATCATATGTTAATGGATCTCCTTCTGGATCTATACATGACCAAGATAAATTTGCATCTAATGATACGGATGTTGCATTATTAGCTGGTGATGGATTTGAAGGCGCTTCGGGGGGTTGGTTAACTACTGTAGTAAACTCCCAAATAGCACCAGTTGTAGAATTGGAGTGTTCATCGTGGGCTACTATCTTCCAGTAATAGATAGTCTCTTCAATCAATGATCCTGGATCGTAGGTTGTTTCACTTTGTCCTGAATTCTGAAGTTGTGGATTGGATGAAGTACCAAAATAGACATCATAGGTTAAAGGGTCACCATCAGGATCGGTACATACCCAGGACAAATCTGTGGATATTGAAACTGAGGTTGCATTATCTGAAGGGGATGGATTAGATGGTGGGTTTGGTGGATTACCGGTTCCTTCGGTAAGAGTAACTGTAATGACGTCGGATGTTGAACTATTATCACTGGTATCGAATGCTTTTGCATAGATCGTATGAGTTGTATCTTTGGTTGTGCCAGTATCCCACTCATATTCATAAGGTTCGCTATCATCAGTAGAAGTAAAATTTCCATCTATATAAAATTTTACTTCCTTGATTCCCTTATTATCATCGGCATCTGCTGTAATTGTGATTACTGTTCCCTGTACAAATTCAGAATTATTCGCTGGATAGGTTATAGATACAGTTGGCGCTTCGGTGTCGTTATCTGTGGTCTTGTCACAGGATTCACAGGAAAATAAAAACAAGGACATAAAAACTACCACTATTACTTTTAATGTTTTTTTCATCGGATTATTCCTCCTTTTTTGATTTGAAAAATTACACATACAGAAATAGTATAACTCATTGACTTGTCAAGAAAAACAAAAAAAATGCTCAAGCTGAGTTAGAAGATTTGTTCAACCACTAAGACACAAAGACACTAAGAAATCATTTGGCTCTTATCTCGTTTCCATGCTCCCGCGTGGGAACAAGCAAAAGGTACTCTTTCCAAAGCTTCTGCTTCGGAAAGAATTAATAAGTTATTGACTAATAATTACAAATGATTATTTTCTTCTTAGGAAAAAGAGAGAGAGTTTAAATGTGGATTTGGGATAGTCGCACCCATCAATTTATTGTTTCCAAAGCTTTAAAGAAGTGTAAAACTTCTTTTGCAAATTTACTGAAGTTGCACCAGGGAATGTTCATTCTTGGTATTGAAGCTCCGGATAGAATTTTCAAAGATTTTACCAATCATTATTACAATTGCACCCCAAACCAATACGGATTTCATTCAGGAAGCATTATTAAGAAAATTAATTCAGAAATTATACGCCTTCAGGAAATGCTGAATAAACCCGATGAAATTATTTTCCATCATAAAATAGCTCCTTTTCTAAAGAAAATATTAGACACACCTTTAAAAGCATTTATCTTTGAATTGGGAGTTTTGTCTCATTATGTTGCAGATTTGCATCAACCATTTCACACAGATGGAAAATACAGATTTGATGATGAAGAGACAGTTCACCAGATCATGGAAGCTGATACTCGCAAAGCTTTGGATACATTTTCTATTAAGATGGGAAGACGAAGAAGGATAAAGAATCCACATCAGTATTTTACAGAGCAGATTTCTGAGATTAATTTATTTTATGATGAACTTGTGACAGCTTATTATTTGAGGAAAGGTAAAGTAAAACCAGATAGGAAAGAAAATGCTTTTTCTACTATTGAAAATTGTCTTTGCCAAGCAGCGTGGAATATCGCCAATATCTTTCTGGATTTTGAAGATGCGACAAGCATTTTAAAAAAACAAATCCAACATGCAAAGTTGATTAAAAAAATAAATTCTGCTATAAATCCCAAATATTCTTATCAAATAAGGAAATATCCTTCCGGCACTGTTTCGATCAGGAGGAAATGATAGATTGTTTAGCCACTAAGAACACGAAGGGCCACGAAGAAAAAAAATAATTAACTCGTTCCCATGCTCCTGCGTGGGAATGAGGAACAGACGCTCAAGAATAAGAAATAGGAGATCAAATGACGAAGAAATATTTAATTCTACTTATTTTTATTATGATTTTATGCTGCAATAACTCAAATGAATCCTCAATAAAGATTGGTATGATTTCATCTTTTGGCGGATTTGAAAATCAGAGTTTTACAGGCAATTGCAAGGAAGGTCTGGAAAGGGCTGCAGAAGATTTTGATGTTACTGCAGAATATGCAGAAGCAGATTCAATAGGAGATTTCGAATCTGTAATGAATGAATTATCAGAAATCGGGTGTGAGCTGATTTTTCCGATTGGATTTGATCAAAGCGAAGCAACATATAATGTTGCCCAGATATTTCCCGAAATTGATTTTGCCATTGTCGATTTTGAATTTGAAGAATCTATAGAAAATATTCAAAGCATAATTTTTGAGACGGACGAAGCTTCTTTTCCATTGGGTTTTCTGGCTGCATTCTGGGCAGATTTACAGGATGCAAATGAACCCAAAATCGGGTATGTAGGCGGGATGGATATACTTCCAGTTAATCAATTCATTACTGGCTATCTGAATGGAAAGAACTATTTCAACGAGAAATATGACAAAAACGTGACTGAGGATGGAACTTATGCAAATAGTTTCTATGACGAAGAACTGGGTTTTGATTTAGCAGATAGTCTGATTTTTAATGGAGTAGATGTGATTTTTCCGGTGGCTGGTCAAACCGGGAATGGTGTTTTGCTGGCAGCCAAAGAGAATGAGAAGTGGGGGATAGGAGTGGATGTTGACGAATACTATTTTTTAATTGAAGTTCAGGATATTCTTCTTTCTTCTTGTTTGAAAAGAGCTGATAATGCTGTTTATGACACGGTTGATGATTTTATTAAAAATAATTTCAACGGGGGAGGAGTTTATCATGGTACCCTGGAAAATAAAGGAGTTGGCATTGCTCCCTATCATGATTTTGAAGAACTGATCCCGAACAGCATCAAGGTTGAAATTGAAGAAATAATTCAAGATATTATTAGCGGAGAGTTGGATACAGGCTGGGAGTAATTTGTATTGATTATGCTGTTTTACATTAAATGTCCTCCTGAGAGGTTCTGCTTGAATTAACTAACGAAGGATCTATTTTCATTATGAGATTCTTCGTAAGAATTTTCTTCGAAGATTTCCTCGGAAAGACAAATATTTATGAAGTTGTATATCATATAATTATCTACTATGAGTTCTGCATAATAGAGTGTTTTGTACCTCACCTTCAGTCTTCGATCCGATAAATCGGACTACGACTTGACAGGCAATCCTCTCCTAAGAGGAGAGGAAGTCTTTCGTACTCCTTCTCCCGGATAGGAGAAGGCTGGAATGAGGTCGATAAGAGAAGAACATAATATTAGCTTGAAGTACTAGCTAATTTTTAAAAAAAGGAGTAGAAATGGCGAAAAAGTTTTTTGTAAATAACAGGTGGTTGGATTCATCAAAAACTAGAAAAGTATTTAATCCTTATAATAATGAAATAATTGATGAAGTTTTTTTATTGGAAGAGAAGCAAATCAACCTGGTTGTTGATTCCAATGTTCAGGCATTCGAAATAACAAAGCATCTTCCAGCACATAAGCGAGCAGAAATCCTGCTGAATATTGCAGCAGGCATCGATGAAAAAAGAGTTGAATTCATCGATTTGATGGTGAAGGAAGCAGGGAAACCGATTCGTTTTGCCAAAGGTGAAGTAGATAGAGCAATTCTCACTTTTACGATTGCAGCAGAAGAAGCAAAAAGAATCAGCGGAGAAGTTATTCCATTGGATCTTAATAAAGCATCTGAAGGCAGGTTTGGCATTACCAGAAGGTTTCCCATCGGACCGATTATTGGTATTTCACCTTTCAATTTTCCTCTGAACCTGGTTGCTCATAAAGTTGCTCCAGCCATTGCCAGCGGAAATACAATAACAATCAAACCATCTTCACAAACTCCTCTGATTGCTTTGAAATTAGCAGAAGTTCTGGAGAATGCCGGAACAATTCCGGGTCAGGTGAATGTTGTTCCCACCAGCAGTGATATTGCTCAGAAATTAGCTTTGCATAAGAATTTCAAGCTTTTATCATTAACCGGCAGTGATGTGGTTGGCTGGAATTTAAGAAGCTTGATCAAATACAAAAGAACTATCCTGGAATTAGGTGGAAATGCTGCGGTAATTATTGATAAAGACACAGATATTGAAAAAGCTGTTGAGCGGAATATAATAGGAGCTTTTGCATATTCCGGTCAGGTTTGCATCTCAGTTCAAAGAATTTATGTTCATGAAAATATTTATGATAAATTTCTGAAAACCTTCATCCGGAAGATGGAAAAAATTGGATTTGGAAATCCTGAAAATCCTGAAACAATTGTTGGACCGTTAATTAATGAAGAAGCAGCAATCAGAGTGGAAAACTGGGTGAACGAAGCTGAAGAACAAGGTGCTGAAATATTGGTTGGTGGAAAACGAAATGGCACTCTTTTTGAGCCTACTTTGATCGTAAATACAAAAAAAGATATGAAGGTTTATTGTGAAGAAGCGTTTGCTCCTCTTGTTATTGTCGAACCTTTTTCCGATTTCAAAGAAGCTGTAAATATGGTGAATGACAGCAAATTTGGTCTTCAAGCTGGTGTGTTTTCCAATAATTATGAAAATATTTTTTATGCCTTTAAAACCATGGAAGTTGGTGGTGTGATTGCCAATGATTATCCAACTTACAGGATTGATAATATGCCTTATGGCGGAGTAAAAAATTCAGGATTTGGTAGGGAAGGCTTGAAATATGCAATCGAAGAGATGACTGAGATTAAGTTATTGGTTTTTAATTTTTCGCAGAAATAGACGTTATATCTCAATCCCATAAGTTTTTATTTCTTTCAGTAAACCGAATACAGCAGATGCATTGAATTCTTTTTCAGAAAAAACAACAGGTTCAATTCTAAGGTCTATATCGATTATTTTTGGGATAATTTTCAATAAAGTCAGATAATTATTTTTTGATTGTTCTGTGATAATGCAGACATCGACATCACTATCTGCAGAAAAATTTCCTTTTGCATAAGAACCAAATATAATAATTTTTTTCACTTGGATATCAGATTGAATATTGGCTCTAAATTTTTTTATGGATTTTACTATTTCATCTGGGATTTTAGCCATAATATTAAATCCTTTCCAATAGATAAATATTTATCAGCAAAATTCTTATCACAGATATTATGAAAATCTCTTCTATAGTCATTATATCTTGTTTGGATATTGAAGGTTGAAATAATTGCAAATTCTTTAAGTTTCGTCTTATCAAAATTCACATCTTTAATTTTTGAAGCAATAGTTGTTAAATTATGTCCAAATGGAGGTTCTTTCTTATTCTTATGAATGAAAAGAGCTTTAAGATTTTTTTCGATGGCAAGATGTAAGAAAAACATACTGGGAGAAAATTTGTTATTCTTAAATAGAGTTTCTGCAGTGTCAAAATCTTCATTGGATGATTCTATCCAGTAATTCTTAATTCCCTCTAAATTCATTTTCCCTTCTTTAAGGATTATTTTACATATCTAAAAAAAAATATAAATGAAATATTGTCAAATTTTCTTTAAAGACAATGTAGTATTTATATTTCATTGAAATTATTAATGTAGATTTTGAAATAAAAAAAGGGAAGTCAATCGACTTCCCTTTCCTATTAGTATCGCTTTTTTTCTTTAACTCGAGCAGCTTTACCTTTGGCTTTTCTGAGGTAAAAGAGTTTTTCTCTTCTCACTATTTCAGCAAAAGCATCTTCTTTTGATAGTTTTTATTGTTTGTTTTTAGTTCATAAAAATAAATCCCGCTTGATACTTTTCTACCATTTGCATCTTCACTATACCAGATAATTCGAGTTACTCTATCTTTTTCAACAAATTTATTATTTAATAAAGTAACAACCTTCTGCCCTTTCAGATTATAAATTGTTAAATATACATTGCTGTCTTTTTTCAGGGTAAAACCTATCTCTGTTTCCGGGTTAAACGGGTTTGGATAGTTCTGGTATAAACCATAAATTTTAGGAATTTCAGGTGAGTTTGGATCATCTTCTCCTTCTGGAATGGTTAAAGATATTGGTCCATAATTATTCGATATTCCCGAAATTTCTACACTCTCTAACCAATACCAGTAAGTAGAATCTGCATATACTTCACCTTCATCTTCAAAAGTATATTCAGTTGGCTGAGTACATGTTCCTGCTCCGGGAATAAGTTCCGTATTGATTTGTAATGATTGTTCTAAACTGTCATTTTCAGAACGGTAGATATTCCAACCCATGTTATTCGTTTCAGATTGAGTTGTCCAACATAACGTTGGCACATTATCTAAGAATTGTGCAGTAAAAGTAGAAAGTACAACTGGTAA
>Ga0207996_1002329_pt1 | contig 11730 bp, 12 predicted proteins | sample AntAceMetag02UKG_FD_184773 | JGI IMG/M metagenome (GOLD analysis project Ga0207996, IMG submission 184773) | Saline lake microbial communities from Ace Lake, Antarctica - Antarctic Ace Lake Metagenome 02UKG (SPAdes) (version 2) | ecosystem: Environmental > Aquatic > Non-marine Saline and... | reverse complement strand
TTTATCCCAAATGATGTTATTCATAATTAATAATACTTATTTGTATATACATTGTCAACTTCTAGATGCTGTTTTTATTTATACTCATTAGTTGTTCTTACACTATTTTTAACTGCGAATAAGGCAAGCAGTTTTTGCTGGCCACCTTTCAACGCACTCTAGCCGTTTTTTCACGCCATATGAACAGCACTAATATCAGCTCTTTTCCTTTAGAAACCGATTGTGCAATTATATGCATGTAATGAGATCAGCTTCAAATAATTCCGTCACAAAAACAAATTATTATTTATTCAGAATATCAGACAATAAAAGGAAGACAAAAAGAACCGTAATAATTTAAAACTTGCATTTTCTTGCATCCGGTGCCAGGCATTTTCGAATGTTTTTCCAAAACCCTAAAACTGCTATCTCATTTTCAAAAAACAACTTACACACTCCCCCAACCCCAAAACTTGCATAAACTTGTAAAAAGTGCCTGGCACGGAAGTCTTATCAATGAGGGTCGAACAAGTGCATTCACCCGACCGCAAATCGCACTCGATATATTCGAGTTTTGTGATTATAGCACATTCATCATGTAGGCAACTTCTTGATAGCGGCGGGTGATGCAATCGTTGTATCCTTCGCGGCTGGTTAACCTTTACCGGGCGGACGGCTTCGCTCATACCAGCGGACGGCTTCGCCTTACCGTGGGCTATATGTTAAAACGACCTAAGCTCGGCCGCACCGCCTGGCACGACAATACAGTGACTTTATAGAACACTCTTTGAATTCTCTACTCGCAACCCTGTAAAATTTTTTTGGCTCCCCAGAGGGGGTTTAATTGACGGTTACGGTAGTTCGAGCGCTATTGAGAGCGGATCATCAGTGTGCACCATCCAAGAGTGCATGGTTATCTGCAATTCAGCTACTCTTTTTGTCAAAGTAGCATTGCGAATCAGGTTTTCCAACTCGAGCGGATCAGCATCAAGATTAAAAAGCTGCTGCCGTTTAATTACTCCCTCATCATCAAAATACAGAATTAACTTATATCCATCTCTGTCCAATATTGCTCGCTGGATATTTTTATAAGCAAAGAAAAGTGAATCACGGGAGTTGGCAAATGCCGAGGACAGGTTTGAGGGAATTCCCGAACTATCTAGTTTCGTGTGACTGGCAGCTATATGCGGGATAAGACTCTGACCTTCGATGCCTTTTGGCTGTGCAATGCCAGTAAGATCGCAAAGAGTAGGAAAAATATCCAGCAAATAGCAGTAATCTGACATATACTTATTCTCCGCTACCCCTGGGCCGGCAAACAGCAGGGGTACATGCAGACTATGGTCATATAAATTTTGTTTTCCCATCAATCCGTGAGATCCCAGAGCCAACCCGTTATCACCAGCAAGGATGATAATGGTAGTATCAAGAATTCCCCTCTGGTCGGCCTCATCAAGAATTTTGCCGATTTTATCGTCAAGATGGGTAATCATGGCGTAATATTCGGTGAGATGCTTTCGGATTTCGGTTTCGGTTCTTGGTAAACCGGCCAGATGTTCATCCCTGACATCCATTTCCCCATTATCGAAGGGATGCTGTGGCATGAAATTTTCAGGTAAGTGTATTGTATCAGCATCGTAAAGCTCAAGATACTTTTGGGGCATAGTCCTAGGATCATGGGGAGCCATAAAAGCTGTATATAGAAAAAAGGGTGCATCAGTTTCCGGATTCCAGGATCGTAAGAAGTCAATTGCAGTGTCTGCAAACAGATCAGTAGAGTGCCTGCCTGGTTTGATGTCATCGTATACCTGTGGTACTTTTTCGATGCGTCCGGTACCGCTGTCCCAGTCATGGAGGCGCGACTGGGGATATTCACCAATAGCATGATATGAACAGACCGGTACATTCCAATGATCATCCATTCCTCCGAAAAAGATTTTATCTCCCCCACTAAAACTGCGCGTGAATGATTTAATACCGTTATGCCATTTTCCAATCCCGTAAGTGGTATATCCATGCCTCTGGAAGTATTCACCTATCAGTACATGATCTGCCGGAATTGATTCCCCAGAGTTACATAGATGAAATAGGTTTTTTCCTGTATGAACCATAGCTCGGCTGGGCATGCAGACAGCGGCTGATGTACCTCCCATGATATAAGCTCGGGTGCAGTACGTTCCTCTTTCTACCAAACGTTTCAGGTTTGGAGTAATAATATCTGGATTATTCACCGCTTCAATTGTGTTGAAACGCTGATCATCGGTAAAGAAAAAAAGCACATTAGGTTTTGCTTTTGCTTGATTCATACTCTATCGCCTCTCAAGAAAAAATTGTTTTCATCAAAAAATTACCAGCTTTTATTCTTTTATTCCTCCAGCAAGGACACCCTGCTGGATATACCGTTGAAAGAAGAGATAAATTAACAGCATTGGTAATGATGCAAGAAACAGCATCGCCATGGATTTAACTGCACCCATACCGTATTGACCGCTCAAGAGCGCCATCGCCGCCATTATTGTTCTCTGAACTGAACTTCTAATCAGGATCAGGGCAAACGTCAGTTCATTCCAGATTTGCTGGGAAGCAATTATAATGACGGTCATAATCATCGGTCGAGCCATTGGAGTCATAATATGCCAAAAAACATGCCAAGGTGTTGCCCCATCTATCAAAGCCGCCTCAATAAATGTATCAGGAACATCACGGAAATAAGTCGTCATTAAATAGGCGGAATAAGGGCCAAAGTAAGCCAGATAGACAAGGATTAATCCCAGTCGAGAATCCAGAAGCCGTATTTGGGCTAATTCCCGATAGAGAGGAACTGTAAGAACCATTTGCGGTAGAATCATGACTGCCGATATAAGGTACAGACTTAAGCGCCGACCGGGAAATTGAATTTTCCCAATATAGAATCCTGTTGTCATGACTAGCAGCAGGAAAGGAACCAGCGTTCCCACGAGTATGATCAAGTTGTTTACATAATTCAGCAAAATTTTCTGTTTTTCAAAAGCCCACCGATAATTTTCCAGAGAAAGTGGAAATGTCGGGAGCAATTTCTGGACGAGGTATTGATCACTGGTTTTAAAACTGGTTACAAACATGAAGTAAAAAGGAATGATGAAGCTGATCCCTATAATAATAATCAACACAAGAAAAGTATATTTAACCGCGTTTCTTCGTGTAATGGGGTGTAAACTCATCTGTTAGTCCTTCATCATTACTTTGTTTTGGACCATAATGATTCCCAATATTATAAGATAGACAAATAGAGCCCAAGTAGAGGCATATCCCATACTGCTGTTATTAAAGGCCTGGTAATAAATACCAAATTCCGGCACAAAGGAAGAATATCCTGGGCCACCCTTAGTCAGTGTAAAAGTAAGCGGAAACATCCGAGCATAGAATGTAATAAACCCTAACACCAGGTAGAACTGGATTGTGTTCCGTATTCCGGGAACGGTTACATGCCGTAAGCGTTGTCCCCAATTACAACCATCCAAGGTGGCAGATTCATACAGCGAATCAGATACTTTGCTCATAGCACCGTAATAAAGAATGACACCAAAACCGAAAAACTTCCACAAGGTAATAAATGCGATGGTGTGAATTACCATGTTTGGATTGGTTAGGAATCCTACCATCCCTATATACGGGAATTGTTTAAGTAGCATTTCTGTAATAACCCCTTCAACCCCAAGAATCTGTTTAAAAAACATTCCCAGGACTACAGGGGAAATGACATAGGGTATGAGTATGGTGGATCGAAAAAAAGCATCACCTTTTTCCGGCTGCCGTATGAGCTCAGCAAATATCAGCGGCAAAATGGTCCATACCGGGATGTAGAGAGTCAGGATCAGCATATTCTTAAGGGATGCATAAAAACTGCTATCACTGAAAAGTTTGCGCACATTATGCAAACCATTCCATACGGGATCGGAAAATCCGTTCCATTTTGTGAAGGCCAAGTAGATAGTACTCACTGTTGGATACACCATGAATATAGCCATAAGCAGAACTAACGGAAACACAAAAAAATAAGCACTTCTTTTCATACTTTTGTTCGAAATCATTCTGGTCAACCTGATTAATGTTTGGTATAAATTCTATTTGCTGGGTATATACATGTATCTCACGTGTATAATATACCAACCGGCTCATGAATTTACTACTCTGCGCCGGTTGGAATATATAAGTCTTTTACTATTTAGCGAGCCTGGTCGATTCTACTCCCATACTCTTCAGGAGAAATATCACCAGTTATCATTAATGGGGCGTGTAAACGCAACGCATTCCATTGGGAACTCGTGATAAATGCTTTTACCGGGGGAACAATATTAGTTACCAGCAGTTCTGAAACCTCGCGTCCGGCATCATTGGCCAAGAGTGATTTATCCGCTTTAAGATTAGCAGGCATTCCACCGCCTGACTGAAGCATGATGTTCGCTCCTTCGGCACTGGCGGCAAATTTAACATACTCTATGGCAGCTTCGATATTCTTACTGTATGTTGGTACAGCATATCCGGTACCTCCAGCTGCACCGACAACGTTTCTGTTTGAAGATGGTTCAAAATAGAAATTCGGAATTACCCCTACATTATCGCCGCCGAGGGCATTACCGAACTCATACCAGTTGAAAATGTCGGAAACAAATCCCCGGAAAATTGCGCTGTTACCAGCCATAAAGCGTTCTCCCATTTCTCGCAACAGTGGAGTTGTGAGTCCAGCTTGATCCATATAACCTTGGGCAAACAAATCCCTGAATTTGGCAAAAGTATTTACAATTTTAGGATCAGTAAAACTCAAATCACCTGCAAAGAGGGCCCGTTTTTCTTCCAACGAAAGAACTTGGTCCAACGTACCAGCAATCATCATCTCAAGATGGATGCCCTCACCAAATCCTACTGGGATAATACCGGCATTCTTCAACGCAGCAGCTGTGATAAGAAATTCCTCCCAAGTCTCCGGGGGATCTTCTGGATCCAGTCCCGCTTTCTCAAACAACGATTTATTGTAGTACCAGACCCAACCCTGGATCGAAATCGGTAAACCGCGAACTCCCTGGGTAATATCCCTGTTCGGTGCGGTATCTGCTAAAATAGATTCTGCGAAATCTTCCCAAACATCCTGAATATAATCATCCAGCACAACAAGAGATTCAGCCATATCCTGAAAGTTTTGGCCATTAGCATGAATAAGGAGTACGTCAGCTCCCTTTTTTGCTGCCATAGATGCGGCATACACATCATAGGGCGGGTGAGAAACTGCCTCATGATTCACCTTAATGGTAGGGAATTTTTTCTCAAAAGCTGCATCTATAGCTTCGGCAAGATCCCCCTGGCTTCCATCCGAACCATAGAACCAGTCCCAAACAGTAATCGTTACCGGACTACCTTCATCTAGCTTGCCTTGGGCTGATAGGCCAAAGACACTAATGCATAGAATAACAATTGCAATTAATACAATTTTTTTCATTTTGGTTTTCATAAGAAACCCTCCTCTATTTACATTTAGACTAACCCGTGTTTTACTATTTGTCAATTTATATTTTTTAAATTACTATAAAATCTTTAATAAATTTTAATGTATATTTTATTAAATTATGGTATTGTGGAATTCGTTGAATTTTCGAGAAAAAGGGTTTATAGTAATAATAAAATAAATGGATGTACTACCTAATGGATAAAAAGAACATACAACAAGCAACTTTGAAAGATGTCGCTAACTTAGCTAAAGTATCAATCCCGACTGCCTCTCTGGTATTGTCGGGTAAAGGCCACGTTGCTAAGAAAACGCGAGAGCAGGTAGAGGCTGCTGCTCGTACACTTGGTTACGAGCGGACAATTCTGCAGAAGAAAGCAATTCAAGAGCAGCTTCTGTCAATTGGCCTGCTTTTCAACATTTCCCATGCTGAAGATTATAATCTAAAGAATTTTCGTCAATTTCTGAAGGAAACGGAGAAAAAAGTTTCCGCGAAAAAAGGATCATTCCTGATAATACCACATTCTGAAAAAGTCTCAGATGATAAAACTATTAACACAATAATAAAGGCTCGCATTAAAGGAATCCTCTCTTTTGCCTACTTTAATAAGCAGCTTTTTACTAAGATTGAGCAAGCCAATATTCCGGTTGTGGTTTTTAATAACCAGCAGTCGCACAATATTTTTATATCTGTTGTTCTTGATGATTTTCAAGCAACCTATGAAGCTACTCGTTATTTGATAAACTTGGGACATCGTAATATTCTGTATGCTTACACGAATCGTCCAAACATTCCTTATTTGAAACACAACCGGTTTTTTGGTCACCAGAAGGCACTAGAGGAAGCGAATATCCCCTTTAATGATAATATGTTGCTGTTTTATTCAACTGAAACAATTGATGAGACTGCCTCTGCACTTTTAAGCCTGCTTTGCAAAAAGCCCAAACCCACAGCTGTAGTCTGCCTTGATGATGATATTGCCAGCGGGTTGGAATTCATTTTACGCAAGCACGGTATGGGCGTTCCTAAGGATCTTTCTCTGATTGCCCATGGCGATCTTTTGGATTATTCCCTGATCCAAACACCTCGAATTACAACGATGCGCCTTGATCCATCAACCGCAGCACAAGTAACTATTGACTTGCTGTTTGCTTGCCTGGTGAATGGTGAACGGTCGATAAAAACAATTAAAATTCAGGAACACCTCATAGAACGAAGTTCCTGCCGCAGCATTTGAGACAGCATGTTTTCTGTGAAGAACAGGGACTTGTTTTACATTCAACAACTGAAAAACAACCAGACTGTCAAAAAATCAATTAGCAAAAGATCTTGAGAGTACCGGGTTCATTCCTTTATCTGTGAGTAGTTCCAAGCCAAAAGAAAAGGCTGCTATCCGGATCGGTTTAGGTCGCTACCAGATAACAGTAGACGGATCTTTTGATTCTGGAGTACTGAATGGAATTGGTACTCGGTACCAAAGATTTGCCAGCTCAACTCCCACTCTTATTATTCCCTTATCCAAAAAAAACTTACCACCCCACTCCCCCAGAAAATGTTTTCTTTTGGGGAAACTATACCCGATACCACAACTTTCACTTGACCAAACTATATTGTAAGTTTTATCTGTACATATGTGTACAGATAAGACAAACATAACACAAAGAAGATTTGTTGAAATTGCCCGCCTGGGGGAAGTTATTTTTCATGTATCCGATCTTGCAAATCTTTGGAATATTAACAACTCAAATACATTGTATACTACGCTAAAGCGCTACAGCCAAGCAGGTTTGATACATCGAATCCAGAAGGGAATGTACAGCCTGATTCCTGTAGATGATCTGGATCCTTCACTTCTTGGGATTAAAGCTATGCATAAGTATGCATATATCAGTACCGAAACAGTTTTATTTAGAGAAGGTATTATTAATCAAAAACCAAGATCAGTTACTATCATTAGTTCAGAATCAAAAAAATTTATTATTACTAGTAATACTTATATATCAAGACAGTTGAATGATAGATATCTATTTAATCCGGAAGGAATACATAAATCAAATAAGATACTAACCGCTTCTGTAGAGCGTGCAGCAGCAGATTTGCTCTATTTTAATGCTAAAACATACTTTGATGCTGCAAATCTAATAAATTGGGAACGAGTTTCTGAGATTCAGAAATCAGTAGGTTATACAATCCGGGGGACAGATACTAGTTCAGGTTTTAGGAGTGATTTTCTATGATATTACCCGATCGAAGTGATAGTCTTCATAAAGCATGGATGTATAGATTGTTAACAGGAATTAGTGATGACTCAACTCTTACAAATCTTCTCTATTTTAAGGGTGGAACCTGTGCAGCTATGCGGGAACTTCTGAATCGGTTTTCTGTTGATCTTGATTTTGATTATGTGGGATCCCCGGATAATCTTACTACGATTACTATTCATCTTGAAATTATCTTTAAAAAACTTGGATTAATTATTAAGAATCAAAGTAGCCGGGTTCCGCAATATATTCTGAAATACCCAAATCGTCGGCCGAATGAACGAAGTACATTGAAGATTGATGTGTTTACACCCCCTCCGGCAGCAAATAAGTATGAGAAGGTACGATTTGATGAAATAGACCGAATTTTGACCTGTCAAACAATCCCGACAATGTTTGCGAATAAATTAGTTGCTCTCATTGATCGGTATGAAAAATCAGGGGGAATTGCCGGAAGAGATCTCTATGATATTAATTACTTTTTCCATCAAAACTATCGATATGATGTTGATGTGATTAAAGAGAGACGCCAAACAGCATCAATTAAACAATATTTTGAAGAAATAGTTGACTTCGTTCAAACCCGAATAACTCAAATTGTTATTGATCAGGATTTGAATGCGTTGCTGTCTCCTGGTGCTTTCAAGAAAATTAGAAAAATATTAAAACAAGAGACACTCGTATTTCTCCAGGATGAGATTGCCCGACTTTAATACTATCACCCTTCTCGTTGACTGTTTCAGCAAAATTGGTCGCGTATCGAAGGTTGAACATACACAAAGCAATTCCATCAAACTTGCATTTTTTTATCCTACACTTGGTACCTTTTCCCGAAAACCTAAAATGGTTTACCGGCTGACCGGTGTTCCAAAAGTTCCCGTAGAACCTCTCGATCCAAGGGGTTTTTCCCTTGGGAGGGAAGTATCCGGCTGACATCAGTAAAATCTGAAGGATTGATAACAACCTGCACACCGAAGGAGGTAGAAACTCTGATACTGTCTTCACCCGCCTTAACGTGCCGTCCGTCCGGTGCAAGGGCTGCGGTTCCCGAATCGTGAATCAATTTTCTGTTTTCCTGCCTTTGTGTCCTGTCCTTCATACATACACTTCTGCAGAATCCGCAGACGGTATAGTATAACCATTCCGGATCAAAAACGGTTTTTCTATAATCTGCAAAAGGGTTCTCCCCGTCCTGCATTTGAGGATCAGATTTCTGAAGAGAGATGCAGAGAGCATCAAGATTCAGTTTCTTTTCCGGCAGGGGTGTTTCCAGTCTATAAGGGCTCCAGTTTGACCAGGTTCCCCGGGGAGACAGCCCCTCATACCCGGTACAGCCAATCCAGCAGCAGGTATTGGGCTGCTTCTTACTTATGGTTTCCGTAATTCCGGCGACCGTTACTGTATATGACTCACGAGGATGTATCATGCCTACCGGACATACAGCCGAGCACATTTTACAGCCGTCGCAAGGATTTTCTTCACACAGAGGATCTTCTTCCAATACCGCGTCGGTAATCACGCTGCCCAGTTCCACAAGAGCTCCATATTCGAAAGTCATGAGGTTGCCACTCCATCCAAGCCTGCCCAGACCGGCAGCTACCCCTGCATATCTGTGGGAAAACTCGGGATGAAATTCGGTCATCTCCGTAATGTCGGCAGCTCCTTCTTCGGGAAGGTAGTTGTTATTGACGTCCACATTTACTGCACGATGTCCAAGACTCTCAAGCGTCTGAACCAGCGAGTCTCCGATGGTATACAATCTTTGTACAATTTCTTTTCTGTCTTCACAGTGTGGTTCCCAGTTTCTCTTTCCCAGGAAATCGGCAGTCTTGTTCACATCCAGAGCAAGGGCAAAGGAGATGACCGAGCGGGCACCGGGCATAAGAGCCGCCGCATTTCCGGAGGGAGGTGAATCGGCCAATCGTTCCACGGATGTGATACCCGCAAGATTGGCTCCCTGTTGGAGAGCTAGTTGTTTTATTTGAAGGGACAGAACTTTCATATGCTTCAGTATATTATAAAAATGGACTTTTTGCATACCGACTGCATCTTCGGGTGCCAGTCCAAGAATATATAAGTATTGTGGAAAAGAAATATTATCGCAACACCTAAATCACAAACCTACTATTTAGTTTACATCAAACACTTTACACAATCCACTTACCCCAAAACTTGAAAAAGCACCTAGCACGGGGATCTCACCCTATCCCATATCGGATGAAAGATATCTAAGTAAATTTGACAAAACGCACACATTGTAATATGATTAAGCATGAAAAACTTTGAATGGAACAAAGAAAAAAATAGATGGTTAAAGGAAAATCGTGATATTTCTTTTGAAGAAATTGTTTTATACATTGAAAATGGAGGTTTACTGGATAGTTATGAACACCCAAATAGTAACAAATATCCAAGACAATCGATATTTGTTGTTAGAACAGGTTCTTATGTGTATATAGTTCCATATATTGAGGAAGATACATATTATTTTCTCAAAACAATCATTCCCAACAGAAAAGCGAAAAAAAAATATTTGGAGGAAAACAATGGCTGATAAAGAGTACAAGTTAGACCCTGAAGAGAAAGAAATTCTTAATACTTTCAATCGTGGGGAATGGGTATCAAAAGAAGAAGATTTAGATAAATACAAAGAAGCTGCAAAACAAACATTTGCAAAAACCCACCGGATAAATTTTAGGGTCAGTGAAAAAGATTTTCGGGATATTCAAATTCACGCTAGAGAAGAAGGGCTACCTTACCAGACCTTGGTTTCGAGCGTTCTTCACAAATACTTATCAGGTAAATTGAAGGAGAGCTGAAAAGGATAATTGTAACCGTCAAATACATGGTGGAATCGCTACCAGGGAAGCCTCCGAAAAAGTATCTTTTTAGTGTGAATTTAAAGAATAACCTTCATTTTAAAGGTCTTAATGGGGTATAGAATTTATTGAATAGCAGTTTTTCGGAGGCTTCCCAGGTACCAAAGATTGGCCAGCTTAACACCCACTCTTATTATTCCTTTACCCATACACAACTACCACCCCACTCCCCCAGAAAATGCCTTCTTTTGTGGAAAAGATACCTGATACGGAAGTCTTTCCTTGCTCAGGTATTTTTTTGCATATTTTTATTATTAGGTAGCCTAAACATATTGACATTATTGTTAGGCTACCTTATTATAACAGTATGAATAAAAAAGATATATATAGACAGACCATGGCCGCAGTTTTGAGAATGCTGAATCAGATGAACCAAATGGAGGATATGCCAAAATCATTCGGGACGGATCTCCTGATCCATACATCGGAGATTCACACCATAGCGACAATCGGAGATCATCCAGGGTGTAACATATCAGAACTGGCTGAAGAATTGGGAATCGCGAAACCAAGTGTTTCGGAAATCGTGCAGAAAATAGAGGCGAAAGATCTGATTGAAAAATACAAACTTCCTGCAAACAGAAAGGAAGTCCGGCTAAAGTTAACTGAAAAGGGATCAGTGGCTTACAAGGGTCATGCCGAATTCCACGCGGATATGTTTTCGAATATATATTCCCATATGAAAAAAATACCAGAAGAATCACTCAACGAATTTAAGGCTGCTCTCGATAATATTTCTACATTCCTCGATGCGAAGATTCAGGAAGGGAATAAGGGATAAATTTTATGAAAATTACGATTTTAAACGGCAGTCCGAAAGGACAGCACAGCATTACCTTAACCTATTTACACTTTTTGAAAACTCGATTTCCCAGACACCAATACACAATCATTCATATTTCGAAAGATATCCGGGTGATTGAAAATGACAGAGAACGATTTGATGAAATTCTGAAAACTGTCAATTCTTCCGACGCCGTGCTCTGGCTTTACGGAGTATGGGTTCTGCTGGTTCCCGCACAAATGCTGCGTTTCATGGAACTGATTCGAGAAAGAAACGCAGCTTTTGTATTCGCCGGGAAATATGCCGCTTCGATTTCTACTTCAATCCATTATCTTGATCATTTCGCG
>Ga0207996_1002323_pt1 | contig 11759 bp, 8 predicted proteins | sample AntAceMetag02UKG_FD_184773 | JGI IMG/M metagenome (GOLD analysis project Ga0207996, IMG submission 184773) | Saline lake microbial communities from Ace Lake, Antarctica - Antarctic Ace Lake Metagenome 02UKG (SPAdes) (version 2) | ecosystem: Environmental > Aquatic > Non-marine Saline and Alkaline... | reverse complement strand
TATACGAAACTATTTCAGTTACCTTATATCTAATGCCAAATCAGAAGACATGAACAACGAGATTGAAACTCTTCTCAAACAGACCTATGGGATTATCTACTAAAATTTGTAGAGAATCCAAAGTAATATATTGGTTTGTTTTATTATTTCAACTGAATATATCAGAATTGAAGGTGAGATCCGTTTTTAGAGCAAGTGCAGTTATTTATGACTAACGAACTTTGTAATAAGATGAACTAATGGTTTTGCTATGCTTATTAATATCGCCAACTACACATCCTTCCCAAATTTAGCCATGCTCTTATAATAGAGCCCAATTAGTTGCTGCTCGATGGAGCAGAAGGTTCTGGAATCGATGGTGGATTTTACATCGTTGAGGAACAGCTTACTGGTTTCGAACTTTTCTTCTGTAATTTGGTCATCCGATAAAATATTTTTTACAAAGAGCTTAAGCTCTTCGGATTTCTCGCCGAGTTCGTGGATTAAGTCAATTATCTGCAAATCTTTATTCAGGCTGATTAGCAGATAATTAGCTTCCGCAAAGTTCAGCGTGCTGCTTTTTGCCAGATTTTCAATTTTCTCTTTAATAAATAGCAGGTCACCGTATGCTTTCGGGTAGCTAATAGTGTCGTTCATGTAATCTTTTACAATTACTTCGATCTGTTTGAATATTTGTTCCAGGTTTTTCTTTTTTTTCAAATATGCTATTCTTATGCCAATAGCCGAAAGAACGGCAAACAAAATACCCACCGTTAATTCACTAATAACACCGATATAGACTAAGGTTGCATACGATGATGCAATAAAATTGGAATTGGGAACTCGCCCATTGTGGTTGATTGCATATTGGATTGACTTGAAATCTTTTTTATCTACTTTACCAAGTTGCTCGAATTTAGACAGATGGGTTTGGATGAAAACCTGACTCGATTCAAAGTTATGCTCTTTCAGTAGTTCTCTCAGCCCGGACCATTGACCAATAGTGGCAGATAACCCGATGTTATTCTCAATAATTTCGTTGGCTTTGGCAAAGAAATAGAGCTCGTGCTTTAATGAGTCTCTGTATGTCTCTAACTGTTTATCCTTCTGTAAATAGACTCTCAGCTCTTTGATATTAGGTGCCAGAATAAAGGGTGTACCCTTGGATAGCCTGCGGTAATCCTGGGCTGTCATGGGCAAATTACTGGATAAACCAGGTTGACTAACCGAGATAATATAAAGGTTTTCCGGAATGGTAATCTCTTTGTTATATCCATCTATATAGTTATCATAAGAGGGATTATCCAGCTCATTCCATATCTTGGAACCAAAAAAGGATGCCCGGTGGATTTTATCAAAATCATCGATTACCAGTACGTAATTATGGGTTGAATCTCTATCACATTTAGCGAATAGCTTTAGTAATTTACCAGGCATAAATCCATCATTTCCATGGTAACCAACCCACTCTCGGTTGTATTCTGCTTCCAATCCTTGTATACATGTAATTTTGGTTATTCTTTCGGCAGAGCCTGTTATAATTTTGGCAACTCTGTCGATTCTGGTTGTTTTGCCAGAACCGGAAACGCCCCACGCAATTATCTTTTTGTCATCCAATAGCTTTTGCAGAAAACTCTCAAACAAGCTCCACTCCACAGTCGGCAAAAATGGGTGACTGATTAACTCCATAGCATCTATAGTATCATTTGCATGAATTGAGCGGTATTGCTTCTGGAGCAAATTACCAGCCTCTTTAAGCATTATTGGCGTTTCATTCAAACTCAAATCTATCTCTGTCCATAGCGGATCTATTTTGCTGCGAAGGCCGATAATCAAAAGTACGCTTCCAACTATTATAGCCAGGCCAATTAGAGCTATCTTATTCAATGTTTTCATTTTAAATCCTAATGTATTTTATTTTGTTCGCTAGGTAAACTTACTTCTAATGTGGTCTATAGTCTGCCTACTGAGCAAATTGAACCAGAGCTGAGTCAGGGTTAAACCGTTCAAAAACAGGCATACTAACAGCAGAACCAGCAGGCTAAAGTGTATTGTCTTAACATCTTACCCAAACACATGTTTGGTGTCTGATAGAAAGAAGAATTTTGAGTTATATAGTTATCGATTTTAAAAGCTTTCATTATTTTATTTATAAAGATATCTACACTATTTGAGTATAATGAACTCAAACAAATCAAGATTAAAAAAAATATAGATATCTTCATTATTACCTCCAATTAATAATTCTTAGATTTTAGATATTTGTCAATATTTTTCTCTAATTACAGGGATCTCTCCTGAAATTTCTATTCTTAAGCTGTCTTATGACATAAAAGTATTAGCAGCAGGCGTATTAATGCTGAAACTACTATGAAATAATAGAAGAAGGTTAAAGATATTCAAAATCGTGACAGATTTTTGGGTATTTTTTTGGCGGGTTCATTTGTGTCTTTAGAAGGAATTGTCTATTATGTCGATTCGATTGACGGCTCAGATAATGCCAACGGGCAATGACCAGAATTCTGATAAGATCAGCACATTTATCAGCATAGGCTATAATTTCTAACACCTGGCAATCCAGCTGATAAATATCTTCTTTTATAAAGGCTCCTATAAAATTAATCTAATGGATTTTTTAATACAATTTATATTCAAAACAGTGAAATTATTTGACAGGAATGATAGAAAAAGTTCGATTTGGATTGTAACTCGAATTAAGATAAATTAAAACTGTTTTTAGCGAATATGCGTCATTATTTTAGAGTACTTGTTTTGGGGAAAATGAGGAGTTTGAAATTAGGAATGGGGTTATTGTAATGAATCTAAATGGAATATCCGCGACAATTGTCGTATACAACCCCAAATCTGGGTGTGTTCGCGACAAAATTGTCGGGGACACAAACATTACAAGCACCATGAAAAGTAGAAGATGATAAATGAAAGTTTTCGAAATCAAGAAGTATTGAAAATGAATAGAAGTTAGACGGAGGTAAATGTGAAAAGGATGTTACTATTATTATTTATTATGTGTATAATTATTATTAATCTTTACCCTGTATATCACAAAGTTAATGATTTAGTAATTGAGAACACTAATTACCCCAAAATCGAAATAAAGGATAATATTGCCTATATTGCAGATCATAGTTATGGTTTACGTATTTACGATGTATCTGAACCTGCAGAACCAGTTTTAATAAATTCTTTACCTCTTCAATATGATGTTCGTTGTATATTACTTGATCAACCTACTGCATATCTACTTTGTAATTATGATAATACAATGTATATTCTTGATACACAAGATATTACAAATCCAGTTGTTTTAAGCCAATACACTACAACATATCCATGTCGAGATGTTAGCGTAAATACTAATTATGCTTTTATCTCGACTCATAACGAGTTAAATATACCCCCTTGGGAAGAAGATTTCATTGAAATTATAAACATCGAAGATAGATTAAATCCAGTCTATGTTGACGAATTTGTTATCGCAAGTTATAGTCCAACCGTGAAAATTACGGATGATATTGCATTTATAGGAACATATCTGGGATTATATATTTATGACATAAGTGATATTAGCAATATTGTTCAGATCGATTGGCTTGATACAGGTAATACATTTGCTTTAAAGATTCACAATGGTCTATTATACTTTGATGGAAGGGATGGTTTGACAATTATGGACTATTCCGATCCATCTAATTGCCAGATATTAGCTTTTTATGACGATCTTGACTTTCAGGATAGTGAAATTATTGGTAATATTCTTTATGCGTCTTTTAATTCTTTCTTAAGAGTTATTGATATATCAGATCCACTGAATGCATACCAGATTCATTACTATATATCAATTGAAGAAAGCAATTCGATAGCAGTCAAAGATAATTATGCTTACATCAATAACTGGTACTATAGCTTCAATATCATAGATGTTTCAAACTCCCAAAACCCTTATCTTTATGATTATCATGATATTAGAGCTGAGAAAATTGCCAAATCTCCCGATGATATGTTTATGTTGGTTTACGGTAGCCCCTATGATGGATTACATTTTTTTAATATGGAAGATTCGGCTAATCCTGAACTTGTTTATTCGCATATCTCTCATGGCAATGACTGGAGTTGTAGCAGTTTCTATATTGATGATCAAATATGTTGTTCCGTTTTTGGTGATATTGATGAAAAAGAATTTAACATATATGATCTAACTAGACTTCAAAATGCGCCACTTTTTTCAACAACAGAAATTAGCTATAATACCTTCTATTTTTGGATTGAAAGTATTTGCAGGAAAGACAATTTTATGTACCTGACTTGTCCTGGGGATGGAATTATAATAATGGATATTAGCAATCTTCAAAATCCGGTACAAGTACTTAATTATGATATAGAGGGTTTTATTTTTGACATCACTGTACAAGGTAATTTCTTGTATTACGTAAATATAGATGGATTCTACGTGTTGGATATTACTGATCCATTGCAACCTGTTCAGGTTGGATTTTGGGATTCAACAAACCGAGCTGAACAATTCGAGTTATATGGTGATTTTGCGTATGTAGTAGATTATGATGGTGGGATTAAAGTTCTGGATATAAGCGATCCTGCAAATCCAAGTCTGATAAATACTGTAGCTTTAAATACTACTTCACGAATAGATTATGATCCAATTATTCGAGATAATAAATTGATAATAACCGACCGACACTGGAATGAGATTATGGTTTTTGACCTGTCTAATCCAGTTAATCCGGTTCTAATCTATAATTGTAGATGGGACAAATACACCAACGATATGGAATTGTTTGGGGATTATTTGTACTGTGCGAATAGCAGTGATGTTTTCGATGTTTATGGTCTTTCTGTATTAGATTTTTATTTGTTCAATCCTGTTCACAGTGAAAACCCGGCCATTGAGCCAGCATCCGGTATTTTGAAACTTACCAATTACCCAAATCCCTTCAATCCAACAACAACAATTGAGTTTTCAATTTCAAATGAGTCTGATATCGAAATATCAATCTATAACATAAAAGGACAAAAAATTAAAGCTTTAACTAACAATGTAGTTATAGCAGGTACACACTCAATTATCTGGAGTGGTGATAATGAAAATAATGAACCTGTTAGTTCAGGAATTTATTTCTATAAGTTGATTGTAAATGGCAAAATAGAATCCGTAAAAAAATGTTTGCTGTTGAAGTGATAGAAGAAGGTTAAAGATGTTCAAAATTGTGACAGCGTTTTGGGTAATTGTAAAAAAGAATGATTAAAATAAACAAGATTTTGGAGGAAAGAATATGAACGATATTTATAAAGAATTCGAAGCTCTAAGAACAGAAATTCACGAATGGCAAAAAATGCGCATTTATCTTTTGGTTAGCTTTATGACTATTTATTCAACTGCAATATTTTATACTTTAGCTAATATTGAAGATTATGCAGATAATATCCTACCTTTCGGTACAATAGCTTTATCTATAATATTTGGTATAAGCTTATTGTATTATTACTTAGCAATTGGGAATATTCGAAAAGGTTCATACATACAAGTGTTCATTGAAGAAAAAAAAGATTCATTATTTAAATGGGAATCAAGAAGGTCTAAATTTATACAGCAACAGAAGTTAAATTTAAATAACACTTCAGGTATCATTTTATTCATTTATACAATTATAACAATTATAATAATTATAATGAAATTTAATCTGGCCAAATTATTCTCATTAGATAAAATAATATTTGCCGAATCTATACTGTTTACAATAATTACGATATTAACATTTGTAATGTTATTTCGCTTAATTTTTGATACAGGGAATAAGGAAAGGGACGGTTTCATAGAAATATGGAGAACAATCCGCGAGAATGAAGGTGATTTCATCTAACAAGTGTGTTGTTGTCGGTTTGGTATCGCGGTGGTCTTTTCCTGAATCGTTCCGATTCAGCCGCAAACGGCAAACATTAGCGGCAAATATAAGAATCTGGAGGGATCTTGGTTAAGAATTACATCAAAATAGCAATTCGAAGTATAAAGAAACAACCGCTGTTTTTTCTGATCAATGTTTTTGGATTAGCTATTGGACTGGCTTGTTCAATTTTAATTCTAATGTGGGTGCGTGATGAATTAAGTTTTGATAGATTCAACAAAAATTATGATAACATTTACCGGATCACTTCGGAAATTCAGTTAGAATCAATTACACCATTCGGTATGCACGATGCTTTGATAGGAGATATACTAGTCGAAAAACTGCCGGAAGTGTTAGAATCAGCTACATGCACAAGTTGGGGACAAACGGACATTTCCTATGATGAACAGGAAGTCGGATCATTTTCTGCTTTATTTGCTGAACCAAACTTCTTTTCGATTTTTTCTTACGACTTTATCATTGGAGATAAAGAAACATCATTTAGCGATCCAGCTTCTGCTATAATTACCGAGAAGATGTCAAAACAGATATTTGGAGATGAAAACCCAATAGGAAAGACAATTGGTTCATATACTGAATTAACAATTACTGGGATTATAAAAGATTTTCCAAGTAATTCACATCTACAGTTTGATTACATTATGCCTTTTTCTTTAATTAAAGAGTTTGATGAGAATGTTGAGGTTAGAGGATTTCGAGCTTATACAACTTATCTTCTATTCCAAAATAATGTAACCCCTCAATCAATAAAAGAAAAGCTGGATGATCTACTTCGGGAAATAGATTATTTAGGATTTACTTTCTTTCAACCTTTAAATGATATATACTTAAATTCATCTTATGATTATAATATCGGTTTAACAGGAGAAAGAAAACAAGTTTATTTATTCTCATTCCTTGCATTTTTTATACTTATAATTGCCTGCATTAATTTTACAAACCTTTCTACTGCTGTTTCATTTAAAAGAGCTCAGGAAATAGGTATGAGAAAAGTATTGGGAGCAGAAAGAAAACAATTAATATCACAATTCTTAACTGAATCTCTATTTATCTCATCCTTAGCCATGATAATTGGTTTAGTTATCGTTTTGGCTATTTTTCCAGCTTTTAATGATTTATCGGGGAAAAACTTCTCCTGGAGATATTTTGATCTCATATATTGCCTTGGGATTATTGGTATCGCTTTATTAACCGGATTTATTTCAGGAATATATCCTGCCTTATTTTTATCATCTCTCCCACCTGTAAAAATTATGAAGAAGGGATTTCGAAATAACAAAGTCCAAATTTATTTAAAGAATATTTTAGTAATTTTTCAGTTTACATTATCCATAATTCTCATAATATCTTCTCTCGTGATCAATAAACAACTGAAATATCTTAGAAATAGAAATCCGGGATTTAATAAAGAACATGTTCTAAAATTGCCATGGGGTGTTCCTGAAGAGTTAAAAGAAGAGTTACTAAAAAATCCCCAGATCAAAAATGCCTCAATGGCAATGTATTCTCCATCACGTATTTATGCTTTGTGCAATATTCACTGGGCTGCTAAAGACTCGACAATATATAGACAAGTATGGGGAACCTCGATTGACTCTGACTATCTGGACCTTTTTGATATAGAGATCATCCAGGGGCGTAACTTTAGAAAAGGTTCCGAAAATGATGAGCTGACCGGATTAATAGTGAATGAGAAAGCTGTTTTACAAATGGAACTTGAAGAGCCTTTAGGTAAGGAAATTACTGTTCAACTTAATAGTGACATAAAACCCTTAACAATTATAGGAGTTATTAAAGACCATAATTTTCGAGATTATTATCAAGATATCGAACCGATGATCATGTTTAGCTATCCAGACAGGTTTGGGTTAACTTTTATTAAGATCAAACCTGATAACATCAGTGAAACTATAGGTGCAATTACAAAAACTATTCAAGAATATTATGAATCGGAAGAAGAATTAAGTTACAGTTTCATGGATGATGAGTTTAATGAAACCTATGCCATGGAGATCAAAAAAAATAAACTCTTCAACTATTTCACTGTTTTAGCAATTATGATTTCATGTCTGGGATTATTTGGACTTGCTTCGTTTATGGTTGAGCAGAGAATCAAAGAGATCGGCATTAGAAAAGTACATGGATCATCAGTTAATCAAATTGTGTACCTTCTTTCAAAAGATTTCGTGAAATGGGTCATTTATGCAAATATTTTTGCCATTCCTGTATCCATATATTTCCTGAGTAATTGGTTACAGAATTTTGCTTATAGAATTTCGTTAGATATTTGGTTCTTCGTAATTGCGGCATTTCTAACTCTATTTATCGCAATATTATCAGTGTTATCACTTGCTATTAGAGCTGCTTCTGCTAATCCCGTAAAATCATTAAATTATGAATAGTAAAGTATTGACTTGTAGTGATAAATATATTATCCTCAGATATGATGCTGCCAGAATTATCCAGAATTTTTACAGTGTTCCTGCCAAAAATTTCAATACCCAGGGCTGGGCTGCCACTGCGGGTATTCAATCTCCCATAGGACCTCTTGAATTTACCCTAATGGGAAATGACCGGGTCCCTGGTGAGATCAACACATTTATCAGCATAGGATATAATTTCTAAACCACAGCGAACCTGCTGATAAATATCTTCTTTCATAAAGGCTCCTATAAAATTAATCTATCTGATTTTTTAAAACAATTTGCAATCTAAAACAGTGAAATTATTTGACAGGAATGATAGAAAAAGTTCGATTTGGATTGCACTTTGAATCAAGGAAAATTAAAATTGTTTTTGGAGGATATGCGTCATTATTTTTGAGAAGTTTGATTGGATGAAATAGTAAAATGACAAAAGAAAAATATACGCAATTGTTGTTATCCCACCAAATGGGAGGAATAACAACAATAGTTGTTACCCACAAGTTGTGCGTTATTATTAAATTGATAACCACTTAAATCAAAATACCAATGAGATGAAAAAAATGAAAGCTATTGTCTGCACAAAGTACGGACCACCTGAAGTTCTTAAACTCAAAGAAGTTAATAAACCTATCCCTAAGAGCAATGAAGCCCTGATAAAGGTTTATGCATCGTCAGTAACTACAGGTGATTGTAGAATTCGAAGATTTGATTTTGCGAAATGGTTTTGGCTACTTGGAAGGATTATATTTGGTTTTACAAAACCGAGAAGTAATATACCTGGTTGGGAATTATCTGGTAAAATTGAATCCATTGGAAAAGATGTGAAACGATTCAAGAAAGGAGATAATGTTTTTGGATATAATAAAGGGATTAGTTTCGGTAGTACTAATGCCGAATATAAATGTCTATCAGAGGATAGGTTAGTATCCATTAATTTAGACAAAATGAGCTATGAAGAGGCTGCTGTATTACCAATTGGTGGACTTACAGCATTGCATTTTTTAAGAAAAGCAAATATAAAGAATGACCAAAATGTCCTTATTTATGGAGCTTCTGGAAGTGTCGGGACATATGCAGTTCAGTTAGCTAAATACTTTGGAGCAAATGTTACAGGGGTATGTAGTTTAAAAAATTTTGAATTGATTAAATCTTTGGGAGCTGATAATGTAATTGATTACTCTAAAGAGGATTTTACTAAAAGCGGACAAGCCTATGATATCATTTTCGACACGGTCAGCAAGATATCATTCTCATATTGCAAAAACTCACTAAAACAGAAAGGTATTTATCTAACTGTTGATTGGCCAATTCTTCAGGCATTATGGACTTCATTAATAAGCAATAAAAAAATTATTCTTGGAATGGCTCCCGATAAAACGGAAGATTTGATTTTTTTAAAAAATCTTGTTGAAAATAAAAAGATTAAACCAGTAATTGATAAAAGTTATCCTTTGGAACAAGCAGTTGAGGCATACAGGTATGTCGATAAAGGGCATAAGAAAGGGAATTTAATAATTACAATATTTTCTGATAATATGAAATAACTAACGCTCATCATCATGTATAGTACATTTGGCGGGTCGTACAAAGTTTTGTCTGGGTTACATTTATTAAGTATCTTCAACGAGGGATATGAAAGCGTTCCGTAAAGCCTAACGACATTAAACATGAGGAATGTTGAAGAAGTAATTTATTTGGCATGTAATTTTAAAAAGTGATTATGAGTTCTTGAAAGAATAGGCATAACAAGCTTGTCGTCGGTAGGGCTGGTCAGTGCTCTTTGTTTGAACCTTCCGATTCAAAAGGCTGGTCTGCCACGGCCGGATTCCTTTCTCCTATAGGACCCATCGAGTTTACCCTGATGGGTAATGACCAGAATCCTGATGATATCAGCACATTTATCAGCATAGGCTATAATTTCTAAATCACAGCGAACCTGCTGATAAATATCTTCTTTCATAAAGGCTCCTATAAAATTAATCTATCTGATTCTTTAATACAATTTGCATTCTAAAACAGCGAAAATATTTGACAGGAATGATAGAAAAGTTCTATCTGGATTGTACCTTGAATCAAGGGAAATTTAAATTGTTTTTGGGGAAAATGAGGAATTTGAAATTAGAAATGGGGTTATTGTAATGAATCTAAATTGAATATCTACGACAAAATTGTCGGGGACACAAATATTAGTGGCAATAAAGAGAAATAAATAATAGGTGGATTAAAATGGCATTTTTAGATTTATTTAAACCAAAGTGGAAACATTCAACCCCAGAAGTTCGTAGAAAAGCAATAAAAAAAATAACAAACCAAACAATTCTTATTGAGATTGCAAAAAATGATGAAGATAGTAATATTCGAGAAGAAGCTATTCAAAAAATTACCAACAAAGATGTTTTGGAAGATATTGCAAATGATAATGAATATTATGAAGTTCGAAAAATTGCTTATGAAAAACTTGATAAAAAAGAATCTCAAGAAGCTTTGGCTGACAAAGTAAAAAATGATGAATCAGAATATGCACGTGAAGCTGCAATTGAAAAAATTAATGACCAAACAATTCTTATTGAGATTGCAAAAAATGATGAATCAGATTATGTACGTAGGACTGCAATTGGAAAAATAACAGATCAGACAATCCTTATTGAAATTGCAAAAAATGATCAGGATGAAGTGGTTCGCGGTAAAGCAACAAGTAAATTGACTGATCAAAATATTCTTATGGATATTGCTAAAAATGATCAGGATAGAGGGGTTCGCCTTGACGCAACAAGTAAATTGACTGATCAAAATATTCTTATTGATATTGCTAAAAATGATCAGGATAAAGGGGTTCGCCGAGAAGCAATAAGTAAATTGACTGATCAAAAAATTCTTAATCATATTGTTAAAAATGATGAATCAGAATATTTACGTGAGGCTGCAATTGAAAAAATTACCAACAAAGATGTTTTGGAAGATATTGCAAAAAATAATGAATATTATGAAGTTCGAAAAATTGCTTATGAAAAACTTGATAAAAAAGAATCTCAAGAAGCTTTGGCTGACAAAGTAAAAAATGATGAATCAGAATATGTACGTGAAGCTGCAATTGGAAAAATAACAGATCAGACAATCCTCATTGAAATTGCTAAAAATGATCAGGATAGAGGGGTTCGCGGTAAAGCAACAAGTAAATTGACTGATCAAAATATTCTTATGGATATTGCAAAAAATGATCAGGATGAAGAGGTTCGCGGTAAAGCAACAAGTAAATTGACTGATCAAAATATTCTTATGGATATTTGTCAATGGCATTTTAAATTGGTACAGTTTTGGCACTCGTAACTGGTACAGATTTTCAGTTAATTTTGCCCTTCATTCTATAACTGTCACCAGCCATAACTACCGGTTCAGCATGATGAAGTAAACG
>Ga0207996_1002320_pt1 | contig 11781 bp, 10 predicted proteins | sample AntAceMetag02UKG_FD_184773 | JGI IMG/M metagenome (GOLD analysis project Ga0207996, IMG submission 184773) | Saline lake microbial communities from Ace Lake, Antarctica - Antarctic Ace Lake Metagenome 02UKG (SPAdes) (version 2) | ecosystem: Environmental > Aquatic > Non-marine Saline and... | reverse complement strand
ACTTACGAACCATTTAATATTAAATCTGGTTGGAGATATCTTGACGGAACAACAGCGCTCAAATATATTAGAACAAGATACACCTCGCCTAATGGCGATTTTGATAGAATGGCCAGACAACAGCAAATCATTAATCTACTTAAACAAAAAGTTCTTGCCTTAAATCCTTTATGGGATTTTCCAACTTATTTAAAAATATTTAATACACTCAACAAGCACATTGAAACTGATTTAGGGATAATGGGAATAAAATCTCTCTGGCAAACAGCTAAAAGCATCGAGATTGACAAAATAACTAATTTGGTTATAGATAAGAAAGAAACTAAATTATTAATTGGTGGGCAGGTTATGTTTGGAGAAGAAATGGCTTCCGTAGTTTACCCTAAAGAAGGTCAGGGAAATTATGAAGAAATTAGAGAATATATTAAAGAAAGAATAAATAAAGAATAATCTTTATGGAACTAATTATTGGCTTAGGTAATCCAGGAAAAAAATATGAAAAAACAAGACATAATCTTGGATTTCTTATTATTGATGAATTAGCTGAAAAGATGGGAATAAATAACTGGAAAATAAAAATGCAGTTTAATGCAAATGTAGCCCAAGGTGATTTTAATAATAAAAAATTTATTTTAGTTAAACCTCAAACATTTATGAATAATTCAGGCATAGCTGCTAAATCAATTGTTGATTATTATAAGATTCCTGCAGAAAATATTTTAATTATTCATGATGATATTGATTTGAAATTAGGAGAAATAAAAGTACAAAAAAATCGCAGTTCAGCTGGACACAATGGAGTCCAATCAATTATTGATTCTTTAAAAACAAAAGATTTTATTAGAGTCAGAATGGGCATTAAATCAATTAATCAAGAAACAATTATAGAAGCTGAAAAATTTGTCCTTCAAAAATTTTCTAAAAAAGAAGAAGAAATTGTTCAAGAAACAATAAAAAAAGCCGCCGTATTGATTACAGCGGCCCTTTGATACCTATTTTTTGTTAGGAATCAGGAAAAACTACATTGGGAAAATTTCTTGGCGGGTCTTCTAATGCTTTGTAACCCCAGTAGACTAGTAGCGACAAAACTAAAAGAAAAAATCCAATTATGCCAACGACAATGATATCGTTGCCTTTAGCAAGATAACCCGTCGCTGCAGAAGCCAACAATAAACTATATCCCAAAATTCCTAAAGCCTTTGCCAGAAATTTTAAAACATTTTTCATCACATTTCCTCCTATTAAATGTTAAACAACTTAATAATATTATATATTATACTAAAATGACAGAATTTGTCAAGTCAGAATCAAAATATTTTAATGCTTTTAATTTAATTGGCAATATTGGACCGATTGCTTTTAAAAAATTGCTAAATTATTTCAATTCTCTTAATATTGCTTGGGAATCTGAAATTAATGAATTTCGTAAGGCCGGATTAAATCAATTTACTGTTGAACAAATAAGAAAACAACGACCGAATATTAATCCTGATTATGAAATGGAAAGATTAGAAAAAGAAAAAATCGACTTAATAACTATTCAAGATGAATCTTATCCAAAATTATTAAAAGAAATATACGCTCCACCAGCAATATTATACATCCGAGGAAGTTTTAAGCCAAGTGATAAATTTAGTTTAGGAGTTGTTGGAACAAGAAAACTTTCTTCTTACGGCCAACAAATTACTCCAAAAATTACATCTGAATTAAGTCAATCTGGCCTAACTATTATTAGCGGACTCGCTAAAGGAATAGACACTATTGCGCATCAAGCTGCTATAGATAATAATGGAAGGACGATCGCTGTTTTAGGTTCTGGGATTGATTCAAAGAGCGTTTATCCTGCAATTAATAAATACTTAGCTGAAAAGATTACTGAGAATGGAGCGGTTATTAGCGAATTTCCAATCAATACAAAACCTTTAGCTCAAAATTTTCCTCAACGCAACAGGATTGTTTCAGGACTTAGTTTAGGAATCCTCGTTATTGAAGCTCCTGAAAAAAGCGGCGCGATGATTACCGCTAGAAATGCCTTGGAGCAAAATAGAGATGTATTTGCAATACCCGGAGATATTCTTTCAAATAATTCCATGGGTCCAAATAATCTTATTAAAATGGGCGCTAAATTAGTAACTAAAACAAATGATATCTTAGAAGAATTAAATTTATGAAATTAATAATTGTAGAATCCCCCACAAAAGCAAGAACTATTACAAAATTTTTAGGCAAAGAATATATTGTCAAATCTTCTTTTGGTCATCTTCGTGATTTGCCAAAAAGCAAGTTTGGAGTTGATATAAAAAATAATTTCCAGCCTGAGTATGTTATCAATGACAAAAGCAAAAAACAAGTTGCTGAATTAAAAAAATATACCAAAAAATGTGATGAAATCATTTTGGCTTCTGATGAAGACCGTGAAGGAGAAGCAATCGCTTGGCATTTAGCTCAAATTTTGAATCTGGAAGGATTTGGAAATGGCAAAGCTGAAAAACCATACAAAAGAATTGTTTTTCATGAAATTACCAAAAGCGCAATTGAGGAAGCATTAAAAACTCCACGAAAAATTGATATGGACCTTGTGGATGCGCAACAAGCTAGAAGAATTTTGGACCGACTAGTAGGATACAAACTATCCCCTCTACTTTGGAAAAAAATTCACTATGGACTTTCAGCAGGACGAGTTCAATCTGTAGCAGTTCGTTTAATCTGCGAGAAAGAAGAAGAAATTAATAAATTTAATCCAGAAGAATATTGGTCAATTGAAGCAATGCTTCAAAAGAATAATGATTCTGCAGAGATTAAATCCAAACTAGTTAAAATTAATGGAAAATCAATTGGAAAACTTGGTATTAAAAATAAAGGAGAAGCTTCAAGTATAAAAAAGGATCTTGAAAAAGCAAAATATTCTATTGAAAAAATAACTAAAAAAGAAACAAAGAAAAATCCTCTTCCTCCTTTTACTACCAGCACCCTACAACAAGCTGCTAGTAATAAATTTGGTTATAGTGCTAAACAAACAATGATGATTTCTCAACAACTTTATGAAGGCATTAATCTTAGAGAAAAAGGTTTAAGCGGTTTAGTAACTTACATAAGAACTGATTCTCTAAATTTGAGCAAAAGCTCTCTTGAATCAGCTGAAAATTATATCAAGAATAAGTTTGGAAATAAATATGCTGAAAAAAGATTTTTTAAAACAAGAAGCAAGAGCGCCCAAGAAGCGCATGAAGCCATTCGTCCAACCAATCCAGAAATTGAACCAAACAGCATTAAAGGATCTTTAAATAGTAAACAATTTAAGTTATATCAATTAATTTGGCAAAGAATGATTGCTAGCCAAATGCAAAGCGCAATTGTTGATTCAACGACTATTGATATAGTAACAGATAATAAATACACATTCCGCGCTAATGGCTCTACTATAAAATTTGAGGGATTTTTGAAAGTGTATCCAATGAAATCAGAAGAAATAATCCTACCCAAACTTTCTGAAAAAGAGGAGCTAGATCTTATTAAAATTATTAGCGAACAACATTTTACTCAACCTCCTGCTAGATTCAATGAAGCAAGTCTGATTAAAATTCTAGAAAAACTTGGCATTGGCAGACCTTCAACTTATGCTCCTACTATTAGCACAATTCAAAACCGTGGCTATGTAGAAAAAGATGATCAAAAAAGATTTGTTCCTGTTGAAATTGGATTTACCGTAATAAATCTTCTTAAAAAACATTTTCCTAAAATAGTTGATGTCAAATTTACTGCAAACATAGAAGAAGATCTAGATAAAATATCTGAAGGAAAACAAAAATGGCAAAATACACTTAAAGAATTCTATGAACCATTTGAAAAAAATCTCATAAAGAAAACCAAAGAGGTAAAAAAAGAAGATTTTCAAAAAAAACTAGGACGTCCATGTCCTAAATGCAAATCAGATTTAGTAGAAAAATTTGGTCGTTTTGGAAAATTTATTGCTTGTACTAATTATCCAGAATGTAAATATACTGAGAAAAGTGCTGAGGATAAAAAGAAAGAAGAAGAAATTAGAAAAAATGAAGGAGATAAAAAGGGTGATATTATTTGCGATAAGTGTGGAGCCAAAATGGAAATTAAAAACGGACCTTATGGAATGTTTCTAGGCTGTAGCAAATATCCTGATTGTAAAAATATTAAAAAAATTGAAAACAAGACTGGCGTAAAATGTCCTGAATGTGGAAAAGATATTGCTGAACGCAAAAGTAAAAAAGGTCGTGTTTTTTATGGTTGCACTGGCTATCCAAAATGCAAATTCGCTTTGTGGGATAAACCGATTGAAGAAAAATGTCCAAAATGTAATTCTTTATTAGTCCAAACAAAAAATGGCAAAATAAAATGTAGCAACAAAGAGTGTGATTACAAAAAAGATGAATAATATTGAACAAATTATACAAAAATTTAAAGAGAATAATCCATCAGAAAACGCTGGAGATATTCTTAGAGCTTATCATTTTGCTTCAAAAGCTCATTATGGCCAAAAAAGAAGATCTGGAGAAGATTATATTAACCATTGTCTTGGAACAGCTGAAACATTAGTCGGATTAAAATTAGATAAAGAAACCATTATAGCAGCCCTCCTTCATGATGTGCTCGATGACACAAAAGTTACTCCCAAAAAAATAGAGAAAGAATTTGGCGAAGAAGTTCTTATGTTAGTTCGAGGGGTGTGCAAGATTGGAAAAATAAAATATCGCGGACAAGAAAGAATGACTGAAAATTTAAGAAAATTATTCTTGGCGATGGCTAAGGATATTCGTGTTATTTTAATAAAGCTTGCCGATAGACTGCATAACATGAAAACTCTTAGTGCTCTGCCGAAAGAAAAACAACAAAGAATTGCTCTGGAAACACTTGAAATTTATGCTCCCTTAGCTTATCGCCTTGGAATTGGAGAAATTAAAGGACAATTAGAAGACATTGCTTTTTCTTACGTCCATCCAAATGAATACAATGAAATAGTTAAACAAGTTAAAAATAAATATGTTCAATGGGAAAATCATCTTAAAGAAATCATTCCATTAGTTAGAAAAACATTAGCAAAAAAAGGAATCAAGGTAATTGAAATTCATTCAAGAACAAAACATTATTATAGTCTATATAAAAAACTTCTTAAATATGATATGGATTGGCATAGAATTTATGACTTAATCGCTTTAAGAATTATTGTCCCTGATATCGAAAGTTGTTATGCAGCTTTAGGAATCATCCATAAGAAATGGAGACCTTTGATAGGCAGGATTAAAGATTATATTGCTATTTCAAAACCAAACGGATATCAATCTTTACATACTACTATATTCTGCCAGAAAGGCAGAATTACTGAATTTCAAATTAGAACGCCGAAAATGCATGAAGAAGCAGAATACGGAATTGCGGCCCATTGGCATTATAGTGAAAATAAAAATTTAAAAGATTATATTAGAGAAAAAATATTAAAACAAAAATCAAAACGCAAACCAGAAGAAGAATTAAAAAAAGAACTTATTTGGGTAAAACAACTCCAAGAATGGCAAAAAGAAAAATTTTCCTCTTCTCAAGAATTTATTGACGCATTAAAAATTGATTTTTTAAAAGACAGGATTTTTGTTTTTACACCAAATGGCGATGTTATTGATTTGCCAGAAGGAGCTACTCCAATAGATTTTGCATATCAAATTCATAGTGACATAGGAGATCAATGCGTCGGTGTAAAAATCAATGGCAAACTAAGCCCGATATCAGAACCTCTCCAAAATGGCCAATTAATTGAAGTAATGACTCAGAAAAATAAAAAGCCAAACAGAGATTGGCTTAAATTTGTTAAAACAAATCAGGCAAAAAGCAGAATTAAAACATGGTTTAGAAAAAATTAATCCCGCCAGGCAGGGTTAAAATTTTAATAAATATTTAGAAAATTTTTCTAATTCTTTTTGATTCACAAACTGGATATTGATATAATTAAGATCGCCTCTTTTAAGAATACTTACACGACGACCCAAAGCATTTGCGAGATCTTTCTCCATTTTTTTAAAAAATATATTTTTGGGTCCTTGACTTCTTAACTTATTGGGAAGAGCGACTTTTCTTGCTTTTTCTTCAGCTTGACGAACACTTAAATTATTTTTAACAATTGTATTAAAAAGAGTCATCCGCGCTTCTGGTTTTGCCATTAAAAGCGCTCTGCCATGTCCCTCGCTAATCTTATTATTAAGTATCGCTTCCTGAACCTTTTTGGGCAAAGTAAGAAGACGAAAAGCATTAGTTATTGTCGTGCGTTTTTTTCCAACTTTTTCAGCGATATCTCTATGTCTTAAATTGAAATCATCTCGAAGTTGCTTAAAAGCTAAAGCGGAATCTATCGGATTAAGATTTTCACGCTGAATATTTTCTACTAAAGCTATTTCTAATTTTTTATTAGCAATAGAACTTCCACGAATAATAACTGGCACACTAGGTAATCCAGCCATTTGAGATGCACGCCATCTACGTTCACCAGCAACTAATTCATATTCTACATCCTGCCCTCTATCGGTAGGTTTTTCAATTTTAGTTACAATTAATGGCTGAAGCACTCCATGCTCTTTAATTGAATCAGCTAACTCTTTTAAGCTTTCTTTTGACATTATTTTACGTGGCTGAAAAGGATTTGGTTTAATCTTGTTAATTTCAATATTGAAAATACTATTTTTTTTAGGCACTCCAAAATCAACTGATTCGCCTTGATTTTTCATTAAGTTGGCTATTTTAGATTGTTTTTTAGGGATAAGAGATTGAAGTCCTCTTCCTAATGTTTTTGTCATAATTTTATTTATCAAGATTAATTATTTCTTGAGCTAATTGCTGATAAGCTTTAGCTCCTTTAGAACGTGGATTATATTGAATTATTGATTGCCCAAAACTAGGCGCTTCAGCTAATTTAATACACCGCGGAATAATTGATTCAAAAACATAACCAGCAAAATTTCTGTCCATTTCTTTACGAACTTGTCTGGAAAGACGATTCCTTCTGTCATACATAGTCAATAAGGCTCCTTTAACCTTTATAGGACTGCCTAAATTATCCTGAACTAGTTCTATTGTCTTCAAAAGCTGTCCTAGCCCTTCTAAAGCGTAATACTCGCACTGGACAGGGATAATAACCTCATCAGCAGCCACTAATCCATTGATAGTTAAAAGTCCTAAACTTGGCGGACAATCAATTAGAATGTAATCATAATTAGTCCTGATATGACGAAGTAATTCATAAAGCTTAAATTCTCGGTTAGGCATATTAACTAGTTCAACTGTTGCTCCAGCCAAATCAGAATTAGATGGAAGAATATCACAGCCAAAAAGTTTTGTTTTACGAATAGTTTCTTCAGGCAATAATCCCCCAACTAAAGAATGATATAGGCTCAATGGCAATGTTTGAGCATCAAAGCCAATTCCCGAAGTTGCATTTGCTTGTGGGTCAATATCAACCAAAAGCACGTACTTACCTGAAGCAGCTAAATAACTAGCCAAATTAATTGCTGTGGTTGTTTTAGAAACACCTCCTTTTTGATTTACTAAACTTATAATCTGGGCCATTGATTATATTATAATCTAATATAAAAAAATTGACAATAAGCCAATTTTAATAGAAAATATAGATAAGCCGGAGTGGCGGAACTGGCAGACGCGTACGACTCAAAATCGTATGGAGCTTGCTCCTTGAGGGTTCGACTCCCTCCTCCGGCACTTTTTTATTTCAACATTTCCATTAAATCTTTTTTGCTAATAGGACCAACACGCGTAATCTTTGGACTTTGACTTGTTAAATCCAAAACTGTTGAAGGGGGACTTTCTGGTAAATCTCCTGCATCTAAAATTAAATCAGGGCAAGGATGCGATTTACTAAAAACTCTAATAACATCCGCTGAAGATATTAAAGAAGGTTCACCTGAAAAATTAGCTGAAGTAGCTGTAATAGGCTCATTTAAATTTTCCATTAATAATTTTGTAAATTCACAATCGGCAATTCTTAATCCAATTGTTCTTTTACCTGCAGTTAAAACATCTGGAACAATACCTCTTTTTTCTAAAACTACAGTTACTTGACCAGGCCAAACAGATTCTAATATTTTTTCCTGCTTTTTATCAATAAAAGCAAGTCTTTTCGCCATTTCAATATCTCTAACGATAATCGGGACTGGTTTTGTTTCCGGTCTTTTTTTTATTTTAAAAAGGCGTTCAATGCTATATTCTCGCAAAGCATTAACGCCTAAACCATAAACAGTATCAGTTGGATAAATAATACTACCACCTCTTTCAATAACACCAGCAGCTATTTCAATAATATTATTATCTAAATCACTCCAATTACCATCTAAATTAAACTTTATTATTTTCATTTGCCTATAAATTTTAAACAACTATATTAATTAATCTGTTTTTGATATAAATTATCTTTTTTGGCTTTTTATTACCAAGCCATTTTTTAATTTTATCTTGCGATAAGGTTATTTTTTTTGCTTCTTTTTCAGAAATATTTGTTTTAACTTCTATTTTATCTCTAACTTTGCCATTGATCTGAACAATTAACTGTAAAGTTTTTTCTTGAATTAATTTTTTATCATATTCAGGCCATTTTTCTTTAAAAATGCTTTCTTTATTCCCTAAAGCATTCCATAATTCTTCAGCTAAATGAGGCGCAAAAGGATAAAGTATTATAGCAAATTTACTTAAAATCTCTTTATTACATCCATGTTCTTGAATCTTATTAGTCAAAACCATTAATTTAGAAATAGCCGTATTGTACTTTAAACGGATTAAATCGTCTTGAACCCCCTTAATTGTCTGGTGTAATAACCTGACTAACTGATCATCTGATTTTTTACTATTAACTTTACCAATCAAATCATATACTCTAATTGCAAATTTATACATACCTTTAATACCGTTATCTCTCCAGTCTCCACCCTGTTTCATATCTCCTAAAAACATTAAGTACATTCTTACAGCATCTGCACCATATTGATTAATATATTTATCTGGATTAACTATATTGCCTTTTGATTTACTAATCTTAGCTCCATTACTAATAAGTAGCCCATGAGCTCGAAATTTTTTAAATGGCTCTTCTTCTGGAATATAACCTAGTTGATATAAAACCATAGTTATAAAACGAGAATATAAAAGATGTAGAACACTATGTTCCTTGCCACCAATATACATATCAATTGGCATCCATTTTTTAAGACGTTTTTTATCTAAAGCTTGATTATCAAATTCAGTAGAAAGATAACGTAAATAATACCAACTAGAATCAACAAAAGGATCAGAAACATCTGTTTCTCTTTCAGCTGGACCACTGCATTTAGGACAAGTAGTATTAACAAATTCTTTAACCTTATTTAAAGGACCCTTACCTGATCCATCTGGTAAGAAATCATTCATATCAGGTAAAAGAACTGGCAAATCTTTTTCTGGAACTGGAACCCAACCACATTTCTTACATTTAATCATTGGGATAGGCGGACCCCAATATCTCTGACGGCTGATACACCAATCCCGCAATTTATAATTAATTGATTTTTTACCTAATTTTTTCTTTTCCAACCATTTAATTATTTCTGCTTTTGCCTTATTAGTTTCTAATTTATTTAAAAAGCCAGAATTAATTGAAACACTTTCACCTGTAAAACATTCTTCATCTGTTTTTAAAACTTTAATAATATCTAAATTAAATTTCTTAGCAAATTCTAAATCACGTTCATCATGAGCTGGTACAGCCATAATTGCCCCAGTACCATAACCTGATAAAACATAATCAGCCACATATAAAGGAATTTCTTTATCATTCACTGGATTAATAGCCATTAGCCCTTTGATTTCCACGCCAGTTTTGTCTTTATTTAAATCAGTTCTATCTAAATCTGATTTTATTTTTGATTTTTTTATATATTCTTCTATATCTGAATAATTTTTAATTTTTGATTGAAACTTACTTAATAACTCATGCTCCGGACAAACAACCATATAAGTACAACCAAATAAAGTATCAGGTCGAGTAGTAAATATTTCTAAAATATAATCTAAATTTTTAATTTTAAATTTAACTGAAGAACCTTGGCTTTTACCAATCCAATTTTTTTGGATTACTTTAACATCTTCACTCCAATCAATCCAATCTAAATTTTTTAATAATTTTTCTGCATAATTAGTAATACGCCAAAACCATTGTTCCATATCTTTTTTTTCTACTTGAGCTTCGCATCGTTCACATCTACCAGAAATAACCTGCTCATTAGAAAGAACAGTCTTACAACTTGGGCACCAATTAACTGATGACTTCTTACGATAAGCTAATCCTTTTTCATACATTTTTAAAAAGAGCCATTGGGTCCATTTATAATAATTAGGCTTATAAGTTTCAACCGTTCTAGTCCAATCATAAGCATTACCAATCATATGAAGTTGTTTATAGAAATTCTTTTCAGTCCTAGAAGAAACATCCTTAATATGTTCTTTTATTTTAATAGCATAATTTTCAGAATGAATACCAAAACCATCTAATCCAATTGGCTCAAAAACATCATATCCTTGAAGACGCATAAAACGTCCATAAACATCACTATGAACAAAGGCATACATATTCCCAATATGTAATCCTTCAGCTGAAGGATATGGAAACATCATCAAATTATAATATGGTTTTTTTGCCTTATCTAAATCAATCTGATATATTTTATCTTCTTTCCATTTCTTTTGCCATTTTTTTTCAATTTTTTGTGGATTATATTTCATATTTTTATATCCCGAATAACTCTCTTGCATTTTTAGTTGTTTGCTCGGCTACTTTTTTAAAACTTACCCCTTTTATCTCAGCTATCTTCTCTGCTACATATTTTACATTAATTGGTTCATTTCTTTCATCACGATGTGGTTCTGGAGTTAAGTATGGCGCATCTGTTTCTAAAACAATCTTATCTAATGGTAATTTTTTAATAACTTTATCATAATCACGAGCATAAGTGATTAAACCATTAAAGCTAATATGGAATCCCATATCTATTAATTTCTCTGCTTGAGATAAACGCCCCATAAAACAATGAATAACGCCTTTTAGTCCCGGCTCATCCGCCTCCGCTTCGCTTTGGCGAGACAGGCAAGCATGGGGACAATGCGCGCATCCATAATTAAACATAGTTAATAATTCAATCAAATCATCATAAGCTTTGCGACAATGAATACAAATTGGTTTATTTGTTTGTTGAGCCAATTCAACTTGTTCTATAAAAACTCGTTTCTGTTTTTCTTTTTCTTCTTCAGAAATATCATCGTAATAATCTAATCCTATTTCTCCAACAGCAACAACTTTTGGGCTTTTTAATAATTTTATATATTCATCAACATCAAATTCTTCGAATTCTCTTTCCCCTCCTTTCTCCCATTCAGTTTCTTTTTTTGTTTTTTTATAAACATGACTTGGATGCAAGCCAACCATAGCATAAACGCCTTCTTTGTATTTTTCAGCATATTCAATAGAACGCTTACTTGTGCTGTATTGCGAACCAACATTAATTATCCAAATATTTTCATCTAAAGCGCGTTTAATTACCTCATCCCCATCTTTTTCAAATGGTTTAAAATTAATATGCGTATGAGTGTCAATTAATAAAGGTTTTTTCATATTTAATCATCATAATCTATTTAAAACCTATTTTCAAGTTTTAAAGATATGGTATAATAATAACACATGAAAAAAACAAATATTATTATTTTACTAATCATTCTTGTGTCTTTTGC
>Ga0207996_1002316_pt1 | contig 11789 bp, 12 predicted proteins | sample AntAceMetag02UKG_FD_184773 | JGI IMG/M metagenome (GOLD analysis project Ga0207996, IMG submission 184773) | Saline lake microbial communities from Ace Lake, Antarctica - Antarctic Ace Lake Metagenome 02UKG (SPAdes) (version 2) | ecosystem: Environmental > Aquatic > Non-marine Saline and... | reverse complement strand
TCTCTGGAACTTCTTCAACAGCAATCGTACACGCAGAATTTGTTTTCAGGTGCACATCAACCATTCTTTTTAGCAAGTTATTACTATCAGAACTTCTTATTATGGAATCACCGAGCGCAACAATAAAGGGCTCCTGACCAACAAAATTTCTGCCCAATCTTATAGCATCTGCGAGCCCTGCCTGTACACTCTGGCGAATATAGTAAAAGGCAGACACATCCTTTTCATATTCAAGATCTTTCAAAAGACTGAATTTACCTGATTCTTTAAGTTTTTTAATAAGTTCAAAATCCGTGTCAAAGTGGTCTTCAATAGCTGTTTTTTTTCTGCCTGTGACAAAAAGTATTTGAGGAACATCAGCATTAATTATCTCTTCCACAACATACTGCACAACAGGCTTTCTGCCTACAGGCAACATCTCTTTAGGCTGCGATTTTGTAGCAGGAAGAAGTCTTGTTCCCAATCCTGCAACTGGAATAACGGCTTTCTCAATTTTCATAGCAACATTCCTTTCTGATTATTTGCAAAATATTTGACTAATACTAATTTGTTAACTAAACTATATCATATATTATCAATATCAATAAAATGAATTATAATCCAAGTTATTAAAAAAGCAAGTTCATGATACACTTATTTGTTTTTCAACAAAGTTTAGAAAGAGAGAATAAAAATGCTGGATAGCGGAAAACCGCCTTTTGATTGGCATGAAACAGCAGAGATGGCAAAGATTGTTATTGCTGGAACACTGTCTCTAAAGGAGAAGGGAAGAATTATTGATTTAAAAGAAATATAAAAAGGGAGCACCATGAAAAATTTAAAAATTGGTTTTGCACATGTTGATTTTACACCAGACAAGCTTCCTTTAGTCGGCAATTTCCGTGATGACTATATCTCCCACGGAACACACGACCCTCTTTACTCACACGCAATGGTCTTTGCTAATTCCAGCCAAAAACTTGCATTACTTGCTATTGACCTGTGCCTGCTCAGACGCGACAATGTTGCCTTAATACGCAATTATATTACCTCTAATTGTGACATTAATCCTGAAAATATTCTCATTTCTGCCACCCATACTCATGCAGGACCATTAACTTTTCAACGTCCCGGTTACCCAAAGGTTCATGAGAAAATCATTGATGCTTTCCTGAAGAAAGCTGCTTCTGCTGTCATTCAAGCCAATCGGAATTTAAATGATACGACACTTTACATTGGCTACAATCAGGAAAACCGAATATCGTTCAACCGTCGTCTGAAATGTAAAGATGGTAAAATCCATCCAAACTGGGAAGTTCTTAAGCCTGATTTTATCATTGGACCAACTGGTCCTATAGATCCGCAGGTTATCACCCTTTCAGTCTCACAAAATAGCAAACTTAAAGCTGCTCTGGTAAACTTTGCATTGCATCCAGCAATCCTTGCTGGCGATAATTGGCTCTACTCAGCAGATTTTCCAGGTTATCTTGTAGAGGCAATGGAAAAACTATTTGGCGATGAGTTTATGACTGCTTTTTTTAATGGTTGTTGCGGCAACATCAATCATATTGATTACACTGATTCCATACAGGGTCGTGGCTATATGATGACTCAGCGCGTTGGGTATATGCTTGCTGTAGCTGCTCAGCAGGCTATGCAAAATCATACTGCTATACATGGTAATGAAATTGCTGTATCCCACGAAATGTTAACACTGCCGCGTATGAAAATCAGTAAAGAGCTGCGTCAGTGGTGCGAGGAAGTCCTGAAAAAAGCCAAAAGCAATCCTGCTTCTAGCCAGGTTGACGGCTTGCCTGATGAAAATTACGCTCTAAAAGGACTAGATATGTATAAATTACAAAACAAGGATGATGTTGTCGAAGTTATGGCTATGCGTATTGGTGATCTAGGTATCGTTGGACTACCTGGCGAAATATTCTGCGAACTTGGTATGGAAATAAAAAAGTCCTCTCCTGCAAAACATACTATTGTCATAGAACTTGCCAATGACGCTATTCTCTATCTGCCCACCTGCAAGGCTTTTGAAGAGGGTGGATATGGAGCAGATATAGGCACAACAAAATATGAAAAAGGCGCTGGTGACAAACTCGTTGCTTCTGCATTGAACCAACTAAATAAACTCTTTCCAGCAGCAAAAAAACAAAGAAATACCCAAAATAAATATAGTACGCCTGAAGGGATTTGAACCCCCGACCTACAGATCCGGAATCTGTCGTTCTATCCATCTGAACTACAGGCGCATAAGTCTTTTTATCTCATAATCCCTTAAATTTCTATATCTTCCAGGCTGTAAACTTCCAAGCTTAAGTCCGTTTATAGAAATTCTCTTAATATGATAAACACTATATCCCAGTTGAAAGAACATACGTTTTATTTCTCTTTTTTTGCCTTCAAACAGGGTTAGTCTTACATGCGAGATCTGCCTGGAAGTTCTTAATATTTCTGCTTTTGCAGGCTGTGTTCTTCTTCCGTCTACATAAATACCTGAAAAAATCTTTGCAACATGTTTTGATTCAATAGAACCTTTGATCTTCACAACATAGGTTTTTGGGACATGATGTTTCGGATGTGTTAGTTTATATGCAAAATCCCCGTCATTTGTCAGGATTATCAATCCCTCTACATCCCAGTCAAGTCTGCCGACCGTATAAAGCCTTGCGGGTATATCTTTAACAATATCTATTGTTCTTCGCCTTCCTTTTTCATCATAGTTGGTGCAAACATACCCCTTCGGCTTATTCACCATAATGTAGAATTTTCTTTCTGGTTTGACCGGTCTTTCTTTATAGGTAATTTTATCTTTTTCCGGATCAACTCCTAATCCCGGAGTCGTAACAACCTGATTGTTTACCTTTACAAACCCTTCATCAATCAGCTTATCACATGCCCTTCTTGAGGCAACACCAGCCTCTGCAAGAACCTTCTGTAGTCTAACTTTCATAATAGCAGTAAACTAGCACATCGCTGACAGCGCTGTCAAGAAAGGGAGCATTGTTTTTAATAAGATTTTTTGATATAAAGAAGTATAGACTCAAAGCACGAAGCAGGAACGTAATGAATATTATTAAATTTACTAAAATGTGTGCAACAGGCAATGATTTTGTTGTGGTTGATAATCGAGATAATGTAATTCAAGACACGCGTTCTTTTTCAAAACATGTTTGCTCAAGACGGTTTGGAATCGGTGCGGATGGGGTTTTGCTTTTAGAAAATTCTGAAAAGGCTGATTTTAAAATGCGGATAATAAACGCTGACAGCTCTGAAGCTGAAATGTGTGGCAATGGAGCACGCTGTATTACCAGGTTTGCGCAACAGTTGAAACTGGTTTCAAAAAGAACACGATTTGAGACAATTGCAGGAATAATTGAGGCAGAAGCTACTAGCAACAATATCCGCCTAAAAATGAGTAACCCCTGTAATATAAAGTTTAACATCCAGCTTGAAGTTAACGGGCAGGAACAAATTGTTCATTACATAGATACTGGGGTACCTCATGCAATTTTATACTTTGATAATATTGAGAATGTTGATGTTATGACAATAGGTTCTCTTATACGCTATCATAAGCATTTTTCTCCTAGAGGCACAAATGTTGACTTTGTCTCTATTAATAATAAGGATTCTCTGAATATGAGAACATATGAAAGAGGAGTTGAAGGAGAAACCTATGCTTGCGGAACAGGCGCAGTTGCATCTGCAGCAATCTCCTACGCACTTGGCAAGCTAAATAGTATGCCTATCTCTATTAAAGTTAAAGGAGGAAGATTAAAGGTCAATCTGCATTATAACAAAGAGATTTTTTCTGATGTCTTTTTGGAAGGAGATGCCCAGATAATATATAAGGGAGAACTAGTTTATGAGAACAGCTAAAAGATTAGACAATATTCCTCCATATCTGTTTATGGAACTGCGTAATAAGATTGCAAAAGCAAGGGCTGAGGGAATAGATGTTATAAGTCTCGCAATTGGAGACCCTGTTGAAGCAACTCCAAAATCCATAATTGATGAAATGTGCAAAACTGCCTATAACCAGGAAAATCACCGTTACCCTACAGACGAAGAAAAAGGGATGTTTAAATTCAGAGAGTCTGTAACTGAATGGTATGGAGAAAGATATGAAGTTAAGCTTGCCCCTGCCACAGAAATTATAGCTTTAATAGGCTCAAAGGAAGGTGTGCATCATTTTGCTATGGCTGTTGTGGATCCGCAGGATACCGTGCTTATGACAGATCCCGGATATCCTGCCTATAGAGCCAATATCTTTCTGGCCGGAGCAAAACCTTATAACGTCCCAATACTAGAACAAAATAATTTTCTTCCGGTTCTCTCAGACATACCATCTAATATTGCAAGAGAGGCAAAGGCTTTTTATCTTAACTACCCCAATAACCCTACAGGAGCAGTTGCCAGCAAAAAATTCTTTGCTGAATTAGTAGAATTTGCAAAGACCTATGACATTGCGATATGCCATGATAATCCATACAGTGAGATTGTGTTTAACAAAGAGAAAAGACTCAGTTTCCTTTCTGTTGAAGGAGCTAAGGATGTCGGAATTGAGCTTAACTCTCTATCAAAGCCATACAATATGACAGGTTGGCGCATAGGTATGGCTATGGGAAATCCGGATATAATAGCAGCAATATCAAAGGTTAAAGAAAATGTGGACTCAGGTGTTTTTAATGCTATTCAATACGCGGGAATAAAGGCATTGGAAAGTGAAACACAAAACATAGATAAAATGTTGGATATCTACGAAAAAAGACGCAGATTTGTTGTTGGCACTTTGAATTCAATAGGCTGGATTTACGCCCCTCCTAACGGTACGTTTTATTTATGGATACCCACACTGAATGGAGAAAGTTCAATTGATTTTGCCACAATGCTTTTTGAGAAGGCTTCAGTTGTTGTTGCCGCAGGCTCCTCTTATGGAAAACACGGTGAAGGCTACATAAGAATTTCTCTCACAGTCTCTGACAAGCGGCTTAAAGAAGCCATGCAGCGAATTAAGAATGCGCTAAAGTAGAAGAAAATTATGAATATAGAAAATCGAGATCGAGAAATATTGCGAGACCTTGCTGGCAGAGTCAGAGAGATTGCTGAGCAACCCGAGATGGCAAGACGCAAGGAGCGATGGTATCGGCACAATGCACTGGAGTCAGAACGTCCAATGGTGCTGTGTTTCCCGGAAGGTGCATGGAATGAATTACTGCCTCGGGATTCCATGGAGTGCTCAAATGAGAAAATGCGGCAGTGGGAATGGCGACTTCGTAGTAAGATTTACTGGTGGGAACATATTCGAGACGATAACACTTTAGAGTCTTATTTTGATCTTAATTGGCACGTTTCAATAGGTGATTACGGTGTTTCTGTTCCTTATACCTATGGTGAAGGGAAAGGTAGTTATACATGGGAACCCCCTCTCAAGGATTTGGCAAAAGACATTGACAAGCTTCATTTTAGAGAACTTTCTGTTGACAGAAAATTAACACAAAAAAACCTAGCACTGGCAGATGAATTATTTGGAGATCTCCTAAAACCGCGGATTCGAGGCAGTTTCTGGTGGACTATGGGGTTGACGTGGGAAGCTATCAAGTTAATCGGATTGGAAAAACTAATGTTGTTTACTTATGATCAGCCGGAACAACTTCACAGACTTCTTGAGTGGCTTAGCAAGGAACATATGCATTTCATAAGATGGTTCGAAAGAGAAGGATTGCTCTCTCTGAACAATGAGGATGGATATACTGGATCAGGGGGCGTGGCATACACGCACGAACTTCCTCAATCCGACTGGAAAGCTGGTTCTCATGTCCGGCTAAAAGATCTCTGGGGTTTCTCAGAATCACAGGAAACAGTAGGCATCTCTCCCGATATGTTTGGACAATTCATCTTTCCGTATCAGCTTCCCTTGCTAGAGCAATTTGGGTTGAATTGCTACGGCTGTTGCGAAGCTGTTCACGAGCGATGGGATTACATCAAACAGGTCCCAAATCTTCGTAGAGTTTCAGTTGCACCTTGGTGTAACGAACGTATCATAGCAGAGAAACTCAAAAATAATTATATCTATAGCAGAAAACCAAATCCTGCTCCTCTGTGTGTTGGATTTGATGAATCTTCTATAAGAAGTGACATCAGAAAAACGCTGGAGGTTGCGAGAGGTTGCAACATTGAGATCATAATGAAAGATACACACACTGTAGAAAAGGAGCCTTCTCGAATAACTAAATGGGTAGAAATCGCGTTTGAAGAGATTCAGAACAATTTAAGTAAATACTAACACTCGAAATGAAATACTCACAAGCAAAACAAGGAAGAATATTTGTTATCCGTCTTGAGGACGGAGATATTATTCATGAGGAAATTGAAAAATTTTCCCGCGAAAAGTCTATTAAAGCTGCAGCCTTAATCATTCTCGGAGGAGCCGACAAAAACAGTAAACTTGTAGTGGGTCCCAAACACGGACGTAAAGAGCCGATTGTCCCTATGGAATATATTCTTGATAATGCCCATGAGACGGCAGGAACTGGGACTATTTTCCCTGATGAAAAAGGCAAACCTATTTTGCATATGCATATAGCCTGCGGAAGAAAATCCCAAACAGTAACCGGATGCGTTCGCAAAGGCGTAAAAACATGGCATATACTGGAAGTTATCTTATTTGAATTGATTGATACAACGGCTATGCGTGTTTTAGATCCGGTTACAGGATTTGAACTGCTAAAGCCATGATACAAAATAAAGGAACTAATATGACAGGACCTAAAGTTGAAGAGTTACAGGAGGAATTGGAGCAGTTTCGTAAGGAAAAAGAGAGAATCAAAAACTTTATCGGCGCAATTGGCGCAAAAACTTCGGCAAGACGAGATAGGGTTATGAATATATCCTTTATTACTGCAATTATCGTTCTTTTTGTCTTAGATACAATGCGATATGTTTTAAAAATCAATATTCCATTACCACCCTTATTTTTGGTTGAGATTAGCCTGTTACTTGTTTCGATAAAAATTATCTGGATGATACGTAAACAGATGAAGGTAGAACATTTCCAATTTTGGATTCTCAACTCAATTGAATATAGAATCAATGACGTTTCAAAGAAGCTGAACAAGATTGAAGATGAGATAAAAAAATGCTGTGAACATAAGAAATAACTCTATCACTGTTCTCGGTCTTGGGAAAAGCGGTCTCGCTGCTGCAAAACTAGCTAAAAAAATGGGCGCAGATGTCTTTGTGAGTGACAGCTCTACATCTGATGATATTAAAAAAAGCAAAGATATTCTTACCAGCATAGGTATTGAAGTAGAAATAGGTAGACATTCAGATAATGTTTACAAAAATAAAGCTCTTATAATACTAAGCCCTGGCATTCCCCCTGATATTCCTATTCTTCGCAAAGCAAAGGAAGAGAATATTAAAGTAGTTAGTGAAATAGAGTTTGCATCGTGGTTCTCTCCTGCAAAAATCGTTGCCATAACAGGGACAAACGGAAAAACAACAACAACTATACTTATTAAAAATATACTTAAAGAAGCAGGTTATAACGCCATTGTTGCCGGAAATATAGGCGCTGCTCTATCTGAAAAGGTTGAATCTTTATCAAAATCCGATATCATTGTTGCTGAAATAAGCAGCTTTCAACTGGAAACCATTCACAGATTTTGCCCATTTATTTCTTTGGTTTTAAATATTACCCCTGATCATCTTGATAGATACAAAAATATGACGAATTACACACATGCAAAGTCATTAATTTTTAAAAATCAAACCGCCAAGAATTTTACTGTTCTAAATTATGACGATCCTATAGTGTCTAAATTTGAGAATACAACAAAAGCACATGTTTCCTTTTTTAGTAGAAAAATTCAAACATGCAACGCTTTTATTAAAGATGGAAAAATCTCAATGAGGACTAACGAAGAAGAAAAGAAGATATGCAGAGTTAACGAATTAAGAATAAAAAGCACACACAATCTGGAAAATATGCTTGCAGTTATATGTGTAGCATCTATATTCAAAATTAATCCGGCAATAATAAAAACCACTTTAGCTAAGTTCATGGGATTCCCTCATAAAACAGAATTTGTAAATAAGATAAATAATGTTACATTTATTAATGACTCTAAGGCTACAAATGTCGATGCTACTAAAACAGCGATTGAAAATACCTTGTCTCCGATTATTCTTATTATGGGAGGGAAACATAAAGGAAGCAGCTACAGCTATCTGAAACAGGTTATCAAGAATAAGGTTAAAAATCTTGTTTTAATAGGAAAAGCAAAAGATATAATAAGAAACGACCTTGGACATATTGTGCCAATAACATATGCTTATTCAATGGATGATGCAGTGGAAGAAGCATTTTCATTAGCTGAGGCACATGATACTGTCCTGCTTTCACCTGCATGCAGCAGTTTTGATATGTTTCAAAACTACATAGAACGAGGCAATCTTTTTAAAAACGCTGTTAATGCTCTAAAATTAAGAATCAAGAATGTCTAAACAAAATATCGTACTACTATCTATCATCCTGATACTGATTGGTATTGGAATAATAATGGTATTCAGCACTGGAGCTTTAATTGCTGATGAAAAATTTAACAACCTTTTCCACTTTCTCGAACGCCATCTACTCTGGGTTTTTATAGGTCTCATATTTATGGTTACAAGCATGAATATCCGTTATGAGATGCTAAAAAAACTTGGAAAACCTCTTTTAATTATAACAATCATTCTATTAATCCTGGTTCATTTCCCTTATATTGGCAAAGCTGCAGGAGGTGCAAGAAGATGGATTAGAGTGGGCCCATTAAGTATACAGCCTTCAGAGCTTGCAAAACTTGTTATGATTATGTATGCAGCTAACTTTTTAACCAAAAAACAGCGCAATATTAAGGAATTTATAAGAGGCTTTCTACCGCCAATGCTGGTATTGGGTTTAGTACTAGCTTTAATAATAAAAAATGATCTTGGAGCATGTGTGCTTATTGCAGGAATTGTTCTAACAATGATGTTTATATCAGGCTCTAATATAAAGCATTTAGCAATCTTTTTTCTCGCATCTCTTCCTGCTGTCTATATTGCAATTCGCACCTTTCCTTATCGTATGAAACGAATAACAGTTTTTCTCAACCCATGGGAGGACCCTCTGGGAAAAGGATATCAAATCATCCAATCCTTTTATGCTTTAGGCTCAGGAGGCTGGTGGGGAAAGGGACTTGGCAGAGGAATTCAAAAACTATTCTACCTGCCAGAGGCACATACGGATTTTATATTCTCAATAATTGGTGAAGAGCTTGGCTTTATAGGAACTTCAGTAATAATTATCTTATTTGCATACATAATATGGAGAGGTATTATAATAGCATATCACGCACCGGACTTATATGGGCACCTATTGGCAATTGGTATTACCGTAATGATTGCATATCAGGTTATAATAAACATTGGTGTTGTTACAGGACTTCTTCCGACAAAGGGAACCACTCTTCCATTTATAAGCTTTGGAGGCTCTTCATTGATTGTTAATATGATTGCTATTGGCCTGTTACTTAATGTCAGCAAGGAATGGGAACGATGAAGCGTACAAAGATCATAATAGCTGCAGGAACAACAGGTGGACATCTGTACCCTGCTTTGGCAATTGCCGATTACATAAAGAAAAAGATTGAAAATCCTGACATATTATTTTTGATTTCAAAACGCTGTTCTTCATATGAAATTAAGAAAACCGGTTTTAAAACAACTGCTATTTATGGCAGAGGATGGAATCGAAATAAACTGTTTAGTATTATTCCCTGTTTGCTTGAAGCCTTCGTTGGTTTAATTCAATCCTTTATTCTCATATTGAAGTTTAAGCCCGACTTGGTCATTGGAATGGGCAGTTATCTGAGCGTCTCTCCTATTATAGCTGCACGCTTAATAAGAATCCCTACTTTAATTCACGAACAGAATGTTATTCCCGGCTCTACAAATAAATTGCTGGCAAATATAGCTGCGGAGGTTGACGTGGCATTTGATGAGACAAAAAAATATCTGTCCTGCAAAAACAAGATTGTAACAGTTGGTAATCCTATAAGAAATGATATTTTAAAAGCTGTTGACAGAAGGCATAATATGACCTCAAAAACAAATAAGACAATCCTTGTCTTTGGAGGCAGTCAGGGAGCACATCAGATTAATATTGTTTCTTCAGATGCATTTATAAATATAAAAGAAAATCTTAAAGACTGGCACATAATACATATCTCGGGAGAAAAAGATTATCAATTAATTCTGGATAAATATAAAGAAACATATTTAGATGTAAAAGTAATGCCTTTTACGGAACACATCGCAGATATTTACGCAGTCTCCCACCTTGTAATATCAAGGTCTGGAGCTATGACAATATCTGAAATCAGTTTATTTGGTATTCCAGCCATTTTAATCCCCTATCCTCATGCTGCAGCTAATCATCAATTTTACAATGGGAAACTTTTATCCGATAACAATGCAGCGATAATTGCAGAAGAAAAAAACCTCCGTACAGCAACACTAAGTGAAATAATATTGGATTTAATTAAAGATGAACATAAGCTGGAGCAAATGGCTTTGAACAGCAGAAAACTTGGTAAGACGCACATTAATTCTACAGAGAAAATCTTTGAGAGAATAAGAAATTACATATAAAATATTTTATACAGCGCGTAAGAAAGAATACAGCTGATAGCAGGTGTAACCAACCATCCCGAGAAAATCCTATAAAACACTTTAAAGTTAACTGCCTTAACATTTCTTATAACTCCTACGCCAATGACTGCTCCTATCACAGCTTGAGACGTAGAAACAGGAACTCCAATATGCGCAAATATATCAACTGTTATAGCCCCTGAAAGTACTACGATTAAAGCGCAAAAGGCATTTAAAGGAATAATGCTTTTACCTACTGTCGTCATAAGATTTCTGCTATACGTAACTGCACCAAACGCTATACTGATACTTCCTACTAATGCAGCTAAAAATGGTGTAAGCATTCCGGCCTGAAAATAAACTCCTGTTACATTCGCAACATTGTTTGCTCCAAGCGCATAAGCTCCGTAAGCTCCTGAGAATATCAGCATAAATCGCACAGTCCTGTCAAAATCAAGAAAATGCACGTTTATTTTTCTAAGTATATAAGTTAAAAGCACATAGAGTAAAATTGATATAATAGCGGCACCAATTGGTGTGCATATCCAGCAAATTACAACTTTTTTTAAGCTGCCAAGATTAACTTGTTTTTGTAAAATCCCGATACCTAGTATCGCCCCAACAACTGCTTGAGATGCAGAAACAGGCAGTTTCAATATTATTAATAAAGTTACGGCAATAGCTGCCGCAACAGAAATAACAAAGGCTGTATTTACATTCTGGCTTGTAAGGGCTCCAAGTGTTTTCATTCCCGGCATTCCACCTATTATTGCGCCTAGTATTACAAAAATAGTAATAAAGATTGCCGCTGTTCGGAATTTAACCATTCCTGAGGAAACTGCAGGTCCAAAGATATTTGCAGCATCATTGGCGCCTAATGACCAGCCCAAATAAACGCCGCCTAATAATTTTAGATAACTAAGACTGAAAAACATTAAATTAGTCTCTTTACTGCCATTATATTCAGTCGATCTGCAACATTTTCAGCTCTGTCCGATATACTGCCAATCTCAATTATCAATTCTTTTAGGAGAATTTTCTCTCCGATATTAATATTTGAGCTGAACAATTTTTTAATTAAGTCTCTTTCCATAGAATCAGACCCGCTTTCTTTCTTATCT
>Ga0207996_1002312_pt1 | contig 11815 bp, 10 predicted proteins | sample AntAceMetag02UKG_FD_184773 | JGI IMG/M metagenome (GOLD analysis project Ga0207996, IMG submission 184773) | Saline lake microbial communities from Ace Lake, Antarctica - Antarctic Ace Lake Metagenome 02UKG (SPAdes) (version 2) | ecosystem: Environmental > Aquatic > Non-marine Saline and... | reverse complement strand
TGTTGCAAGAAAAAAGAGACCCTTTTCAGGAATTATTCCCAGTTGTTTCAAGCCTGCACCACCGCATTGCGCCAGCATCTCTATGAGCAGTACTCCCGGTACCACAGGATAACCGGGAAAATGACCGGTAAAAAAGACCTCCTTGCCGGTAAACTGATATTCAGCATAAATCTCTTCATCCGTACATTTCGTTAATTTATTTACAAATAAAAACGGATCACGATGCGGAAGAAGGTCTTCCAGTGTTCTATATGTCTCAGCCATCTTTTAGTCCTTATACTCTTTTACAATAACCGCACCATTATGTCCGCCAAAACCTAAAGATTCAGACAGAGCTGCACGGATCCTACCAGAATATCCCTTATTTGGAACATAATCCAAATCACAACCTTCTCCCGCTTCACCAAAATTAATGGTACAGGGAAAATACTGATCCCGGATTGCCAGGAGAGAAATTATAAGCTCTACTCCTCCCGCTGCACCAACGAGGTGGGAGGTCATAGATTTTGTAGAGGATACTTTCAGTTTATAGGCATGTTCACCGAAAGCAAGTTTAATTGCCTTGGTTTCCATCGGGTCATTAACCGGCGTTGATGTTCCATGGGCATTGATGTAATCAATATCTTCAGGCTGCATTCCGGCATCTTTAAGAGCAGTTGTCATTGCTCTGGCAGCACCAATTCCTTCCGGATTCGGAGCGGTAACATGAAAAGCATCGCAGGACTGGCCATAACCGGCAAGTTCGCCATATATTTTTGCACCACGTGCTTTGGCATGATCCAGATCTTCCATAATCAGAATCCCGGCCCCCTCACCAAGTATAAAGCCATCCCGATCCTTATCGAAAGGTCGGCATGCTTCCTGAGGTCTGTCGTTATACTCAGTAGAAAGAGCCTGTATTCTACAAAAACCGCCTATTGCAAGCTTAGTTATTGCTGCTTCAGTACCACCAGTTACAACTGCATCTACTACACCATGTTTAATTGCCTGATACCCCGCACCGATCGCATCGGTACCTGAAGCACAAGCGGTAACAATCGTAGTACAGGGGCCTAGTATTCCATATTTAATTGCTATATTTCCTGCCGCCTCATTTCCAATCAATTTCGGTATTGTCATTGGCGGGATTCCTCTGGGACCCCGGGCTATAAGTTTTTCAATGCCTTCTTCAGCAATATCAAAGCCGCCTATACCATTCCCCAGGTAAACACCCATTCTTTCTGGTTCATAACCGCCTTCACCATGAGGACCTAACCCTGCATCTGTCATCGCCTGCACTGTTCCGGCAACGGCAAACTGGGTAAATCGAGCCATATTACGAGCCTCTTTCTTATTCATGAAATCTGTTGCTTTGAAATCTTTAACTTCTCCGGCAACTTGGGAAGCAAATTCTGTAGGATCAATATGTGTATTTCTGCCAATTCCGGATCGTCCCTCTTTTATCCCACTCCACAGCTCATCAACACTGTTTCCCAGTGGAGTAATGGCTCCCAAACCGGTAATTACTACCCTTCTTCCATTTTCATTATTACTCATTTTAGCTATATCTCCTTTAACATTATATTCCAAATACAATAAATTCTTTTACATATTTGTCAGACCATCCCGCCGTCTACAGCAAGAACCTGACCGGTTATATACCCGGCTTTATCTGAAGCCAAAAATAATACGGTATTCGCAATATCTTTCGGACTACCAATACGTCCCAACGGAATCTGCTGTTTCAGAGCCTCTTTCATATCATCTTTAAGAAAGTCAGTCATTTGCGTCTCAATAAAACCAGGAGCAATAACATTCACACGAATGTTTCTTGAAGCCAGTTCTTTGGCAAGGCTTTTTGAAAAACCAATCAACCCTGCTTTTGATGCAGCATAATTTGTCTGCCCTCCATTGCCCATTATACCGACAACAGAGGAGATGTTAATAATAGCGCCCTTTCTTGCTTTAGCCATTGGTCTGGCAAGTGTTCTGCAGGCAATAAAAGCTCCGGTAAGATTAACCTTGATCACATCATCCCATGCATCAGTCTTCATTCGCATAATCAGACCGTCCCGGGTAATTCCGGCATTATTAACCAAAACATCGACTGATCCGGCTTTTTCAAGTACTTCTTTAAGAGCTTCTGTAATTGATGCCTCATCAGACATATCCATTTTGATCCAGGATACGTTTCCACCGGCCGCAATTGCTGATGATTCCAACTCATTCTGCGAGACAGCTTCTGTTCTGCTAAGATACCATACATTTCCACCACTTGATAGAAATGACTCTACTATTGCCAGTCCGATACCTTTTGATCCGCCGGTAACAACTATATTTTTACCGGTCCATTCACCCATATTATTTTCCTGTACCTGCATGCAGTACCCCTCTTTCAATTTTACAATTCGTTAACTTCGTCCATCGTGCCGACAGTCTTACAGGGAACAGAGCTTCCTGCACCTCTCCATAATCCAGTTAATACTTTTCCCGGACCGGATTCAAAACAGGAATTCAGTTCACCGGATTCCCCATACGCAGCAATCGCACCAATTGTGGTGGTCCAGCGAACCGGTGACACCTGCTGCTTACTTAAGTTCGCCTTTGCTTCCTGGCCGGTTTTTACGATTCCGCCATCTACATTGGTGTATACCGTATATTTTGGATCGTTAAAGGTGAAATCCTTAATTAATCCCTTAAACTCTTTGGCTGCCGGTATTAAAAACGGCGTATGAAAAGGAGCACCAACCCGAAGAGGAATAACTCTTCTGGTTCCCGCCTTTTTCAACACTTCAGTCAATTTTTTAATACTCTCCTCAACTCCGGCCACAACAACCTGTTTGGATCCATTATCATTTGAAGGATATACATGTTCAAGTCCTGATTCTTTGATAATCGATTCAATTTCATCGAATCCCTTACCAATTACCGCAGCCATACCAAGTTTTCCATAGGTTTTAACTGCTTCAGCCGCAGCTTTTGCCATTAAATTCCCACGCATATTTGTTATACTGAAAAGTGTCTTTAAGTCAATAACGCCAGCCGCATAATAGGCTGATAATTCACCAAGACTAAACCCGGCATATACTGGTTCTGCATCATCGTTTATAAGCAGCCCCTTTGCTTTGAGTATAGTATATACCGAAATATTTACCAGCGTAATTGACACCTGGGTATTTGAGGTGTTTTTTAAATCTTCTTCAGAACCATTAAAGATCAGATCCTTAATATCACGTCCGGTAGTATCGGAGGCTGCATCAAACAATTCTCTTACTTCAGCCGAAGCTTCATACAAATCTCTCCCCATTCCCGGATACTGCGCTCCCTGCCCTGGAAAAAAGCAAACATTTTTCTTCATTCTCTATTCCTTATTCTTATCAGGTTTTTTGTGCTTTATTTCTTTTCTTAAATATTTGCACAAACTATATCTCTATTATAAAAATCATTCAAACCGTAAACCCAAACTTCAAATCAAAATAATCTAAGTTTATTCATATTAGCCAGAAGTTTTTGGATTTAGATAAATCATTACATTACAGGTAATCAGGATTTATATCCAAAAACTTCAAAAGGCAATTTCCTAAAATTCTTTGAATTTTGAAATTGCCTTAGTTACCAAACAAAAAGATTACCGCCATACGTTAGTCCTGCGCCAAATCCTACCGTTAGAATCACATCTCCGGCTTTCAGCAGTCCCTTCGCCTGCATTTCTGCACAGGCAATGCCAATTGAGGCTGCCGATGTGTTAGCAAAATTCTCAATATTCAGGTAAAACTTTTCCATAGGTATTTTAAGTCGTTTTGATGCTGCCTGAATAATCCGGCTATTTGCCTGATGGGGAACAATCCAGTCTACATCCTCTTGTTGCATATTATTACGTTCTATAAGTTCAGAAATAATATCGCTTACCGCTTTCACTGCGAAGGTATAGACCTTTCTGCCGTCCATATGGAGAGAAACATCCTCAATATTTACCTCTCCCCCAAAAATAGGGTTCTTTGATCCACCGCCAGGCACCATCAAGTGCTTATATCCACTCCCATCAGAATAAAGAAGTGAGTCGATAAATCCTGGTTTTTTATGTTTTCTTATACTACGGTCTTCCGAATGTCTGGGTGACTCATCAGTTGATAGAATAGCACAACCGGCTCCGTCGCCGAACAATACACTGGTGTTGCGGTCTTCCCAGTTAATTATACTCGAAAGTTTTTCAGCTCCGACAACCAGAATGTTTCTCATGTGACTGTCTTTCATAAATGCCAGAGCTATTTCCAGAGCATAGATAAACCCTGTGCACCCTGCTGTAATGTCAAATGCAGGAATCTTTTTCAAACCCAGTTTATGCTGCACAATGCATGCAGTTGAAGGAAATCCGTTGTGATCGGGAGTTGCCGTTGCCACAACAATACAGTCCAAATCCTCAATATTCATACCAGACCGCTCAATCGCATCTCTTGCAGCATTTGAAGCAAGGTCTGAGGTAGCCTCATGGTCTTCAGCTAAATGCCTGGCTCCAATACCGGTATGCGATCGAATCCATTCATCGTTAGTATCTACGGTTTTTGATAACTCTTCATTAGTTACACGCCGTTTAGGTAGATAGGAACCAAAGGATCTTATATATACGGGAAACATAATTTCATCTTTCATTATAAGCACTCCTGCTCGGTTGTTTTAGAGATATTGTCTTATGAAGTTTTTGATCAATAATATGTAATAAATTATAAGTAATTACACTTAATCAAAAACTTCTGACTATTATTCTTGAAATGTATTTTTTTAATGGTAATTTTTAATAAGAATACGTTAACCAGGGTCTCTGATCTTTTCATATGGTCTCCTATGGCTTGTTTATTATTTACAAATTCTTTGATTTTGTCAATATTAACATTTTAACATCAAAATGTATACTAAAAAGTGTACCACTTTATTACTCTCCTCAACTTTTAATGGAAATATATTATGAGGTCTGCTAAAATAAACTACAGGTAAAATGAATTAAGTTGTGCTCGGCAGGAAATCAGATATATGAAAATTATTACGAAAATCTGGTACAGATTGTCAATCAAAAGAAAACTCATGCTCTTTTTCTCATTGATCATAATATGTATCAGCATCTTGAATTTATACACCCTGATCAACTCATTCAATTATATGAAAATATATGAACATGACCTGTTAAAGAATACCGTAATACACAACCTTCAAATCGCAATCATTGAGAACAATACTTCATTTGAAAATTATATTATGTATTCAGACAATAATTCACTTAGCCAATTCACCAATGGAATTCCTGAAATCTGGTTAAATTGGAATAAAGTCTACGAAACATCCGCAGCAAACAGAGAGGCATATTATGAGATCTCTGCTATCAGATATGCTTTTATAGCTTACATTGAGAGTGCAAATAAAACCCTGGAACAGCAAAACATCTCTGAAAGCGCATTCATAGATCACCTCCTAAAAACACGCCGGATCAATGGGTATCTTGAGCAATACTTTAAAGATCTTGTCCAGATCAGGCTTGAAGAAGGGAGCCAACTGCATTCAGTCCAAATCGACAAAGTGAAGGTGATTCGCAGAATTAGTATTTTGGGAATAATACTCATCAGTGTGCTGTTTTTGTTTTTTGGTACCTTTTTCTCCGGATCAGTAACAAAACCAATCCGGGAGCTGGCTGCAAGATCATTGAAGATGGCAGACGGCAATCTAAAGGGAAGCCCTTTCAATGTACCTTACAAGGATGAAATCGGGGTACTTACGAACTCCTTCAACAAAATGAGTACAAATATTAGAAATATGATAAAAAGTTTGGAAGACAAGGTTATAATTGAACAAAAGCTCCATGAGGATGAAGTCAAATTAATTGAAATGAATCGGTCTTTGCAGGAGGCTCAATTTTTAAGCCTTCAATCACAAATCAGACCTCACTTTCTCTTTAATACCCTCAATGTAATTTCAAGAACATCTATGTTCGAAAAGGCACCAAAGACAATCAAACTGATAGAATCTCTCTCCAATATATTCAGATATTCACTGAATAATCAAAAACTTATCGTTCCATTATGTGATGAGATAAACATTCTCAATGAATATATGCATATTCAGAAAATACGATATGGAGATCGGCTTACCTTTGAGGTGCATTGCGCCACTGATTTATTGAATATAAACATTCCAATTTTTACACTTCAGCCTCTCATTGAGAATGCAATAGAACACGGAATAGAGCCGAAAGAGAAAGGTGGTACAATTAGTCTCACCATAGAGAGAGTGGACCAAAAAATCCGAATAGAAATTGCTGATACCGGAGTTGGAATTTCTCAGGAAATGATAAAAAAAATATTGTCAGGAGATGAACAAACACCATCCGATAAAACAACCGGCATAGGAATTTCCAATGTAAAAAGACGCTTAAATATTATATCCGACGGTAATATCACCTTCGACATTCAGAGTATTCCGGACGATGGGACAACAATAATCATAACAATACCTGGAGAAGAGCATGTTTAGAATACTTATAGTTGATGATGAGCAATTGGAACGTGATGCTTTGAAAGCCATGATTAATAGAGGTGTTGATTCAATAATTGAAATACAGGAAGCTGTCAATGGAAGGGAAGCAATAGTTAAAGCCAGATCTTTTAAACCGGATATAATTTTTCTTGATATTAGAATGCCGGGTATTGACGGCATTGAAGCATCAAGAATGATTAGAGAAACGGACCCTTCAATTTCAATAATTTTCCTAACAGCCTACAACCAATTTGAATATGCTCATGAAGCGATCCAGATTGGTGTAGATGATTTTATCATAAAACCCTCTTCTGAAAGGCGTGTTATCGAAGTTATCTCTAAAGTAATCAATAAAATTGAGAGCCTGAGAACTGATTTTAGGCATAAAGAAAATAGTACTATTAGATTAAGCCGGGCAACAAACTCTCTCGAAAATGAGTTTATCTACACCCTGTCGGTACGTGGAATCACAGAAGAAAAATTTAATAACTATCTCTCAATACTTGATATTAATTTTCATATGGCCAGAGCAGGGATTCTAAAACTTCTTTTTGACACCTATCCTTTACATGTTGAATCAGACTACCAAAAGCAAGTCCTAAAAAAAAGATGTATGTATATATTGAAATCCAGTCTGGAAAAAAGAGGTATTCTTGGTCTATTTAATACTGATCTATCCAACATCTACTTTCTCTTAAATCAGGAAAAAATGGAAAGCAAGAGTCTTGAAAAGTCGAATGTATCCAATCTTATCTCTGATATTATCAAAGAGATTAAAAGAAACATTAATATCGAGGTATTAATTGGTGTCGGCTCTCTGTTCTCCGAGCCTTCAAAAGCCTTAACTTCATTTCTCCATGCTAAAAATGATCTTGGCAGTATGCAAGGTAAAAAGAATAACTCTTTACCTTCTAACTTTTTACCTTATCAGGAAGAGACAAATACCCTTTTCCCGGTACACCTTGAAATAGGGATGGAGCAGGCCTTGATGAGTGGCAAACGGGAAGCAGCAATGGGAGTTTTTCAGCAAATTTGTGAGTGGTTCGAATCTTCAACTCTCCCTTTTGAAGAAAAGAAAAAGAGTTTGATTGAGTTGATAACCATATTAAAGCATGCGACGGGATACCAATTACCCAATGGAGTCTGCTTACTTGATGAAAGCGATATTAGGAATGCAGCAGAATCAATAAATCTTCTGACCCTATTTAATATTCTTTTAAATGATTTACTTGAACAAATTAACAAAATTCATGAAGTTGAAAACAGTCCTGCTATAGAGAAAGTCTGTAAATTCATAGAAGAAAATTACCATACAGATATTACCTTAGAAGAAGCAGCCTCACAGTGCAGCTTATCGAGCTTCTACTTCAGTAAACTATTTAAAAAAAGTAAAAAAGTAACTTTTATCGAATTTTTAACAAACCGCCGTATCGAAGAAGCCAGAAAATATCTTTCAAAAACCAATCTTTCTATCAAAGAGATAAGCCAACGTGTTGGATACAATGACCCCAATTACTTTACCAGGGTATTTAAACGGGTAGCTTCTACTTCACCTACCAGCTATCGCAACAATAATATGCTAAAACAGCAATAAAGTTTAGTTTCCTCCACTAAATGAGAATATTCAGAAAATATGAAGCAATAATTTGTAGTAATTAGCAATATATGACAGCGATATATCCAACATTCCATTTTATGATTAATTAACAAAAATTTTATTTTAGGAGTGATCAATGAAAAAAGGAATTCTCGTATTATTACTTGTTTTTTTAGCCGCAGGTTTATGCTGGGGTGCAGCTGCAGAAGAAGCTGATGAATTAATCGTACTACGACTTGCAGAGACACATGGAGCCGATTATCCGACTACTCAGGGAGATTATGAATTTGCCAGACTTGTAGAAGAGAGAACAGACGGAAGAATTAAAATCGAAGTCTACCCTGGTTCACAGCTTGGTGAAGAAAGAGCCGTTATTGAACAGGTTCAGTTTGGAGCAATTGATTTTACCAGAGTAAGTATTTCTCCGCTTGCAGCTTTTGCATCAGATTTTAATGCTCTGCAAATGCCATATCTCTACAGAAGCCCTGCTCACATGTGGGAAGTATTAAACAGCGAAATTGGAGATGAATTTTTAGGAAGTCTTGAACCAGCTGGATTTGTCGGCCTCTCATGGTTTGATTCAGGTGCAAGAAGCTTCTATAACTCTGTTCGTCCTATTAAAACTGTTGCAGACCTTGCTGGTTTAAAAATCAGAGTCCAGGAAAGTGCTTTAATGGTTGGTCTCGTTGAAGCTTTGGGTGCTGTTGCAACACCTATGCCTTTTGGTGAAGTATACTCAGCAATTCAGACAGGAGTTATCGATGGTGCAGAAAACAACTGGCCAAGTTACTACTCAACAAGTCATTATGAAGTTGCCGGTTACTATACCCTTGATGAACACACAAGAGTACCGGAAATAACAATTGCCAGCAAGATAACCATGGATAAGCTCTCAGCAGCAGATCAGGAAATTATCAAACAGGCAGCTAAAGACAGTATGGCTTTCCAGATCAAAGCCTGGGCAGATTATGAAAAAGTTGCAGAAGATGCAGTTGTGGCAAATGGTAATGAAATTTACCGACTTACAGACAACTCAGCATTCCAGGATGCTATGCAGCCTCTCTACGATGCTCTTTCACCAGAACTCCAGAAGGTTGTTGAAAAAGTCAGAGCAGTTGGAAAGTAAACATTTGCTAAGAATCTAAATAATAGACTTGAGAGCTGTAATTATTGCAGCTCTCAATTTTTTATTTGTCAAAAGTCAATTTCTCACATAAACTGAACTAAGCCGCCGATTTGGTTCTGTTAAATTTTAAAATCGGCTCAATTTAAACAGAGAGTTATATATGATGGGTATTAAAAAGAAAATTGCACAAATTATGAATGGGATCCATCTGGGATCCATCTATCTTGCAATGACGCTGCTGGTAGGTATGGCAATTGTAATAATAATAAATGTTTTCATGCGCTATGTCCTTAATTCAGGTCTGCGCTGGGGCGAAGAAGTAGCAAAACTATTCATGGTTTGGTTTACATTCATTGCTATGGCAGTCGGAGTAAAACAGGGTCTTCACATCAGTTTGCATCTGCTGCCAAAGAGACTCCCTGCCTGGTTAAAGACTATTCTTGATTTATTAAAAGATGTCATCACCCTTATTATTGCAGTAGTATTTATGATCTATGGAATTAAATTAGTTCAATTCACAAGCACATCTATAATGCCTGCTACAGAATGGCCTAGTTCGATTCTCTATATGATACTCCCGCTCGCTGCAGTATTAATAGCTTCTGAGGCTCTCATGGATATCTTTAAAATAGAAGACAACCCTGAAACAATTGATTCTTTACTAAATAATAAAGGAGATAAGTAGTGGCTAATTTAGGCGTTGCATCTGCAATTCTTCTCGGACTTTTTGCTGTTCTTTTAATACTAAAAGTACCTATAACATTTTCTCTGACAATATCTTCCATAGCTACAGCTTTCTATCTCAACATACCACTATTGGCAATCGCACAAAGAATGGTACAGGGAGTTAATTCATTCTCTCTCCTTGCTATTCCTTTTTTTATTCTTGCAGGGGAAATGATGAGCCAGGGAGGTATCTCCAGAAGGCTCATTGAATTTTCCAATATTCTTATCGGCAGGGTTCGCGGTGGTTTAGCACAGGTTAATGTTCTTGCCAGTATGTTCTTCGGAGGAATCTCCGGATCAGCAGTTGCTGATGTTTCATCAATTGGTACCATGATGATCCCTATGATGAAGAAAAAGGGATATGATGCTGATTTCTCAGTAGGAATCACCGTTACCAGCGCCTGCCAGGGAGTTATTATACCGCCCAGTCACAATATGATCATTTATGCCATGGCAGCAGGTGGAGTCTCCGTTGGGCGTCTGTTTCTTGGTGGATTTGTTCCGGGAGTAATCCTGGGAGTATCTCTCATGATCATAAGTTTTATCATTGCAACTATACGTAAATACCCAAAGGAACAGCGATACAGTCTCAAGGACTCTCTTCGAACTATTAAAGATGCGGTTCTCGGTCTTTTTACCGCCGTTATAATTATTGGAGGGGTTATTTCAGGAGTTTTTACTGCTACCGAATCTGCTGCAATTGCCTGTCTCTATGCATTTATAATAACTTTTTTTGTATATCGGGAAATTCCAATTAGTAGATTTGTAGGCATACTTTACGCCTCACTAAAAACTCTTGCAATGGTGATGAGTTTAATTGCCGCCGCAAGTGCCTTTGGATGGCTTCTTGCCTATTTGAAAATACCAGCTGCAGCAACTGCAGCTCTGCTAAGCATAACAGAAAATAAGATTCTTCTCCTACTAATGATCAACCTGCTTCTCATTCTTCTCGGCACTATAATGGATATGGCCCCGCTAATCCTAATAACAACGCCTATCCTCTTTCCGGTTGTAGTCGGAACTCTCGGGATGAGCCCCATCCAATTTGGTGTTATGCTTATTCTGAATCTGGGTATTGGATTAACTACTCCACCAGTTGGTTCGGCACTATTTGTAGGTTGTGCTATTGGGCAAATCTCAATTGAAAAAGCAACAAAGGCTATGCTTCCACTCTATTTAATGATGATTATTGTTCTCCTTCTCGTAACTTTTATTCCCAATATCGTTATGTTTGTTCCCAATCTGATAATGGGTCAGGGTGTATAGGTTCATGTTATGATTAACGTAAAATGGGGACTTATAGGATGTGGTGATATTTCCCGAAAGAGAGTAGCTCCCGGCATCAGAGACGCAGCCAACTCAAGTCTGATTGCGGTAAACCGCTTCGACTATGCAAAAGCCAAAAGCTTTGCTAAAGAGTTTGGTGCAGAAAAATGGGTAGCTGACTGGAAAGATCTTATCTCCGATGACACTATTGATGCAGTTTACATAGCAACCCCGGTTCATCTGCATGCCGAACAGACTATTGCAGCAGCTGAAGCAGGAAAGCATGTCCTTTGTGAAAAACCCATGACTATTAACACAGGTGATGCTGATAAGATGATTGATGCCTGCAAAGCCAATAATGTGAAATTGGGAGTTGCATTCTATAGAAATTTATTCCCCGCAATCCATAGAATAAAAAAAATAATTTCTGATCGTGAAATTGGAAAAATTGTCCACATTCAAAGTAACAATTTTGAGAATTTTAACCAAAATCCGGGAGACCCCAGGTATTGGCTCCTGGATAAAAAGAGATCCGGCGGCGGCCCTATGATGGATATGGGATGTCACAGGATAGAAGTGTTTATTAATATTTTGGGTCC
>Ga0207996_1002311_pt1 | contig 11818 bp, 10 predicted proteins | sample AntAceMetag02UKG_FD_184773 | JGI IMG/M metagenome (GOLD analysis project Ga0207996, IMG submission 184773) | Saline lake microbial communities from Ace Lake, Antarctica - Antarctic Ace Lake Metagenome 02UKG (SPAdes) (version 2) | ecosystem: Environmental > Aquatic > Non-marine Saline and... | reverse complement strand
CTGAACAAGGATCCCTTGTTGAAAGTCCGAATTGAGGGGAATACGGACAATATTGGGACTGCAAAATACAATATGGGGCTTTCGGAAAGACGCGCTAACTCTGTAATGGAATATCTTGTAAACGCTGGAATCAATAAGAATAGGCTTTCTGCCGTAGGCTACGGTTTCAGTAAACCTATTGCCACTAACGCAACAGATGCGGGTAGAGCTCTGAACCGGAGGGTTGAATTGACACCCATGTATTAGGCATCAATTAATCGTCCTAAACCACTCCTCGGGTAGTAGGGCCACCATATAAGGTCCTGCTACTTGAGGAAATTGTTGGCCACCGCTCCCCTAACCCTCTGATATTCCTTCTGTTTTCCATACCCCTCTCAAGATAAGGTCATCTTACCATCCAAAAAAATCATTGCCCTTTGAAATTCGGGGTACGCTTTTCTAAGAAGGCTGCAATCCCTTCCCGCCCGTCTTCGGTTCGGGCTATTTCAGCGATGGAGCGGCTCTCGTTTTTCATCTGGCCCTCGAACGACTCGGTTAAACTGCTTTGAAAGAGTCGTTTGGTAGCTCCGAAAGCCTTTGTGGGGCCTGCCGCCAGCTGACCTGTCAGGGTCTTGGCCTCTGTGATTAAATCTTTCTCCGCTACCAGTCGGGTTACGATGCCCCAATCGAGGGCCTCCTTTGCGGAGAGCAAACGGTTGGTCAATGCCATTTCAAGGGTTCGCTTGAGACCTACAAGACGAGACAAGGTATAAGTAACACCGCCATCTGGTGTTAACCCTATTCCAGTATAGGCCATTGTGAACCTCGCAGATTCAGCCGCAAGAACGATATCGCAAGCACAGGCAAGGCTCAGCCCTGCCCCGGCAGCACTCCCGTGCACCGCAACAACCACAGGAGGATCCATCCTGACCAGATAGGACATTGCGGCATGAAGATGGGTGGTGATCTCTTTTAGATGATGCGGCAAATTCTGGCGCTGATTGGCAAACCCCTTAACATCTCCACCTCCGCAGAAAATGGGTCCGGCACCAGTGATCAGTACTGCTCGGATCAAAGGGTCCTCGTCACATTGCATCGCGACATGCATGAGTTCCTTGGCCATTTCCAGGTTGATCGTATTGACTGCTTCAGGTCGGTTCAAAGTGATCCGGGCAACGCTGTCCCGGACATCAAAAAGGAGAGTCTTGAATTTCATGTGGGTCTGCCTCCTTGCTAATCCTCTTTAAGAGAAAGAAGAAACTACCGCCGCTCAAACACTGAGATCACTGGGCACCGGCTTGCCCCCGGAGTAGTCGTAAAATCCATTTCCGGATTTCCTGCCATAGTAACCGGCAAGGATCATCTTCTTTACAAGCGGCGGGGGCGCGAATCGTTGTTCCCGAAATTCATCAAACTTTAAGATCTACCGACAAGCTCTTATAGGGTATTTCGATTACTCCTGAACATGGTCGTGGTACTCTGACAGGCCATAGCCTACCTTACCATCCCAGTTCCACTCTGTCATTCCCTCTGCGAGTCTGACGGTTACGCCCCCCTTTCTGTTCCGCAAGGGCAGCATGGAAATTACTTTGCCTTCAATATTGAAAGATTGTTTCATGGTGGCAAGCTCCAGCTTAATTAAATGCTGATACTGTTCCGGACCGGAATACTCGGTATCAATGTTGACGTCTTTCAGATCAAAGTTCATCCCATCAATAGACAGAAATCCCTTTTTTGATGCCTTTCCCGTTAACGATACAAAATACATCAAACCAAAACCGGTCTTTTCATCAAAGACCCCGGATAGAAAACGATAAAATTTCGGGGACTGCCAGGTGCGTGGGCCCCAAGAATGGTCTCTCAGACCGAGCCCTTCAAGGCTGTAGGTGCTGTCTTTGAAACGGATCTGTCCCCGTGCCTTGACAATCTGCTCATAATGCTCCTTCCAATAATTGATCTCCTCTAATGCCTTGCTCCCGCGATCCACGTTATCGTGGACCTCTCCAATGCCGTTGACATCCAAGTCAATATCAAAATCAAACCGCGGACTTGATGTAAATGCCTTTTTTGGATCCCTGAGTATTGTGGGGTCCTCAAAATGAAAGACCGTTCCTTTATATGACAAATTCAATTTTTTGAAAGGCTCGACCACCTTAAAGGCCATGCCGCCCGCTTCAAAACTTAGGTTACCTGCTTCTATTGTTGGTTTCTGGTAAGAGAAAAGGACGCTGCCGTCATTCAAATAGGTTACGTTTGTTATTTCGGCATAGCCCTCATTGGTCCTGTTTGCCACTCTCAAAAAACCACCGATCTGTCTGTTTTCATCAAAATAATTAAGGTACATGCTTTCGCTGAAATCCATTTCATCCGTTGGTTCATGAGTATACTCATCTTCTTCAATATAGGTTGACATCATTTCCTCCGTTGTGTAAAAGCCGGATTGGCTCAAATGAGGTCGGCTTTCTTTAAGTGATTAATGTCATTAATGTATCGTATTCTCGGCCTGGCATGCCTGTTGTCAATCTTGGAAATGCCCGTGTAATCCACAAAATAGGTCAAATACCCATCAAAGGTTAAACCAAGAAGATGGAGAAGGATGGCACATATGACTCCCCCGTGGGCAACTAGTACAACGTTGACATCCCTTTGACAGAAGGGCTTCCAAACCATCTTTTCAAAAGCAACAGCTACCCTGGAGTGAAATGCCTCCGCCGTTTCTCCTTGAACGTATCCATATTCCATCACAGGATGGGGCCGGGACCTCAAATAGTCGCCATGTAGAGCATAAACCTTCTTAAGGGGCATTCCACCTATTTCACCGAGGTCCATCTCCCTGAAATCTGTCTCAATTTCTATGGGGATGGAACGGGATTTACTGATATATTCTGCAGTTTGTCGAGCCCTGGCCAGAGGGCTGCAAAAAAGGCGGTCTATTCTGATACTGCTCATTCTTTGCGCCAGGGCATGTGCCTGCGTTTGTCCCAGTTCGGACAATGAAAAATTCTTCTGGACATAGCCATCTGGAACAGCCGTTTCTGCGTGCCGGATCAAATAAAGATTCATAATTTCAAGGCTTAAAAAAAGCGATTTGGGAAAGCAAGATCTCCGATAAAAGATATTCAAGCATAGCAGCCTGAACAGGGACTATTATCTGCCATGCTAATATTTGGTCTGGGCCTTTGCTATCATACCGGGGTTAGCTATTTCCAGTTTTTGGACCAAAGTTTTTTTCACATGATTCATAACCAAGTTCGCCCAGGGGCCATTGTCCGCCTTCCCGGCCCTGATACGGTCGCATAACTCTTCATTGAGTTCTAAGATTTGCGCGCGCATTTTTTCGGATGAAGTAATGGAGGCAGGCGACTTTGAGAGCAATTTCCATAGCCCTTTTATTTCACTGGATAGATGATCCGCCTCCAGATCAAACTCCCGTTCAATGATTTTTAGAAGATTCGCAGCCACACGCGTATGGAATCTTAACGGTTCTTGAAGTGCCGGGACCACGTCGCTCTCCAAAAAATTATAAATGCCCCTAATGAGCTCTTTTGTGCTGGGACGGTCCTGCATCTATAATCCCTCAATCAAGGTTAGTAGCTGAAGCTCTACGTCCGCAGTCTTGCGGCCAAGGCTTGCAAGTTCAATACTGCTGCTGTATCCATTCAAAAATGGGCACATCTGCAGGATAGTTATGATTGCCCACAACAAATTACCGAATACTTCCCAGTATTGAACAATGCCGGCATCCAGACGAAACCCGCCTGCTTTTTCGTAGGCATCATAGAAATCCGCTCGCTCGCCGATACCGCCGATCGGTTTGGACTCAATGCCAAAGCGCCAAGCCTGAACACTTATATACCCTACGTCCTCCATGGGGTCACCGATGTGGGCCAATTCCCAGTCCAGAATGCTCCGCACCCCTTTCTCCGTGAAGATGACATTTCCTAAACGGTAATCTCCATGGACCAGTGAGAGATGTTCTGACGGAGGCTCATTCCTCTTCAGCCAGCGAATGGCCAACTCCAGTGCCGGATGAGGATCAGGCGAGTACCGATGGAGGAGATCTTCATAGAACAGTATCTGGCCCAAGGCTGATGAACCGCTCTCTTGTCTAAATGGCAGGAAGTGAAACCGGGTTCTGGCAGATGGAATGCGATGAATCTTGGCCAGGATTTTTCCGAGTTGGGCTGGCATCACCTCCCTTGCTTTTTCATACTGGACATCCTTGTGGAGACGCCTGACAATTGTTTCTCCTTCGATTCTCTCAATCACATAGAAAGACCTGCCAGAGTTGTCTTTTCCATACCAGTAAGGTCTGGGAACCTGAATACCCGCCCCATGGACCTCTTTCGTCAGAGCAAACTCGTCTTTGAGTCCAATGGAGGCTGGCAAGGGGGATCTGCGGTTTACGCGCAAAACCAGGGGCAACGACTCATGGCCTGACATGGCCAGATCAAAGGCCCATGTCTCTTTCGATGCACCGCCGGACATTTTTCGCAAGTTCTCGACCGTCGCCTTCTGGTAACCCTCTTGTCTGCGCACAAAAACTTGCAGGCAATCTTTCATTTCATCATACATCATTAGACTGAAATTCCTTGTTGGTTTACTCTCATAACGGCCTGGATCAAATACCCAAAAGGCGGAACAGCAAAAGACCCTCTCCTATTTCATGGAGAGGGCCTTTCTGAAGACAGACGCAGGCCCTCTCCAATGAACAGATTCTGTCCGTACGTATATTTAAAGGTGCTACAATAAGATCAATATGGCAGCCAAACACATGATTAGATCGTGCTAACATACACTATCAACACGAATGACAGCACCTGCCCCTTGAGCCAAACCTCCACAAATAGCGGCCACACCTGTGCCGCCACCCCGTCTTCTTAACTCATAGCCCAGATTCATAAGAATTCTTGCACCGCTCGCCCCCACGGGGTGGCCCATGGCTATGCAACCACCATTTACATTTATTTTTTCTCTCAATTCATCCAGCCTTTTCGTATCCCCATTGTAGACCCTCTCGGCAAGAACTTTACTGGACACGAGAGGCATTGCTGCAAATGCTTCATTGATTTCAATTAGGTCGATTTCATCAAGGGTTAAGCCAGCTAAACTCAGGGTCTTTTCAATGGTTGGCGCAGGAACAACGGCAATCATCCTTGATTCCATACTCAAGCTTGCAACAGAAAGGATTGCGGCTATCGGAACAAGCCCCAACTCTTCCGCTTTTCTTCTTGTCATTATTAGAACAGCTGCAGCGCCTGCATCTAACCCCGGTGCATTTCCGGCTGTAACGGTAGGACTGCCATAGACAGTTTGAAGCTTACTCAGTTTTTCTAAGCTAGTATTAGGTCTTGGACATTCATCTTTATCAAATATCACAGGGGGCCCTTTTTTCTGCGGAACCTCAATCGACATTAACTGATCCTTGAACTTCCCTTCCTTTTCTGCTTTAGCGTATAGAGTTTGACTTCTAAGTGCATATTGATCCTGTTCTTCCCGCGTTACCCCATATTCCAAAGCCACTTCCCCGGCATCCACCGACACAGGCCTAAAATCCTTATATCCCAATTCATACAGATTGTTATGACCAATTAAATGCTCCATTCTTATGCCCCAACGAACTTCTGACGACACAAGAAAGGGTGCCCGGCCCATATTATCAGCACCAACAGCGAGAACAACCTCAGCCTCTCCTACTTTAATGGCCCTCATTCCAAGTTGAACGGCAGTTAGCGACGAACAGCATGCTTTATTCAATGCCAGTGAAAGCGTTTCCGGTGGTAATCCGGCTTTTATTATCGCCCGTCGATCAGGGACATCCCCTTTTCCATCAGAATATGGTTCAGAAATAATGGAGAATCCATAAAATACTTCGTCTACCACATCTCCTTGCAGGCTATTTCGTTTCAGAATTTCTTTCATTACCGCCGCTGCTAGATCGACGCTTTCCACGCTTCGTAAGACACCTCCGAATCTTCCAAAAGGAGTCCTCACTCCGTCGACGAGAACAATATCATCTTGCAAATTGCTGATTCCCATATCCTTCCTCCCCCTACTCTTGGTAAGCTATGAAACGAGCTTTTTCTATTATGTTTTCAAACTCACTTCTTCCTTTCAATTCCGTAATACTCATAAAAACCCCCTTTACTCCCCGGCTTCTTCCCTATATACCCAGACTTCACTAACTTTTTTACCGTTAATGGCGGAACAAATCGACTATCTCCCGTTTCGGCATACAAGTAACTTATTGCGTGAACGAACGTGTCCAATCCGACAAAATCTATCAATTCGATAGGACCCATGGGCCAGCCAAATGAAAGCCTAGACAATTTATCGATTTCTTCAATACCTGCGATTCCGGCTTCGAAAAGCCTAACAGCCTCAAGCAGCCATATGTCGATAAATCTCGTAGTAAAAAAGCCCGGGCCATCATTTACCAATACGGGTTCTTTACCCAGCATTATTGAAAGCTCCTTGACTTTATCGCATACCTCATCCGAGGTCAAAGCGCCTTTGACCACTTCAATGCATTTCATCATCGGTGCGGGATAAAACCAATGCATTCCAATGACTCTCTCGGGTCTCTTAGTACCAGCAGCAATATCCGTTATCATTATTCCAGACGTGTTTGACGCCAAAATGGTATGGATAGGACACAGTTCATCTAGTTGCCCAAAAATATCAATTTTGGTGTCAAGTTTTTCTGTAACCGCTTCGATGACGAAGTCTGCATCTGCTCCCGCTTCCTCTATCTCTGTCGTTCCCCTAATATTTCTTAGTATTGATTCGGCTTTGTCTTTTCCTATCTTTTCTGCCTTCACAAATCTAGCTAGACTTTTTTCGATAGTTTCAAATCCCTTTTTTACCGAATTCTCATCCATATCTGTCATCACTACCTGTAAACCACCCTGACTGCATACCTGGGCAATTCCGCTACCCATCAAGCCGGATCCAATCACTCCGATCTTCCTTATATCCACAATTAATCCTCCTGCCATATAATATCTTTCAAAAAGCCGATCAGTTTATTATATGATCTTAGGTAAATTGAGCTTCTCTCTTCTCTAAAAACGCGCTAACCCCCTCTGAAGCATTACTCGTTTTAAGCGACTGCCCGAAAAGGTCGATCTCGTTTTTCAGCCCCTCTTCCAACGTCATCTCATAACCCTTTATCACTGCCTCCTTGCATAAAGACAGAGCAACGGGAGACTTCCTGGAAAGTATTTCACAGATTTCCAGCGTCGCATTTTCCAGCTCTCCATCAGGCACCACTCGATTTACAAGGCCCAATTTAAGCGCTTCCTTTGCCTTAATGCCTTTCCCGGTTAAAATCATTTCCATAGCCTTACTTTTCCCTATTAGTCTAGGCAACCTCTGAGTACCTCCCGAACCAGGTATCACCCCCAAGTCTATCTCAGGCTGACCAAACCTTGCACTCTCAGCAGCGATCCTGATATCACATCCCATGGCTATTTCACAGCCCATGCCAAATGCGAAACCGTTTACAGCAGCGACCACGGGTTTTGGGAAATTTTCCAGCATACTAGGCTGGAAAAATGGCCCTATGATTTCGTCAAAGCTTTCTCCCTCATTCAATTTTTCCATCCAGCCCCTGAGCATGCTTATGTCCGCCCCTGACATAAACGCCTTTCCTGATCCGGTAATGACAATAACACGGGCCTCCCTGTTATTTTTCATATTGTCAAGGACATCTATCAATTCTTTAGAAACTACACTGTTATAGGCATTCAGGACCTCTGGACGATTAAATCTAATCCAACCAATCCTATTATTAGTTTCCACAACTAACGTTTTAAAGCTCATAACCCCTCCGAAACTAAAAGTCCTTCAACGTAGTAACCTTAGATTCAATAAAGAACAGTTTTCATGAGGAAAAGCCCTCCGCATTAATAGCCATAACTGAATCCTCAGAAACCTCTAATTGCTGGATTTTCCCAAAGGTTCGCTGAAGAATTGAACCTATGTAATATTTGGCCCCCAGGGTCTTTCCCCAATAAAACGCAATTTCTCTGTTGTTTTTTGAAGACTCTCTCCTTTCATCGCTTGCATCGTTCATAGACAAACTATCTAATTTAGCTTGAGCTATCGTCAATTCCCACAAATGGATCCATCCTAATAAAAAGTCTCCAAAGGCTTCTAAAAGGGGCATAGACTTGTAATATATTTCAACCGCCCTTCCATTCTTGCTCATAGCTGCAAGTGTCTTTACAATATCATAAAGCCCGACTCTTACACCCTCTACAATTGTTGCGTAATATTTGATATCCTCAATTCTCATTGCCTCATTGATCGTATCCGAAATTAAGGACATCAAGTTCATAAAATCGTAAAGGTTATTTCTCAATAACTTCCTGAAAACCAGATCATTGGCATGAATTCCATTTGTTCCCTCATATATGGATGCCATTTTACAATCTCTTGCAATTTGTTCGAAGGGATATTCAGAGCAATACCCGTATCCACCAGCACATTGTATGGCAGTGCCTGCGATTTCCCAAACCCGGTCGGCGTTGTAGGCTTTTACGACAGGGGTCAACAAGCCAACCAGACCGTTCCATTTCTCCTTCTCTTTTCCTTCGCAAATCTGAGCTTGATCCATACAATAGTACGCAAAATAGGACATTGCCCTGCAGCCTTCAACCAGGCTCTTCATCCACAATAGCATTCTCTTGACATCCGGATGCTCAATGATGGGAACAGACCCATGCGCATCGTCAAGCGATGCGCCTTGAATGCGGTTTTTCGCATAATCTAATGCGTAAAGATAGGTTTTGGAGGCCATTGAAAGGCCCTGAAGACCCACCAGCAGACGCTGCTCATTCATCATGTGAAAAAAGACCCTTATGCCGGCTTTCCTGGGCCCCAACAGGTAAGCGATACACGCATCATTCTCGCCAAAGCTCAGGGTTGCTGTTGCCAGGGCATGCTGGCCCATTTTTTGTTCGATTGAAGTACAGAAGACGTCGTTTCGCGTACCATTGTCGAGAATCTTTGGCACGATGAAGGCCGAAAGCCCCTTGGTACCTTCGGGGTCTCCCTTGATCCTAGCCAGCACGATGTGGATTATGTTGGGTGTGAGATCGTGCTCGCCCTGGGAGATGAATATTTTGCGGCCGCTGATCTTGTAGGTTCCGTCTGACTCCGGGGCGGCGCTGGTCCTGACTCGGCGCAGATCGCTGCCCGCGTCGGGCTCGGTGAGCACCATGGTGCCGCCCCATATACCGCTGTACAGGTTTTCCAGGTAGCTCTCTTTTTGTTCTTCAGTGCCATAGAGTTCAATGGCCTTGCCAGCGGCGTGGTTGAGCATGGCCCCGCCGTAAAGAGCAAAACAACCGGCGTAGAAAAGCTCCGAAACCGCAGCGCCGATCACCAAGGGGAAGCCCTGCCCTCCCACTTCCTCGCCGTCGCACATGGCCAGCCAGCCAGCCTCGGTTAAGAGTTTGTAGGGAGTGTGGAAGCAGGCGGGCGCAGTCACCGACTGCGTGTCAGGATCGTAGAGGCAGCCAGCCTCGTCGGCCTCCTTCTCAACGGGCAGCAACTCGGCCAGGGCGAACTTCCTGGCCGCGGCCAGGGCCATGCCGAAGGTTTCACCGGAGTGCTCGGCAAATGTTTCATGCCCGCAAAGGGCCTCCACTCCCAGCATTTCGTTCAGGATGAACTCCTGATCCCTTTCATCAACCAGCAGCTTGCTATTGGCCAAGATGGATCCTCCCGTGCGTTATGGGGTGCCGGTAGCGTTAACCGTGCCCCGGGGCTGTCAATATTCTTTATTCGAGGCGGACTTTATTTGAGCAAATTCTTGACCACCTTACCCCCGGGGTTGCGGGGCAGGACGTCGATGAAGGCCACGTACTTGGGCACCTTGTAATCGGCCAAATGCTCCCTGCAAAAGGCCTTGATCTCTTCTTCGCCGGCTTTTTCTCCGGGTTTCAAGACCACCACAGCTTTGACCTGTTCGCCGAAGATCTTGTCCGGAACCCCTACCACCGCTGCTTCCAGAACCTTTTTGTGGGAATACAAAACGTTTTCCACTTCCACGCAGTAGATATTTTCTCCACCTCGAATAATCATGTCCTTTTTTCGGTCCAGAAGAAAAAGATACCCGTCTTCATCCACCTTTCCCACATCTCCGGAATGAAGCCATCCTTCGGTAATGCCGTCACGTGTACCCTCAGGGTTGTTCCAATACCCTTTGCAGACGCCGGGGCCCTTGAACCACAGCTCGCCGGTTTGTTCGGCTGACAGTTCCCGGCCCCCTTCGTCCACCACCTTGATTTCCACACAGGGGGTCGTCCATCCGATGGACCCTTGCTTATTCAAAGCATCTTCCGGCGGCAGCGCATAACTGAAAGAGGTCGATTCGGTTAATCCCCCTGCGTTGACGAACTTTGCATTCGGGAATTTCAAAGCCAATTGTCTGATTAGTTCGGGAGCCGCGGGGGCCGCGCCTGAAATCGTATATCGAATGGAACTGAGGTCAAAGCTATCGAATTCAGGCGTGTTGACCCAGAACCAGTACATGGTGGGTACGGCAATCACCAAGGAAACTTTTTCTTTATCCATTAATGCAAGGGACTCTTTTGTCTTGAATTCCTTCATGATCACAGACGTTCCACCATGGAGAACGGATGTCATCAATTGGGAATGAAGCGCCGATGCATGAAAGAGCGGCGTCAAGATAATCTGTTTTGTCTCGGGTCCCACTTCCATGATATGTGAAGCGGTCATGGCGTTGCAGATTAAATTTCGATGGCAAAGCATGGCCCCCTTGGGTTTTCCCGTGGTTCCGGAGGTGTACATGATGCTGGCCAAATCTTCTTCATCAATGGAAACGTCATTATAGGGACTGCCTTGGTATTCCTGCAATTCACTGTAGGGGCGAATGCCGGGGGAAATCGCTTCTCCGGTTGCAAAAATATATTCCAGATCCTTCAGATCATCTTGTATCGGCTGGATCCGCTCCAGATAGACGGATTCAAAGATGCATACCCTGGCGGCGGTATCCTCAAGCTGATAGGACATTTCCGCGCTGCTGAGGCGGTAATTCAAGGGCACACTGATGCCCCCGATCTGAGTGACGGCAAAATAGCAGACCGCAAATTCAGGGGTATTGGTGAAAAGAAGGGCAACCCGGTCTCCTTTTGTCACACCGCAGCGTTTCTGCAATGCGGATGACACCTGATCCACTCTTTTCCGGAATTCTCTATAGGTCATCCGGTCGTCCTGGTATATGAAAACGTCCTTGTCGGGATATTTATCCGTTGTATTCCTCAGGACTTCACGCAGGGAGCGTGCACGGTGGGCGTATACTTCGATTTTTGACCCATCAACCCATTTCTCGTCAATATTCATTCCTTCCGTAGGCCAACTTTTTGGTCTCATTTTTTCCCTCCCTAAGACTGAACAGAACAACACCTAATCATTAGATGTTTGTTTCGATCTTTTCCAACTTTTTCTGGTTCCCCCCAGGTAAGCCTGTTTCACCTGCTCATTTTGGATCAAGTCTCTGCCGGATCCCTCTATGCTCACCCTGCCTGTCTCCAAGACGTAGGCGCGATGGGATAAATTCAAAGCCATTCGTGCATTCTGCTCGACCAATAGAATTGTCGCACCCGATGAAAAGATTTCGATGATGATCCGGGCGATCTCCAAAACCATCATGGGTGCCAGGCCAAGGGACGGCTCATCCAGAATGAACAATTTTGGTTTGGACATCAGTCCGCGGCCGATGGCTAGCATCTGCGCCTCTCCCCCGCTCAAGGTTCCGGCAAGCTGCCCTTTCCTTTTTTGCAGAATGGGGAAGTGCTCAAATACCTCC
>Ga0207996_1002308_pt1 | contig 11829 bp, 10 predicted proteins | sample AntAceMetag02UKG_FD_184773 | JGI IMG/M metagenome (GOLD analysis project Ga0207996, IMG submission 184773) | Saline lake microbial communities from Ace Lake, Antarctica - Antarctic Ace Lake Metagenome 02UKG (SPAdes) (version 2) | ecosystem: Environmental > Aquatic > Non-marine Saline and... | reverse complement strand
CCCTAACTTAAGACCATTTGGGACAGCTACACAAGATTTGCAATTTTAAAAAATACTTGCCTCGGCAGGTGTTTTTTGTTATATTAATAATAGTTGGGCGTATAGCTCAGTTGGTTAGAGCGCATCACTGATAATGATGAGGTCCTTGGTTCGAATCCAAGTACGCCCACATAGTTATCCACAGGATTGTCTGTGGGTTTTTCATTTTAAGCAAAAAACTGTTATAATAGACAATAGAGATATGAGAGAGTTTATAAAGAAAAATTTTGTAATATTACTTGCTTTTACATTACCGATTGCGCTTATTATTATTGTTGCTTTGAGCGCTTATCTTCCGTCGCTTTTTATCTCTACTGATTATAATTTTATATACTCATCTTGCACTGATAGCTCAAGATATTATTCATCTCATTGTAGTGGTTATTTACAAAAACGTTATTCGGTTGTGGACAATAAATTAGTTATAAATACAATAGATCCAGCTTACGATTCAAATAATAATAAAATACCAGATGTTGATGAAGGTTATACAACTCGTATTTTCTTGCATGATACAGAAAAAAATGAAAGTAGAGAAATTACCACAGAAGAAGCACAGACATTTACGCTTAATAATCTTTTAACATCGCCTGACGGCGTTACAGTTTCAAGTCATTACGACAGAGGAGCTGGTTTTTTTCTTTTTGATGAAGGTTCCTCATATGGCCATTATCTTACAAAAGGAAAAAGTAAGATTAAGCTTAATTTTATAAATCAAGATAATCAATATTATTATCGAGATAATTTCCAATTTATTGGTTGGATATTATCTAAATAAATTATAAATTATAAATTATGGATAAAGAAACATTATTACAAGAACTTTCCACAAAAATACACAATAGTGAAATAAGTCGCGAAGAGGTAATGAGTCGGCTTAATATTCCGTCAACGACTCAAAAGGAAGATGGAAAAGATATAAAGAAATTTTCTCATTTTTCTATAACAAAAATACTTTATATTTTAGGCGCCGCTATTGTTGTTATTGGTGTTATTATTTTTATTGTTCAAGTTTGGGAGGATATTGGATCTTTTAGTCGCATATTAATTACATTAGGATTAGGTCTTCTGATCACCGCTATTGGTTCGGTGTTGCTTAAACAAAAACGGGAAGATAATATTGGCATGATATTTCATTTTATCGGCGGATTATTAATTCCTGGAGGAGCTATCGTAACTCTCCATGAATTTAATGTAGAGATAGTTTCTTTGTGGCCTTTCGCGATTACATTTGGAGTTATTTTTGCATTCTATTTATTATTAAATACTATTCATAAACATGCTATTTTGACTTTTTTCACAATAGCAAATGGAACAGCATTTATCTATCTTCTTTTTGGAGCGATAATTAATGACCTACTTTATAGACAGCAAGAAGATCTATACGCTTATCTGACAATGATTATAGGTGTGAGTTATCTTTTGCTTGGATATACTTTTCGTAATGGTTGGAATAAAAAACTTATTGAAGTGCTTTATTTTTTAGGTATTATTGGAGTGCTTGGTGCCGCCTTTTCGCAGGTTTTTGATTCTGCTTTCTGGGAATCACTTTATCTTTTTATTGTCTTGGGTGGCCTCTTCTTATCGGTGTATATGAAAAGTCGTATTATTTTGGTGATGAGCACTCTTTTTCTTGTCGCCTATATTTCATATATAACAAGTGAGTATTTTGCAGATTCGCTTGGTTGGCCTATCTCTCTTATAATTCTCGGATTCATATTTATTGGTCTTGGATATGCTTCAATAACTATTAATAAAAAATATATTAAATAGTCCGCCTTCGCTCTACGAGCTTTGGCGAGACGCTAAAAATTGTAATTAAATCAGAGATTTAAATAATTTTTACGAAAGGGGGTGATAAAAAATGGCTATTCAAACATGGACGGAAGTAATAACGAGCTCTCTCCAGTCGCTCTGGATGGGTTTTATTAATTTTCTTCCTGGTTTTTTAGGAGCAATTATAATATTTATTATTGGTTGGGTTATTGCTTCTGTTTTGGGCAAATTAAGCGCTCAAATTATTAGAGTTTTAAGAATTGATAGTATTCTAGAAAAAATGGGGTTTAAGAAAAGTTTAGAAAGAGCTAATCTTAATTTAGATTCAAGTAAATTTATCAGTGAATTAGTAAGATGGTTTTTCATAATCGTCTTCTTAATGGCAGCTACTGATATTCTTGGATTAGTTCAAGTTACTGATTTTCTCTCAAGGATTCTTCTCTATATCCCTCAATTAATTGCAGCAGTTTTAATCTTATTAGCGGCTGTATTGATTGCTAACTTTTTACAGAAGTTAGTTAAGGCAAGTGTTGAAGCTGCGGGATTTAGTTCAGCAAACACTTTAGCCGCCATAACTAAATGGTCTGTTTTGGTTTTTGCTATCTTAGCCGCCTTGCTTCAATTAGGTATTGCACCTGCTTTAATTCAAACAATTTTCACAGGTTTTGTAGCAGCTTTGGTTATAAGTTCAGGATTGGCTTTTGGATTAGGAGGGAAAGAATTTGCAGCTTCTATTCTTAATAAATTCAGAAAAGATATTAAAGGAGAATAATGCTATTGACCCCGCCTAGTGGGGTTGACAGGATTTTGTTAAGAATATAGTATTAGGTGTAGATATGAAGAAAATAAAAAGACCACTAAATATAAAATGCGGTTAATGACTGTTTGATTATTTTTATCTCTGAAATCAAGACCGCTGAATAGCGGTCTTTTTATATCATATGGTTAGTACCCTCACAATTGAAAAGTTTTTCCGTTTATATATATGTTTTCACAGAGCATAGTAAGTAAGTTTTTTCGTATATTTTTTCTATATAAAATGTACAGGGTAAGTTAAGGGCCTATGATGGATGCCTTGACATAAAGAGCCGATGAAGGACGTGGCGTGACTGCGATAAGCTACGGGTAGGTGTCTAGCAACCTTTGATCCGTAGATGTCCGAATGGGGAAACCTAGCATTGGTTAAACAATGTTGTCCTAAATTTTTTTTAGGAAGGGAACTCGGGGAAGTGAAACATCTCAGTACCCGGAGGAAAAGAAAATAAGCCTGCCAATAGGCAGGAATATTCCCTAAGTAGCGGCGAGCGAACTGGGAACAGTCCAAACCTTTTATTATTTATAACAAAAGGGGTTGCAAGGTAATAACGTTATGGAGCTTTATGTCCAAGCCTGATAATATATCGGGCTTAGACAATAAGGCTTCAAAAGGAGTTACAAAATAGAGGTTGATTAATTGAATCTTGCTGGAAAGCAGAGCCAAAGAGGGTAAAAGCCCCGTAAGTGAAAATTACTTTATCTCCTAGTTATTATACTTAAGTACCTCGGGACCAGACTATCCCGTGGGAATCCGGCAGTACTATACTGCCAAGACTAAATACTCTTTATGATCGATAGCGAACCAGTACCGTGAGGGAAAGGTGAAAAGTAGCCCGGTAAGGGCGGTGAAATAGAACCTGAAATCATAGGCTTACAAAGACTCGGAGTCCGCTTCGGCGGATGACGGGGTGCTTTTTGCAGAACGAGCCAACGAGTGTTTTATAATAGTTTGTTTAATCCCATCTAGGGAGGAGACGTAGAGAAATCAAGTCTTAATAGGGCATTTTTGATTATTATGAAACGACCCGAAGCCAAAGCGAGCTATCCATGACCAGGATGAAGTCTCGACGAAAGTCGGATGGAGGTCCGCACCCACTGGCTGTACAACACCAGGGGATGAGTTGTGGATAGAAGTGAAAAGCTAATCGAGCTTGGTAATAGCTGGTTCTTCCCGAAATAGTTTTAGGGCTAGCCTTTTGTTTATGTTCTAGGGGGTAGAGCACTGGATGGAATATGGATGGGTTCGTCCCGCCTGTTCCAATCAAACTCCGAATACCTAGAATTTATTGCAAAGGAGTTAGACTGTGGGGGCTAAGCTCCATGGTCGAAAGGGAAACAGCCCAGACTGTCGTTTAAGGTCCCTAAATTAAACTGAGTGGGAAAGGAAGTGAAGTTTCTCTGACAGCTAGGAGGTTGGCTTAGAAGCAGCCATCCTTTAAAGAGTGCGTAACAGCTCACTAGTTCAGAGATTTTGCGCCGAAAATTTAACGGGGCTAAGTTTAATACCGAAAACACAGTTACGTTACTTTCGAGTAACGTGAGGTAGGGAAGCGTTCTTTGCGCATTGAAGCTAAATCGTGAGGTTTAGTGGAGTTCAAAGAAGTGAGAATGTTGGCATAAGTAACCACAATTTAGATGAGATATCTAAACGCCGAAAACCCAAGGTTTCCTTGGCAATGAAAATCAGCCAAGGGTTAGGCGGCCCTAACCTTGTTCCGATTTAATCGGACGCAAGGGATGGACAGACGGTTAATATTCCGTCCCTTCAGCATTTTTTGATGGGATGACGGAGTTTAGTAGTCTGAGCGACTTATTGGATTGTCGTTCTTTGCTTAAGGATGTTCGTCAGGCAAATCCGGCGAACGCGAGGCTTCGGCCTCATCTCCAAGAGTTGAGAAAAGGTTTTTCTTCGGAAAGGCCGATTCAGGTGAGCAAGCTTCCAAGAAAAGTCTCTAAAATTAGAAATGTTGAATCCGTACCGCAAACCAACACAGGTGGGTAGGTCGAGTAGACCAAGGCGAACGGGTGATTCCTCGTGAAGGAACTCGGCAAAACAGCGGGTGTAACTTCGGAATAAACCCTCCCCTGATTTATCAGGGGCGCAGCTAAAGATTCCTGGCGACTGTTTATCAAAAACACAGCTCCCTGCTAACTCGCAAGAGGATGTATAGGGGGTGACGCCTGACCAATGCCAGAAGGTTAACGTTTGAGGTGATTGTCTTTTTATTAAGGTAATTGCTGAAGACCGAAGCCCTGGTGAATGTCGGCGATAACTATAATCGTCCTAAGGTAATTTTATTGCTTTAGTAAAATTCGGCTATATGCTGGAAAACCTGGAGTATCTGGCAATACTATGGTATAATGTTACCATAAATAAAATAACATTATGCAAAGTAAAAATTTGACCAGTGCTTCTTCTATAAAGAAGATACCAGATAATCAGCAGGAAAGACTAAAAACTATTGGATGGATAGTCGGTTATGTTGATGGTGAAGGATGCTTCTCTGTCTCTATGATTCGTAATAAAAAAACAAGATATGGTTGGCAAGTATTTCCAGAATTTGTTATTACGCAAGGAGAAAAGAGTTTAAATTCTTTACGATTTGTTAGAAAATTTTTCGGATGTGGAAGAATATTTATTAATCGACGACATGATAACCATAGAGAAAATCTTTATCGATATTGCATAAGATCAATTAAAGATCTAGATGAAAAAATTATTCCTTTTTTCAAAAAGAATAAATTAAAAACTGCAAAGAAAAAAGATTTTGAAATATTCATAAGAATTATAAAGTTAATGCTTAAGAAAAAGCATTTTGACTTTAATGGATTAGAAAAAATTGCTAATTTAATTCAAAAAATGAATAGAAAAAAACCATCAAAGTTTTTAGAATCCTCAGAGACTATACGCCGAACTTCAAATTAAATTTGAAGAAGATATAGTCCGATCTATATAGCGATATATAGGATTCCGCCATAGCGGATGATAACGAAATGAGCGAAATTCCTTGACTGGTAAGTTCAGTCCCGCACGAATGGCGTCACGACTGGGAAACTGTCTCCACGAGGAGCTCGGTGAAAATGCAGTAGGGGTGAAGATGCCTCTTACCTGCGGCAAGACGGAAAGACCCCGGAAGCTTTACTATAGGTTCTCATTGGAATATTATTTTAAATGCATAGTATAGTGGGCAGGCTTTGAAACTTGATTTTCGGATTGGGTGGAGCCGTCAGTGAAATACCCATCTTTTAACGTGATGTTTCTAACTTTGATTTGATTCTTAGGACAGTGGGTGCTGGGTAGTTTTAGTGGGGCGCTAGCCTTAGATTCTTATTTATTTCAGTATTATGTTTTTTCTTGCTACTTGAGATGCATAAGAAGTTAAGTGATAAATAAGATATGGGGCGTTTTGGCTATATGCTGGAAACTCTGAGTATCTGGAGCTACTAGATTATATTATAATCAGTAAAAATGTTTCAGTGCAGACAATCAGCAGGGAAGTCGTTTTGATTTTATATCAGAATTGACCCTTCAACGACTACACGCCAAACTTCGAATTTAATTCGAAGAAGATATAGTCTGATCTTTGTGGCGACGCAAAGTATATCCTTACAAAAAAACTATGAACACAAATGAGATAAGAAAAATTAAAAAAAAGTTAAAGCTTAGTAAAAAACAAAAAGAGATAGTGATAGGATTAATGCTAGGAGATGGACATTTAGAAACACAAAATCAAGGTAAAACGTATAGATTGAAAGTAGAACAAACTATTAGACATAAGGAATATGTCGATTGGCTATATGATAATTTAAAAGATTTTGTATTAACACCTCCTAAAAGAAAGATAAAAGAAAGTTTTGGCAAACAGATAGTTAATTATGGTTTTAGCACTATTTCTGTTGGATCTTTTAGATTTTTTGCTCAACAATTTTATGAACCAACAAAAAAGGGAAGAAAAATTCCAGATTTAATTAGAAGGTGGTTAACACCTTTATCAATGGCAGTTTGGTTTATGGATGATGGACAAATAAAATCTAAAAAACATAGAGCTTTATTAATTAATACACAATGTTTTTCTAAGATTGATCTTAGAAAATTACAAAAAGCATTAAAAGAGAAATTTGATATTAAAACAACTCTTAAAAAAGAACCAGTTGGCTGGAGATTATATTTTCTTGCCGAAACAGTTCAAATATTTGTTGATTTAATAAAATCAAATATTCTTTCCTCAATGCTAAGAAAGTTAGGGATTAACATCATGCCTAAAAAGTAGCGGAGGCGTTTAAAGGTCAGCTAGGCCCGGATGGAAATCGGGCTGATAGTGTAAAGGCATAAGCTGGCTTTACTGCGAGACGGACATGTCGAGCAGTTGCGAAAGCAGAACTTAGTGAACTGATGGTGGGTTATAGAACCGCCAGAGATTAACGGATAAAAGTTACTCCGGGGATAACAGGCTAATAGCGTCTAAGAGTCCCTATCGACGACGCTGTTTGGCACCTCAAATTAAATATCGACAAAGCGGGGTGCTTCGATAGTAATATCGTACCAAAAATTTGGCTAATAACGATGAAACCCATGTATTATGTTATAATACACATATGGGCAATATCGTGGGAAGTCTAACATTAATTCAAAAATCCATAATCATAGGTAGTATTCTTGGAGATGGTTCATTACGAAAAACTCAAAATAGACGTAATGCATTATTAGAGATCAATCATAGTTTTTCTTCGAAAAAATATGTTGATTGGAAATATGAACATCTAAAGAATTTAGTAATTACACCGCCTAAGAAACGAAAAAATAATGGAAAAAGAATCGCTTATCGATTCACAACTAGAAGTTTACCAGAAATTACTCAATTTTATGATAAATTTTATCAAAGTAATAAAAAAGTAATTTTTGAAAATATAACTTTAGATCCATTAGTAATGGCAGTATGGTTTATGGATGACGGAAATAAAACATATAATGCTTTGTATCTAAATACACAGCAATTTGATTTAGATAGTCAACGTAAATTAATGAATCAATTATTTAATCAGTGGGGAATAGAATCTACACTGAATAAAGATAAGATTTATTTTCGTATTAGAATTAGAACAAGCAGTACACCAAAATTTAAAAAGATTATTCAATCTTTTGTATTGCCTATGTTTTACTATAAATTAATGTGATGACCCCGTAGAGACTGCAATGATAGTAGGTACTTCATAATGAAGATTTAAACTACTATAATACGCCAACGCCGTTTTTTAGAAAACGGATGAAGATATAGTCCTTCCTATTAGTAATAATAGATTATAAACGATGTCGGCTCGTCTCATCCCGGGGGTGAAGAAGCTCCCAAGGGTATGGCTGTTCGCCATTTAAAGAGGCACGCGAGCTGGGTTCAGACCGGCGTGAGCCAGGTTGGTCCCTATCTGCCGCAGGCGTTGATGCTTGAGGGAAGTTGTCCATTGTACGAGAGGATCCGGATGAACAAACCTCTGGTGTACCAGTTGTTCCGCCAGGAGCATTGCTGGGTAGCTAAGTTTGGACGGGATAAGCGCTGAAAGCATATAAGCGCGAAGCCTCTCCCAAGATTAAGCATCGTAGATTTGTAGAAGATGACTACATTGATAGGCTCTAGGTGTAAGTCCCGCAAGGGATTAAGCCGAGGAGTACTAATAAATCATTTTACCCTGTACATTTTGTATAGAAAATTTTTAGATTCAAGTCATTAATCTGGTGGTAATACTGATGGTGTTCTACCTGATCCCATTCCGAACTCAGAAGTAAAATCCATCAAGGCCGATGATAGTGGTTTTACCGCGAAAGTAGGTAGCCGCCAGTTTAATGGCTTGAATCTTTATAATAAAAACCTTATACTTATAATATAAGGTTTTTATTATTGTTATTTATGAATAAACGTATAATTAAACAATTAATTATCGCTTTAGTTTTTTTAATTATTTTAGCTTGTCTTGCTTCTTTAATTTATTATTTCAAAAAGCCAGAACCTTCTTGTTCTGATGGCATTCAAAATCAAAAAGAAGAAGAAATTGATTGTGGAGGCCCATGTATTTCATGTGAATTAGTTAATATAGAATCCTTAAAGGTTTTATGGGCTACAGCTATTTCAAATAAAAATGGTTTTTATGATTTAGCGGCTGAGATAAAAAATCCAAATCAGAATTACGGTAGCGGGAGCGTTGATTATAAATTTAAACTTTATGATTATAATGATAATCTTGTTGATGAATACTCTAGAACAACTTTTATATTACCAAATCAGTCAAAATATCTGATTGAAACAAAGATAGAGAGTAGTAATTCAATTTATAAGATAGATATTGATTTTATTAATATTGAATGGGAAAAGCCGTTTAATTACCACCCTCCTGAATTTGCTATTCAGCAAAAAGAATATTATTTTTTAGACAATGAGTCATTAGGAGTTAGTCAAGCAAAAGCTGTTCTAATTAATAAAACAAATTTTGATTTTGAAAAAATAGATATTGATGTATTGTTGTTTGATTCTTTAAATAATTTAATAGCTGTCAATAATACTGAAATAAGAACTTTGCCGGTTAATCAGGAGCGTGATTTTATAGTCACCTGGTTTGATGAAATAAATGGACAAGTTGCTTTTATAGAGATTGAACCAGAAACAGATATTTTTGATCCCGATAATTATTTATCAACTACTGATGAAAAAGAAAAATTTCAAGAATATTAGAATTAGAAATTAATTTTTATGTTTTCTCATTTACGAAAACTTGATTGGCAATTAATATTTATTGTCCTACTTCTGTCAGGAGTAGGACTTTTAACTATTTATGGGATTGGTTCTCCTGAATCATTAACATTCTTTAAGAAACAGCTTTCGTTTGTCTGTCTTGGTTTTATTATCATGATCAGTTTGAGCTTTTTTGATTATAGAATATTTAAAAATTATTCATTCGTTTTAATCATCCTTTATATTCTTTCCTTTCTCGCTTTGTTTTTTGTTCTCTTCTCGCAGGATATTAGGGGAGCTTCAAGTTGGTTTCGTATTGGGTTTTTGCGATTTGAACCAATAGAATTTATTAAAATAGTTATCGTTTTAATTTTAGCTAAGTATTTTTCATCTAGGCATATTGAAATGTATAGAGTGCGACATTTAATTGTCTCTGGCATATATATTGCTTTGCTTGCTTTGATTATTTTTTTACAGCCAGACTTAGGATCTATCTTAGTATTATTAAGTATTTGGTTTGGCATAATTATTGTCTCGGGGATTAAGGTTCGTCACTTGATTATTCTGATTCTAATTTTATCTATTATTTCAGTTGGCGCTTGGGTTGTTATTTTAGAGGATTATCAGAAGCAAAGAATTACTACTTTTCTAAATCCTGAGGATGATCCTTACGGGAGAGGATATCATATCAGTCAATCATTAATTGCTGTTGGATCTGGCGGAGTATTTGGACAGGGATTAGGATTAAGTTCGCAAGCCGGTCTTAAATTTTTACCTGAGCAGCATACTGATTTTATCTTTGCAACTTTATCTGAAAGAAGGGGATTGGTTGGTGTTTTATTTCTATTAATTCTTTTTGCTTTTTTATTCTGGCGGCTTATTGGAATTGCCCTAAAATCTTCAAATAATTTTTCACGTTTGTTCGCGTCTGGTTTTGCAATAATGATTTTTTCTCAAATGGTTATTAATATTGGAATGAATGTAGCGATACTTCCAATCACTGGTTTAACTTTACCTTTAGTAAGTTATGGAGGAAGTAGTTTAATTAGTATATTTATTGGGCTAGGTATTATTCAAAGTATCAAGACGAGGATATAATTTTTATCCACAGTTTGTCTCTTGACCTGATTTATTGTAAAAGTTAAAATGATAATATAAATATATATAAAGATTATAAAACATTAATAAATTAAGTAAAAAACTATGAAATACCTTACTATTAAACAAGCATCTAAACTACTTCATGTTACTCCTTTAACTCTAAGAAACTGGGATAAAAAAGGAATTATAAGGCCATATCGTAATCCAGCTAATAATTATCGTGTATATAGGCTAGATCAGATAGAGAATTTCTTAAGAAGACTGGAATCAAGCAAAGCTCAACAAGCAACAAGAAAAATAGATCTATTCTAAGAAACAAGGCCTATGAATGAAATAATTTAAAGCTTCAAAAACAAAATTTTTAAAATCGCTTATCCCTAAATTTGCTTCGCAAATTTGCGCGCCCACACCTGCGATTTAAAAATTTGTTTTCTCGCTTTATTAAAAATTTTAGAATACTTGTTTTAAATTTAAATGCAAAAACACAATTCTAAAATATCCATCTGTGGATAACTTAAAACGATGATTTTAAAATCTTAAAGATAAAATTACAACCGATAGGCATTCTTGGCTCTAATAAGCCAAATTTCTTTAACAAAAGAATATTAATAATTGTAAAATATCGCCTTATCCGATAGTATCGGATACCGCTTGACAGTGCCTTCATGAAATTCTTATAATAGTAGTAAGAATTCTTACAAGCGCTATTAAGAGTTACAATTAAATAAGAGTTATAAAATAGTTTTTTTCTGCAGAAAGTCATAAATTCTTTAATGAAATTAGTAAAGAATTTGTTTTTGATTTTCTGCTTTTTTTATTTAATAAACTGCACTCTAAATATAAGGATGAATAAAATTAAAGATAAAATTGATCCAATTGAATACATTTCCCTTAAGGATGCGTCTAAACTCTGTTCTTATTCTCAGGACTATTTAAGCTTGAGAGCTAGACAAGGGAAATTAAAGGCCGTTAAAATAGGGCGCAATTGGATGACAACTAAAGAGTGGCTAAATCAATACATTAACAAGGTTAATGATTATACCAAACAGGTTAATAATAAGAAATCTGTTTCTGAATCTGTCTCTAAAAAGATTAAAAAAGATGGTATTTTGAAAAAAATGCCTGATTTTTCAAGTTTTACGGAAAGTGCGTTAAATAAGGCTGAAAAATATATTGGTACTTCAATAGATAAGGCGTTAATTTCTTATAATAAATTTGTCATTAGAATAAATAAGGCAATTGGAGATGTTTGTTCTCAATTAGCTTTTTATAACAAAAGAATAAAAATTCCTGTAAGGCCAATAAATTCTAAATTTGTCATTAGCGCTGTTTTAATATCGCTCATCATATTAAGTTCCTTCTTCGCTTTTAATCATCA
>Ga0207996_1002307_pt1 | contig 11829 bp, 14 predicted proteins | sample AntAceMetag02UKG_FD_184773 | JGI IMG/M metagenome (GOLD analysis project Ga0207996, IMG submission 184773) | Saline lake microbial communities from Ace Lake, Antarctica - Antarctic Ace Lake Metagenome 02UKG (SPAdes) (version 2) | ecosystem: Environmental > Aquatic > Non-marine Saline and... | reverse complement strand
CTTCCAGACCCCATAAAGGCTATTTTGTATGGGAGCGGTTTAGGATTCGCCTAAACCGGGGCTTCAATGGAGTTCTCTCCTCTGTTAGGTTGGTGATTAGAAGTTTTTATCATCCCCTCTTCTTTCATAACTCATTTTTTTAAGAAGCATTTCTACAATTTGTAATTCTTGATAGTTTCCTTGGGCTTGAGATAACTTCTTTACCTCTTGCAAAATTTCTCTGGCTTTATCAAATTGTTTCACGTTATAGTATGCATAGCCTAATTCAAACCAGAAGTTAGTATTACTAGGGTCTATTTCTTTTGCTTTCTTGAGAAAGGTTAACGCTTGGTTGTATCGTTTTAAATATCTGCTAACAACGCCTGCAGCAATATTGGCAGCTAAATTATTAGGATTTATTTCCACAGATCTTCGCAGATAAGGCAAAGCTTCATCCATTTGACCTAATTTATAATGCTGTGTTCCAACAGATAAATTATACCTAAAATCATTAGAAATTCCTTCTGTATATTTGATATTCTCTTGAGTAAACAATGAGGATATTTGCTCTCCTTCTTGTACACTTTCAACTTCATCCAAATAATAAGTTACTGGTACTCCGACTACATCAACTTTAATATATTCCTCAGTTCTCTCAATTATATTTGCTTCTATGGTTTTGCCAGATTTTAGAATGATAGTTTCAGCAAAGAGAGGCGAAAGAAAGTACATACCCAGAAAAAAAATAATTATCTTTTTCATCAACCTGTCTTTTTTATTGAGCAATTAATATACGGATTTCACTTAGCGTTATTATATCACTCTGCTTATTTTGAAGCAAAACTAATATAGATTAAGGGGTTTGGGTGTAGGTGGATTAATTTGGACGTGGTTTAGGATTCGCCTAAACCGGGTCTTTAAATTTGAATAATTATTTATGGGAAAGTGAACTGTTTTTTGAGGATACATGTTTTCTTGAGCTTGCTTTTTCTTGAGTTTGCACTTTTGTGATCCTAACGCCCATAGCAAAAAACACCTTTATTACAGTATCAAAGCTGGAAAAATCCCCATTTTCAATTTTAGAAATCTGTTGCTGTGAAACCCCTACTCGTTTAGCAAGTGTAGCTTGACTTAACTTATGTTTGATTCTATAAGCAATTATCGGTTTAATAAACTGTAATTTTACTAAATCTAGCTCGTAGTGCTCTTTAAAGCTAACGTCTTTCATTTTAGTATCTAAATGTTTTTTTACATTTTTCATTTTTAGCACTTCTCTTTTTATTTCTTTTTCAACTTATTTACATGCTTTTTAACAGATTTCTTTTCTAATTTATATGCCAAGAATGACTTTTTTCTATTAATCGCAGTTTCAATTTCTTTTTTTGGCGTTTTTTGTGTTTTTTTAACAAAAGCATTTGTGAATATTATATTATTGCCATCAAAGAAAAAATATAAAATCCTAATAATTCCTGCTTTATCATTAAATCGTAATTCATAAATCTTTTCCTTGCCCTCAACCTTCTTTGCATGTGGCGCTGGTAACTTATGTCCAAAAGTTTCTAATAAATCAACTTTTGAAAAATACTGTCTACAAGCTGATTCACTTAAAGAATCAATAAACTTTTCTACGGGGCATCTACCACTAGTAGCCTGAAAATAATAACAATTGTATTTTTCCATTCACTATATCCAATTAAAGTATACAACTATTTAGTTGTATTTGTCAAGGTCATTTTTATATTTTTTAGCATTTTTTATATCCATTTGCGTATCAAATGGTTGTAATGCTCAATGTGAGTGGTTTAGGATTCGTCTAAACTAGGGTCAATTACCACGGAACAGTTATCCCCCACTCAAAACTTGGTCGCTTATCCTTTGCTAACACCTTCAAAAACCATTCAGCGTTATCTTTTAAAAAACTCTTCCTAAATTCAACACTTAACCCTAAGTTTCTCTTATCCCTATTGCGTAATTTAAAAGTAATCTTATTTTTCTTATCTATTCGCACAAAAGCACCAAAATTAATCTTTTTCACTCTCCCCTCTCCATAATCGATATCAAAGGATAGCCCAGTCTTTCTGTGGAGCTTCCAGACACCGTAAAGGGTAATAGTTTCAGTTTTAAAGAGCTTACTTCCCTTAAGGCCTATTCCTGCCCGGTATTTGATAGCTCCCTTTTTTCCAATAAGATTGGGGGTTTCAAGAAAGGCCTTAAATACAAATGAAGAATTTCCTTTAGTATCAAGAATATATGTAAGCCTATTTGGTTTATTTATCTGCCAATAGCCTTTAAAACGCAGAGTATGAGTACGTTTGGTCTTAGTTATAAGCGAAGCCTTTTTATATGTATATATAAGAATATTTTTCCTAACTTGCCAGGATCCTTGGAAGGTAAGAGTATTAGATGTTTTAATCTTCTTTATCAGAAACTGCAATCTATTATGCTTATCAGCCTGCCACTTACCATTCAATTGTAAGAGCCTAAGCCTATGAGTTCCAGCCTTCCCCTGTGTACCGAGGGAAAATACTAAATAATTAGCTTTTGCGCCAATTATCTTAGATTTTAGAAGAAGCCTTTCTCCTCCAGCTTGATTTTGAGTCTCATTCAGGGTAAAAATAAGATCATGGTTTTCATCTATCCCCCACTCCCCTTTTAGGGCAATACGCTTAGACATACCATGTCCTTGCCACCAACCTGATGATTCCTTTACTTCATATACCAGCTGATTATTACTATCAACAATAAAATTTCCCTTAGGATAGAGAATCATTCCATCTTTTTTAATTGCAAGCTGGTTATTTTTTATGATTTTATAGGAGAGTTTCATTATTTACTTTATAAATGGTTGAGATCTGATCTCAATGATTTTATGGATTTTGGCTTTTTATGATGCATAAATTAACCTCTTTTTTTAAATAAAAAAAGCAACTCCAAAATTTAGAGTTGCCCTATGAATTTAAAATTATTACTTATCATATCCACGCCTTTGTGGCTAAAACTAAATATTGCATTAATAGCACAACCCATGCCAAGGTTATAGATGAGAGCAGTGTCTTAGATTGTCTTAAATCGGCTTTGTAGGGATAGAAACGGCAATCTAATTCAGAAGCTCATCTTTAGCATAATTGATGGGTACTGCAAAATTAAGATTTCCGGCTTCTTCAATTCCGGCTGTTATTATGCCAACGACTTCACCTTGCATGTTGAATAATGGACCTCCACTGCTGCCATGAGTTACTGGAACGCTTGTCTGTATAAGTCTGATTCCTTCACTTTCTCGTATTCCGCTTACTAAACCATCTGAAATAGTATTTTCCAAGCCTTGCGGATTTCCAATTGCAACCACCCTTTCTCCAACACTTAATATATCTGAATCACCTAGTACAACTGTTGATAAAACATTAGCATTATTAATCTTTAACAAGGCCATATCTTTAATTGGATCAACTTTTACAACTTGTACGCTAAAACTTTGGTTGCCTTCTATCATTTCTGCAGATATGGCTGTAGCACCTTGTACTACATGAAAATTAGTAAGGATATGACCTTCTACGTCTATAATAAAACCACTACCCATTGCTGTCCCAGTGCTTATCTTAACAACGGCTTTTCCAAAATTGGCCATAATATTTTCTGGTGAAGAGCTGTCAGATGTTAATGAATATTTGCTTAATTTATCACTAGAAATATTACCCTTTTTATAAATCTTCTTCCATAATTCCATTTCAGACTGTTTATCCTCATCAATTCTATCTGCTGAAACAGTATCGCCTACTTTTATTTCATCGTATACTTCTACAATTTTAACTAGAGATAGTTTAGTCTCTAATACTTTCTGAATCTCAATTAAAGCTATTTTCTTTCTTTTAAGCCCTAGAATTTCGCTTGTTTCCGGATCAACGATTTCTCCTTCAACTCGATACACATAAAAAACATCACGTTTTTCTAGATCATCCTTTAGTCCTGCATTAATATAAATTCCTTCGTCACTCTTTCCAACTATTCGACATGTCCATGGTTTTTCTTTAATTTGTTTCGATAGTTCAGTTACCGCTTTGTTAACAGCTTCTTTTAAGTATGATGAGCTGATAACCGAAGAAGATACAATGCCAGCAGTGTTAACATTATACATTCGTAAGGCTACAGTATAATAGTTCTTGCCGATTTTTTCTCCATTTTTATTACGAAGAATATCTCCAGCGACGACATATTGTACATCGTAAATATTACCCAGTGCATTAGCGCCATCACTTTTTACCCATTTGGAGTTTTGGAAATTAATCTCACGAATAACCGCATTAATTTCTCTTCTTTCAACCACTTCAAATAGTTCTGTTTCTTGTAGCGCATTGGCAATCAATCCTGTTAAAAATTCTTCTTTTGACACCTCTTTTTCTTCTTTTTCGTCAATAGTAATTTTCACATCGGAATCGTTTATTTCAACTAAAGCGTTATTTCCATTTTTCTTGTTTTCATCCTCGAGATTATAGGGACTGCCTTCTATATCAACCTTTTCATCAAATCTTGAAACTGCCACTCTAACTTTTACATTTTTCTCTTTAACTTTTTTGATTGGTTTTTGATGGTATGTAAATTTGGCTTCTTCTTCACAATAACCACTGGGCACTAAAATAAGGTTACTTAAAAATAAACAAGTTACGACGCAACACATTATTAAAAACAAGCATTTAAATTTTTTCATTTTCTCACCTTCCCTTGTTATTTCGCTAATTTTATTCTTATGGTATATTTTTTTGCTGTATCATTTAAAGCAGTAGTAGTGTATACATAGGTCGAAAATTCTGGGATAAGAATTAATTCCCAATTTGTATCAGATTCAATTGAAAAATTATCTTGATCTTTAAATACGGTTTGAACCTGAAGTCTTAATACATCTTTTTTCATATTTCTAATTTCACAATATACTTTTAGCCGATTGTCTGAAGTCCACTCTGATTTTTCGCCAACTATAGTAACTCTCTTTTTTGCAAATTGATTGCTAAGACTTTTATCTATGATAACAACGTTAGATTGGCGTTCTATATCCTTTGAAGCATTATACTTAACAGCTTTATATGGACCAGCAGCACAACCACTTAAAACCAAAACAGTTACTGATAGAATTATAACTTTATTAAACACTATTTTCTCCTTTTTTGATACCAACCATCTATTGATAGGCTACTCCAGTTTTGCCTACCCTCTTAATTTCATAAGCATCTTCCCAAACAATATCACTTGTTTCGGCGTCGATAAGCTGGAAGGCCATTAAAATATAGTCGGAACGATGCCCTCTGCTAGCTTTGCTTATCCCAGTTAATTCTCCGGTTAAGTAAAAATCTACTCCTAGCATGTTTGTATCCTTGCTAGCAGTATATAAACCTTCCCTCTTAGCTTCTCTTTCCTTTAGAATATCTTTTATTCTGTCGCGTGCCAAAAACCTTACTTTACCTGTAGTATTTTTGTTTAATTCTATTCTTATCTTTTTTGTAAAAATATCCTTATTAATAATGAAGCGTGTAGAGTTTTCGACTGGTAGCAATGCTATTCGTGGCATACCTGATGCATTGATTATTTCTGGGATATCTAACAATGAAACAGCCATTTTTCTAGCAACAGTTCTAATATCTGTAGCTTCGATTCCTGTTCCACCTAAACCGTCGTCGGCATCTGGCAATACCGTTGTTGAATGCGAAGAAGAGTATCGACTTGTTGCGCAAGCTGAACAAATAAAACATAATAACATAAGCAAAACTATTTTTCTCACAATCACCTTCCTTTTTTAATATAGTAAATCTTTACCAATTTTCTTATCTTTTAATAACGGATATCTGTTTAGAAAAGTATCAATATCCTCTTTGTAAAAATCTGTTATTAATATATCGTTAGCCCAAGAATTTTCTTGAAAATACATATTTGAACCAACTCTTCCCAAGTAAGTAATTTCCCCAGCTGTGACATCAAATATTTTATTACACGGCATGTATTGATAGTTTCCAGAGTATTTGCCGACCCAGCCATAAAAAGATGCCAGCTTATAAGTTCCTTTCGAAAGCTTCAAGTGAAACAGATAGAGATTACCTGATATATCCCCAAGAGGAATGAGCTCAAGTTTTTTTCGTTTATATGCTTTGTATTGATTGACTTCTTGTATCGTTACATTGTAAGGATTAAACGTTGTTTGACCAACAACTTTCAACGAAAAGATTACTCCCCCATCTTCAGGTTCCAATTCAATGCTTTTCTGTCCTTTCCTTAACAAAAGTTTGCTATTAGCACAACCCGTAAAAAACAAGAGTCCTATTAAGAAATATATTATTACTTTTCTATGCACGCAGTCACTCCTATAATTCTAAAAAAACCGTTTAAAAAATATATTATCCTTTTTTTCTTCAATTTCAACACTGAACTTTGAGGAATTTAAAAGATTTCCTTTTTTACTATAACAGTCGATTTTTATATTGTGTGTACCTATTTTCATAGAGAAAGGTAAAATTATAATATTTCCTGGTAAAAGACTCCAATGCTTTACATCAGCAACTGGATTAGCTGCTGCACTTGTGATAGCTATTGCAAGGCTTACCAGCGCTAATATTCCTGCTGCAGCATATTGCCCAGATGCATCATAATAAGGATTTGCTGAAGACATCTGGTTGGCCTGCTTCTGAATATTTTGTGATGCTTGGTAAAAGGCTAAAGACGTTTCAGCGGTAGTCTGCTTAAACTGGGCTTGTCCCTTTAAAATGTTATCCATTTCTCTACCACCTCTTGTCCTAGCCTGAAAAAATATATCGTTATCTAGTAATAATAAATTTTTACTAAATTCTTCATCATCTAAGAAAACCTTGATTTCACTGATCTTATGAGGTTTAACAGTAAATACTGCTAATTGACCATAGTGGCCAGTTTGGTATTTTAAAGGTCCTCGGCCTAACTCGAGACACAAAAACGTATTATTTTTTAAATCTGTGAATGATTTTAAAATGGAAGTGTTTATATTTCTACTATTCACTTCCCTCTGGCTTGACAATTCTTTTATATTCTCATCAAGTTCCTCTATTTCTTCAGAAAGCACTTTTATCTTTCCAAGCGTTTTCTTGTTATAGGTTAGCGTTGTTTTGCTCTTTTCTCCGGAAGCTTTATCAGTTCCTGACATTGTCGTGCCTTTCTTCTTTTTTCGCTTAAAACGTCTCCCGAACTTTTCTAGTTTTTTTAATTCCTTCTGTTTTTCATACAATAAAGTAACTAGCGCTTGTTCTTGTGACACTATAGATCTATTTAAAGGAGATGCTAAACGATATGATTTTGTGGCTTTATTGAAATAATCTTTGCTCAAAGATGAGTTATTTTGCTTTAACGCAAGCCTAGCGGCAAAAAGATATAGTGCAGAGACATCACTTCCATACAACTCATCTTTCACATCAGAATCACACAGTATTCCATTTTTAAAGGCTGCTGAAGCATTATCAAAATCGCCTTTATTTGCAAGCAATAACCCTACATACAAAGAATTAAAAACTTTTTCGTAAGGATCACCTTTGTATGCTTTTCTTGCTTCACTACCGAATAAAGAAACAGCCCCTGACTCTAGGTTTTCAAAGGCGGATATATCATTCATTAAATAGTATGCTTTTAGAAAAGAATCTAAAGCTTTTTCGCAATCACCTTTAGCCATGTATATAGAACCTAGCTGATTATTGAAAAGGGCACAATTTCTATTTTTTTTTCGATCAAGAGTTTCGAAAAATAATGCTGCACCTTCAAAGTCACCTTTGTAAAATTTTTCTTCTGCGCTTAAAGCATTACGGAGACGGACTTTAGGTGGTTTTATTTTTTTTGAAGATTTAGAGGCAGTGTACGCTATAGAGTGTGGGTTAAAATAGAATATTTGGAAGGCTAAAATACAACAGATTATTCGTTTTGAGCGATTTTTCATATTTACAGATTCTGTTATTAACTAAACAAAAAAACAATCTTCGCTACGAGAGTTACTGTATAATTCTAACCTGTTTTTCTATACCCCGTGCCTTTGTGTTTAAAGGTAAATACTACTACTTCAGTAGGTTATGTCAAGGTTAAAATAGATAAATGGGTGAGATCAAAAGAAAGGGGTCAACTCCCTTTTCCCAACAACTATTCTTTGCGATTAAAAGCAAATACTACTTTTCCAGCAGGTTATGTCAAGGTGTTTTACTCTCATGTTTATGCGGCCTAAATGTATATGAAGGGATCATTAACTAAGTTAAGGATATTGTGGAAGTGGTAAAACTTTGTATACGTTAGCTTTTCTGTTGGAGAAATCAGGCGGGGTTGGTCTATCTCTGGTAATTTCAATTATGCCCCTCTCCTCTAGCTCCAGCAAGCCTAAGGAAATGGTTGTATCACTTATGCCGTAGAGCTTTGCCATATCTTTCTGACTACGAAACCAAAAAGGATAGCGTGTAGAGCGAGCAGCTTCATGCAAACAAATCAAATACATATATTTCGCCCGCATTGAAAGATAATCAGGGTAGCCATATTGCCAATATTCAAATGGCATTATAATAGATGACTTATTCTTATAGGTCTTCAAAGTAACTACACCTTTTTTATATTTAATAAGCCCGTATTTCTTAAGACGTATAAGCAAGCGATGTATTCTTTCATAAAAATAATGATGTTCATTACGATATTTGCCTAAATCTTTTTGGGTAACATAACCCATATCTTTAGCTAAAGAATCATAATTGACAGTAATGGTGTCTTTTTTCTCTTTTTGCTACATCTTGAGTAATAATAAGTAAAGATCAAGCTGTTTTGTAGCTTGGCTTTTGAGAAGCCTTCGGCCTGATTTAGATGAAAGAAGAAAATCCTGAGAAATAGATACACCTTTGGTTAAAGGTAAAAAGGCATCTTTATCTTGAAAAGGAGTATTCTCAACATGTTTCCTGAAAATAATAGCATCAAGCATAGAGTCTGTAAGATAACTAGCCTCGTTATTATCCTCCATTGCTGCCCGTGACCAGTTAGCACTGCCTAAAAATAGATATTTATCGTCAATGGCAATACCCTTTATATGCAAAAGTTGTTTTGGGGTGTCAAAATACACGGCAATATTATTTTCTTTTAGCTTTTTATAGGCAAGACGGCTTGCTTTAAGCTTTGAGTTCTCCAGAAGTACTTTAACAGAAACCCCGCGGTTTTTAGCATCTATAAGATCATTAACCAGCTGATTAATAGGGCCTTCTCCCTTAGGCTCCAAAATAATAAAATACATAGCAATGGTAATCGATTTTTTAGCATGGGTTAGATGTTTATGAAGAGCTTCCTGATACTCCTTCCCAAAAAGCACTTCGGCAGAGGCATTTAGTGGTAGGAATATGATTACGAGAGAAATAGTGAGTGTTAAAAGTGTATTTTTGATAGTTTTCATTTTTAAAGGGAGTTGACCCCTTTTTAATTTTACACGGGACTATTTATATAGCTAATATATATCATAAAAATTAAATCAAATTAATAAAATTATTCCTTAGTTTTAGTGAATGAATTAACCGATAAAGGGTAAGTGTTGTTAGAAAAATATAGCTCAATTTCCTGATATCGGTCTTTTTGCGCGCAAGCTTTAGCGAAGTTTCTGTGAAATTCCGGGAATTTACCAGGTCCGTTTATAAGAATAAGCCTAGTGCGTCTCCTTGTATCTATATCATTATGAGAAAAAAGCATAGCTAATCCCTTTTTGTGCTCCTCAACCCAATTACAGTAATCTAATCCCTGAAAGATTGCGCTCTGCAATCGCTTATTGGTCATTTTTTCATACTTAAGTTCTATAACCGTGAGCCAGCGTCTTTTTCTTTCAAGTGCTAAAACATCTATCATTTCCGATTTGGTTGTACCTTCACCGGCTGGAACCTCGCAATCAAGAACGTGATACTTCTTTCCATTAAGTTCACCGCCTGATTTGAAGTATCGAACAATAGAAGCATGAAAATCGTCTACTTCGTTTCGGATAGTCGGGTTTTCGGTTAGATGCTTTTCACAATGCTCATCGTACCTTTTGAATCTTCTTTCCAGTGAACTAAAACGATTTACATTAATAAATTGAAGAAGCCTAAGATCTGAAACTACAGCATTGAAAAGACGCATCTTTCGCAAAAATACCTCATCAAAAGAATGTCCCAATATAAGCAAGGGGGTATTTCTATCGCCTTTGGATATTTTGTGCCAAAACTTAAAAACTAAAGGTAATAATTCGGTCTGAAGCGGGGTAGGTAAATCTCGAAGGTCTTTTCCGGAACCTCCATATCCGATAATCACGACTCTACGCTTCTGATTTTTTTCTTTGATAATACCCTGGCAGAACTTAAGATGGTTGTTAATTTTACTTGATTCTATCTTAAGGTCTAACGTACCCTTTAAATAATTAATGATATAATCAACAAACTCATATCTTTCTAAGACCCTTACATTAAATCTTTGTCTTTTCTTTTTCTCTGACATCAGCTAAATCCTGCCCATATGTCGAGCTATCGCGCCGGGTAAATCCTTTCGTTTTAATTCTTTTACGACTTTTTTCCAGTTACACCCGTTAATGGCTCGATCATCTATATATACGTGAGCCACAAACTTTTCCATTTCAATATGATGATAAGGAAAACCATACTTTTTAAGCCATTTTTCTGTTATTTTTTTACAGCAGCTATTCCGCGAGGTGTAAAAAACAATCGTATGACCTTGCTTGTATAACTTTTTAACCGATTGCAAAGCATTTTTAATCGGCTTTGCTTCCATTAGCCCGCTTGGGCTGCCATTTACCCTTGTAAAATTAACTTCAGACCAATCTGCTATTGTACCATCTATATCAATGGCAATTGTTAATTTTTTGCCTAGTGGTAAAAACTTCATTTTTTGTTCCTTACTTAATTACTTAAAATAGAAGCGTTCCCTATTCCATTATTTCGCTAACAGCATTTCGATAGTTGCAATAATCACAATCTTTATCCGCCGACGGAATTTGATCTTGCTGTAAGCAAGCATGGATTTCTTTTATTTTATCTTCAACCCAGTTGTCATCCCCTTCGTAAGCAATTAGGGTTAGATCAAATTCAAGTTTTCCATCAAACTTGTCTATGTCAGTTCTTCCGTTACAATAGACGAAATAGCCGGTATTTGATACTTTAAGCTCATTTCTGCGCAATAGCCATTGATATACTTCCATTTGACGTTTATAGCTATTTTGCCAATCCTTATTAAGTTCGGTTATCTCTTCATTCTTGCTGGTTGCCTTGTAATCGACAACAATGTATTCACCTGCAGGATTTTGCCAAAGGTCATCAATAGCACCGGTAATAATAAAATTAGTTGGTTTGTGTAAATATTGCACACCTTTAAAATTTTCTCGCCATTGGTTAAGTTGTTCATGTGCGATAGGAATAGCATCTACACCATATTTCTTCATTAAGGGATGTGCTTTTCCATCTTGTCTCAGTAGATCAAATTCTTTTTTGAGTAAAGCATCAACCGCGCTATTTAATGCAAAAGGAAATCCCGGAGGCCTGCCTATTCCCAATCGCCTATCCAGATAAAAACAGCGTGGGCAATTAATATAAAGATCTATCTTTGACCGGCTTACCTTAAAGGGTTCCGAACTGTTGGGATCATATAAATTTCGTGTACGTTTTGGGTTGTAGTATTGGGACATTTTTATATTTGTTTTTCAAGAAAAGGGAGTTGATAATATGAGATATAAACCTATTTTATAAAAGTAGGCGGTTCCTCAGAACGCTGGTACAACAGGGTACCACGTTAATTGAAGGAGGTAACCGCCATGAATTACGTAGGAGTCGATTTACACAAAGAACGTTCTTGGTTTTA
>Ga0207996_1002298_pt1 | contig 11884 bp, 5 predicted proteins | sample AntAceMetag02UKG_FD_184773 | JGI IMG/M metagenome (GOLD analysis project Ga0207996, IMG submission 184773) | Saline lake microbial communities from Ace Lake, Antarctica - Antarctic Ace Lake Metagenome 02UKG (SPAdes) (version 2) | ecosystem: Environmental > Aquatic > Non-marine Saline and Alkaline... | reverse complement strand
TTGGTATTTCCCGTGTTGCTCATTTTGAAGTTGGGGAAACTTATAATTACTGGCCCTATTATGATGGAATAGGCTATTGGAATGAAGATATGGATGAATTTTCTGACGATATTCATTCCTTAGCTCCTCCTGATGCAGGTTACCCAAACTCAGAAATGGAAGTTGATTATAATTATATTGGATGGACACAGGACGTTGATGGTGATGGTGTTATTACTTTTGCCTCAGATATTATGTCATACCGCCAACTTGGAGTTTCAACTATGCCGACAATTTGCATTGATGATTACGGATATATTTTCGTTCTTTTTGCTTCAACTACCGAAACTTATGTTTATATGGATTATAATTATAAACATATTTGGGCAAGAGCCGGCCATATTAATGGTGAATGGGCTGATTTTCACGATCTGACTTCGAGTATTTTTCATTTGGTTGACGAATGCATTTATCCGCAATTAGCAAGTAGTTCGGATGGTAATATACATTATTTGTATCAATTGGATCAGATTCCGGGTTTAGCTTTAGATGATGATCATGAATATGTTGATAATACTGAAGTTTATGGGAAAATAGCAAAACTTGAACTTATCCCCTATAATCCTTTTAACACTCAAACTATTGATGTAGCACCGGGATTTCAATTTGTATCAAGTAAAATATCACCTGAGAATCCCGATATGGAAGTAGTTGCAGCAGATATTATTAATGAAGATCTTCAATATATAAGAAACTCAACAGGAGCAATGTTGCGAAAAATCGGGCCTAACTGGGTGAATGGAATTGGTGATTGGGTTGGTACTGAGGGTTATCTAATAAAAACCAGCGCAATCGGTGAATTTACTTTATCAGGAGCATTGATTGATCCTACTACTCCTATACAACTTTTGGCAGGCTTTCAATTTGTTAGTTATCTTCCCGGTGAAGAAATAGATGCTTCCGAAGCATTTGCCTCTATCATAGGTGATGATCTTTTATATGTTAGAAATTCAACAGGTGCAATGTTGAGAAAAATTGGCCCTAATTGGGTTAACGGAATCGGAAACTGCATTCCAACCGAAGGTTATCTGATTAAAATGGCTGCAGATGCCGAATTAGTTTATCCTGCGGATGGTGCACCGGCAAGTGTAACATCAATTGAAAAAAGCGATAGCCATTTTAGTTTTGAAGGAGGAAATCCGGCAGAGCCGATTTGGGCAATTTATATTGGTAGCGCTGAGACAGGAATTGACTCCTATGATCTTGTAGCAGGTGATGAAATTTCAATCTTTGATGGAGATTTATTGGTTGGGATTTTTGTTTTAACTCAGGTTTGTACACCTGAGAATCAAATGGAAAATGTTCTCAATGCTTTCTCAGCAATATTCTCAGGGCCTGGATATACCGTTGGAAATGAGTTTACTTTTCTAGCATGGGATCAAAGCGAAGAAATAGAATTCATCATAGGATATGAATTCATTAATCCTTATGGCGATGCCTATGTAGGAGATGTATTTCCAGAAGGTGAGCCTTATAGCTTGGTAACACTTTACGGATATGTCGGGATTGATGAAAATACAATGAATGTAGCCATATATCCAAATCCTGCAACCGATATTTTAAATATCAATTCTAATTCCAGTGTTTCAAATGTTAAGGTTTTGAATTATCTCGGCCAAACTATTGATAATTTCAATGTTAAAGGTATGGAAGTTACTATTAATACTTCAGCTTATAATTCAGGAATATACTTTATTCAAATTGAAACAGAAAAAGGAATTTCAACTCAAAAAATTGTAATTGAATAAAAAATAGCTCTTAAAAAGATTCTACCAAGAATTTATTGAGAGAAAAAAACCAGAAGGCCGAAGACGTAAAACGCAAGTTTGACGTTTCTTCGGCTTTCCTATTTCAAAGGATATATATTGAACCCTCACATCCAATTTTTTACTTAAAGTTTTTTTTATTCTTGCCATTTAAGTTGTTTTTTTGTATCTTTATCGAAAAAAAATAATTAATGCTTTTTTCCAGAAAACAAAGAACATTAATAAATCCTTAATTAATTTAAATTCAAGGCTTATGAAAAAGTTATTTATCTTCTCGCTAATTTTCCTAATGGGAGTTGGAGCATTTTCCCAGAAAGAAGGAATTACAATAAAAGAAGCACGAAAAATTATGAAAACTGCAATTTATCAGGCTCCAAGCGATAATGTAGTTAATTCCAACAAAGCACAAAGTTCAAATACTGATGCCACTTTGCTTGATCCGGATGAGGAAAATATTGGTAATACAATGTATGATCTGCAATCAAATTCCCTATTACAAAACAGAATTTATCGTTGGGAGGATGGATCAATTGGTGCCGTTTGGACACGTGGTGTTGATGGCTCTCCCAGTTTTCCCGACAGAGGAACCGGATATAACTTTTTTGATGGTACTGAATGGGGTCAATTACCTGTTTCACGTATTGAAAGCGACAAAACAGGTTGGCCGAGTTATGGACCTCTCGGGCCTAATGGTGAAATTGTCGTAAGCCACAAGATCAGCATGGGAAACTTTGTTTTATTTATTTCATCTCGCGAAGAAAAGGGAGTAGGCGACTGGAACGAAACAATTTATACAGGTACTCCCGGGCCGGGCTCAATATCATTTCCCAGAGTACAAACAAGCGGGCCGGAGAGAAACATAATTCATATTCTTGCAAATTCAATGAATTCATATTTAGAACAAAATTTCGCTATGCTGTATTCACGTTCAATGGATGCAGGCCAAACCTGGGATATACAAAATGTGGTTCTTGATGAAACAGGGATTGATTATTATACCGAGATCAGATTGGATGATTATGTCTGGTCAGATATGAGAAATGGAGAAATTGCATTTCTTTGTGCAAGCCCTTGGCACGATATGTTTATGATGAAATCTGACGATGATGGTGAATCATGGGAAAAAACTGTAATCTGGGAACATCCTTATCCTTTCTTTGACTGGAATACAACAATAACAGATACTTTTTTCTGTGTTGATAATTCGGCGAGCATTGCACTGGATGCAAATGGTAAAGCTCATGTTGTTTTTGGTATTTCTCGTGTGGGGGTCTTCGAAGCGGGAGGAGGTTATAATTATTGGCCATATTGTGATGGTATAGGTTATTGGAATGAAGATATGGATGAGTTTTCTGATGATATTCACGCTCTATCACCACCTGATTGGGGATACTCAAACACAGAAATGGTAGAAGATTATAATTATATCGGATGGTCACAGGATGTTGATGGTGATGATGTAGTTACTTTCGCAAATGATATAATGACTTACCGCGAATTTGGAGTCTCAACAATGCCGACAATTTCTGTTGATGATGCCGGTTACATTTTTGTTCTTTATGCCTCAACTACTGAAACTTATGTTTATTTGGATTATAATTATAAACATATTTGGGCAAGAGCCTGCGATAATAATGGTGAATGGAATAATTTTCACGATCTGACTTCAAGTATTTTCCATTTGGTTGACGAATGTATATATCCACAATTGTCAAGCAACACTGATGATAACATTCATTATTTCTATCAATCTGATCAAATTCCCGGTTTAGCTTTAGATGAAGATCATGAGTATGTTGAAAATACTGAAGTTTATGGAATAATAGACAAAATGGACTTTTTTTGGAATTTTGATCCATATCAAATTATTAATGTTAATCCCGGATTCCAATTTGTTTCAAGTTATATCTCTCCCGAAAATCCGGATTTAGAAGACGTTGCTGCCGATATTATCAATGATGATCTTCAATATATAAGAAATTCAACAGGAGCGATGTTAAGAAAAATAGGCCCTAACTGGGTTAACGGAATTGGTAATTGGATTGATACGGAAGGATACCTGATTAAAACTTCCGCGAACGGTACATTTATAATTTTTGGTTCATTGATTGATCCTTCAACTCCGATACAACTTTTTGCAGGTTTTCAATTTGTTAGTTATCTTCCAGGTGAAGAAATAGATGCTTCTCAGGCATTTGCCTCTATCGTAGGTGATGATCTTTTATATGTTAGAAACTCAATAGGTGCAATGTTGAGAAAAATTGGCCCTAACTGGGTTAACGGAATCGGAAACTGCATTCCAACAGAAGGTTATCTGATAAAAATGGCAGCAGATGCCGAGTTAGTTTATCCTGCCGATGGTGTACCTGCAAGCGTAACATCAATTGAAAAAAGCGAAAGCCATTTCAGTTTTGAAGGAGGAAATCCGGCTGAGCCTATTTGGGCAATTTATATTGGTGGTGCTGGTATATGGATTGACCCTTATGATCTTGTAGCAGGTGATGAAATTGCAATCTTTGATGGAGATTTATTGGTTGGTGTTTTTACTTTAACACAGGTTTGCACTCCTGATAATTAAATGGAAAATGTTCTCAATGCTTTCTCAGCATTATTCTCAGGGCCTGGATATACCGTCGGAAATGAGTTTACTTTTTTAGCCTGGGATCAAAGCGCAGAAATAGAATTCATATTAGAATATGTTTTCATTGATCTTTATGGCGATGCCTATGTAGGAGATGTATTTCCAGAAGGTGAGCCTTATAGTTTGGTAACACTTTGGGAATATGTCGGAGTTGATGAAAACGCTATTAATGTAGCTATTTATCCAAACCCTGCAACCAACACTTTAAATATCAATTCTGATTCTGAAGTTTCAAATATTAAAGTATTGAATTATTTAGGCCAAACTATTGATAATTTCTATCTTAAAGGTATGGAAGTTGCTATTAATACTTCAGCTTATAATTCAGGAATTTACTTCATTCAAATTGAAACCGAAAAAGGAATTTCAACTCAAAAAATTGTAATTGAGTAAAGCTTGATAAAGGGTACTATCTTTTAGATGGGTAGTATCCTTTATTTATCCAGGTCTTCCAATAAAACTTCTACAGCTTTTTCCAATTGTTGGTCACGCCCTTTGATTACAATATCATAATCCTGCCTGACTTTATGATCGGGTTCGAGTTGATTATTCTCAAGATAATTTCCCTGTCTGTCTTTAGCACCAATTTGCGGGATACCGAAATACAATGATCTATCCTGAAGAGTTTCCCACCAAACCGCTGTCATTGTTCCGGGGACAGGCATTCCGACAAGCTCGCCTATCTCAAGGGTTTTATAAGCATAAGGAAACCCATGAGCATCGGAATAATTACTTTCACTGATAAGCACGATCGAAGGCTTGATCCATTTATTTATTGGTTCGTGGCCGTAATGAACTCCTCTCGGATAAAAGTCGGCATATTTTTTACCGGCAAGCATAGTTGCAAGGTCATCGTGTAACCAACCTCCTCCATTAAAGCGTGTATCGACGATTAAAGCTTCTTTATCCCAGTTTCTTCCCAAAACTTCTGAATAAAATTCACGAAAGCTTGAACTGCTCATACTTCTTACATGAACATAGCCTATTCTTCCGTTTGATAAACTATCGGTTTCTTTTCGGCGATTTTTCACCCACCGCTTGTATAACAATTGATTTTCCTCTCCACCCGATATTGGTTTTATGGTTTCTTCCCAACGCTTCTTTGAGTTCGGATCATAAATCGACAATAAAGTATTTTTACCGGCTTTATGGTTAAGTAATTGATAATAATTTATATCAGGCGAAATCTCTACTCCGTCAATTTTTTCAATAATATCCCCGTTTTTTATTTTTGAATCAGCTTGTAATAAAGGACCCTTATCAATAATTTCAATAATTTTAATTCCTCTACCGTCGTAAGATTCATCGAAGAATGCACCGAGTTTTGCCGTATTATCACCATTTTTTGCTGATGCTCTATAACCCGAACCTGTATGGGAGGCGTTCATTTCGCCAAGCATTTCGCTAAGCATTTCGGCAAAGTCATAATTATTATTTATATAGGGTAAAAACTTTTCATACTCTTTCTTATAGAAATCCCAGTCAACTTCGTGAAGATTGGGATTATAGAATTTTTTTTGCATTTGTCGCCAGGCATGCTCAAACATATATTCCCGTTCAAGTGCTTTATCGAGATTAAATTCAGCTTTATAGCTTACGCTTTTTTTCTTGGGGTTTTCGCCAAGCTTAATTTTTATTATTTGCTTATTAGAAAACAAATACAAATTTTCTCCCTTTTTATCCATTTGCAAAGCTCCGGCTCCGCCTTTCAATTTAACAAGCAATTTGGTTTCTTTATCTTTAAGTTTATTAACCCATAAATCGTAGCCATCTTCAAACTTGCTTAAATAATATAACTTTTCACCATCGGGGCTGAGAATTGCATCAGAGAGCGATGATGAATTAATCGTAAGTTTCTCTTTTCTATCCTCGATATTAACTAAATCAATTTTTATTTCTTTAACGACCTCTTCTTTTTCATCCTTTTCCTCACCTTTATTTTTCTTCTTTTTTTCCTTTTCTTTCTTATCTTTTATTAATTTATATTCTTCTTTTGTCAATTTAAAATTATCATAAGCCTCCTGATTTAAAAACATAGCCCAAACATCATCCTGTGAACCCCAACTTCCGTGGCTTCGCATTCCATTACGATCAGAATACCAAATCATAACATTTCCCTTCATCATCCATTGCGGATGATTATCACTATAGCCGCTGTTTGTCAAATTAACAGCTTCGCTTCCACCTTTTGCATCAATTATGGCAATATCATTTAAAAATACCGCATTAGGAGAGTATTCCACAACAAACCATTTTCCATCGGGCGACCATTCGTACCATTGATCGCCATCGGAATAAGAATAATTATATTTTCCATCTAAAATTGTTCTTGTTTTTTTTGAATCAAGATTGATAACTTTCAGGGTTTCTCTTTCTTCTAAATAAGCTACTTCCTTTCCATCGGGTGAAAAACTAGGTTGAAATGTTTCCTCCTCAATTTCAAGTATTGGTTCTTCTTTTAAAATAGTAGCAAGGGAAAACAAATCTTCGCCTTCACGAGTTATTTTTGTTTGATAAATGTTCCAGCTTCCATTTCGTTCGGAGGCATATAAAATTGATTTTCCGTCGGGGCTGAAACTAACCGACCTTTCCTGTTCAGGTGTGTCAGTTATCCTTTTAGTTGTTGCAAAATCAACCGAAGTAACAAAAACTTTGCCCCTTACAATAAATACAATTTCCTTTCCATTGGGTGAAAGCTCCATTTCAGTAGCTCCCGATGTAAGGGTTAAAAATTCTTTTTGGTTCTCTTTGTCATCGCTTAAAATTGCAATAGGAACTTTTTGAGGGGTTTCACCGGGTTTTAAAGTATAAATCTCACCATTGTAACCATAGCACAGAATTCCATTGTCGGAGATACTTAAAAATCTGACTGGATGATTTTCATAAGCCGTGATTTCCATAATGTTTTGAGGATTTTCTATCGGGAATTTGCAAACATTAAAAGAAGTGTTTTGTTCGCTCAGGTAATAGATTTCCGATTCATCGGGGCTAAAAACCGGATTGCGGTCCTCGCCTTCAAACTCTGTTAATTTAGTATGTTTTCCTGTTTCGGTATCGTAAATCCAAACATCTCTTGCAACAGAAGAAGTATGGTGTTTTCGCCATTTATTTTCATAACCTTTCTGATCGTGATAAATTATCCGGTTTTCTGCTTTATTGTAGCGGGCCATTTTTGCCGGTGTTGATAAAATTTGATTGACTTTTCCTCCTTCAACCGGCACGCAATATAATTCCGATAAAACTCCTGAAGGAAACTGAACATTATCTTTCAAATCTTTAATTGATGCCGAAAAAACTATTTTGCCTGCATCAGGTGTGAAACTATAAGGGAATTCGCCTGCTGAATTAAAAGTTAATCGTTTGGCTTTACCTCCTTCTGCCGGAATGATAAAAACATCGAAATTACCATGTCGATCTGATGCAAATGAGATGTATTTGCCATCGGGCGACCAAACAGGCATAAAATCATAAGCCTTGTGAACAGTTAAATGTTTTGCTTCCCCGCCTGTGGAAGGAACCGTGAAAAGATCTCCCTGATAAGAAAAAACGATGGTTTTGCCATCGGGAGAAATTGACGGATATCTTAGCCATAATGGATTGCTGTCAGCAAAAAGTGTATTAATGCTTAAAAACAAGATAAAAAAAGTAAATAAATTTTTCATGATTGAAAGAATATTAATATTCGAAATAAAGATTTTATATCAGACACAAAATTACTGAATTAATATTAGAAAAAGCAATTTTGCTGAAATAAAAATAATTATGGTGTAAAGAAATTTTGCTTTTTTTGTTATTTTAGAATTGTACAGCCCTGCATTAAAACGCTTATGTATTTTCCCTGAACCAAGAAAAAAAGCAGATAGGGCAAATAATATAAGCCTTAGAATTGTAGGTAAAGCGTTTAAAGAAAACGAAATCATTACACGACAACAATGTATCAATAAAACAATTATGAATCCCATCTAATAAATTCTTAATTTTGCCGAAAATTGTTTGTAATGAAAAACATATATTATTGTATCCTTTTTGTGTTTTTGTCGGTAAAAATATCAGGGCAAGCATTGCCGATTGTAATTGATGGCAGATTTGAGGATTGGAAAAATTCAGAGGCAAACTATACAGATGTAAACGGAAGCGGTAATCAGATTAATTTATTAAATTTCAGCGTATCTAACAATGAAGATTTTCTTTTTATCAGGTTTAGTGCCGAAAATGAATTTTTATTAAACGATAATAATGAATTATTTCTCGAAATAGATACAGATAATGATTCATATACCGGATACTATACAAACGGTATTGGTGCAGAATTACGATGGTGTTTTGGCGAAAGAGAAGGCTATTTTTATTTATTCAAACAATCGTCAACAATCTATTTTTCTGACATTCGTCTAAGGGCATTACCGACTGTAAGCTCTTCTGAATTCGAAATTGCGATTGGCAGGGATGTAAAACCCGATGGCTATGATTTGTTTACAAATAATACTATAAAAATTTGCTTTCGCGATTATGACTCAAATGGTGATTTAATGCCTGATGAAGGCGATACTTTTTCTTATACTTTCGATAATAATCCTGTTACACCATACCAGCCAATTGATTTTGAAAAAGACGATCAGGAAACTGTAAGATTATTAAGCTATAATGTTTTATCGGATGGAATAAGTGATTATGAAAGAATTCCCTCTTTTAAAAGAATAATTTCAGCAATCAATCCTGATATTATTACTTTCAATGAATGCTGGGATACCGAAAGTTGGGTAGTTGGCGATTTTTTAAATAATCTTTTACCCTTAGCTGGTGTGGCTGAATGGCAGACAGTTAAACTTGTTAACGGAAATATCACTTGTTCAAAGTTCCAGATAACTGAAAGTGTTGTGGTTTATTCAAATGGAAGAATTCAGGCAAGCCTTATTAATCTTCCTGCTAATTTTTCGAAAGATATAGTTGTAATAAATTCTCATTTTCGATGTTGCGATGCAAACTACGAAAGACAATATGAAGCTGATGCAATTATTGATTTTATGTTAAAAGAAAAAACATCATCGGGAGTTTTGGATTTGCCTGAAGGAACTCCGATGGTAATCAGCGGCGACCTTAATCTTGTAGGTGATTCGCAACAACTCACCACTTTAATTACAGGTGAAATAATTAATACCGGGTATTTTGGACAAGGAGGCCCTCCCGATTGGGATAATTCTTCGTTAGAAGACAATGTTGCTATTCAAACTGATATCAGAATGGCTTATACATGGCGAAGAGATTATTCGTCCTACTGGCCCGGGCGACTTGATTTTTCAATATTTACGAATAGTGTTGCCGAAGCTGTCAAGTCGTTTGTAGTTCAAACTGAAGTTATGCCTGACGAAAGGCTTAATTTATACGGCTTGCAAAAGCATGATTCAGAAATCGCTTCCGATCATTTAGCGAGAGTAACTGATTTTAAAATCAAAGGAGAACAAGGTGTTAATGATGAAATAAATTCAGAAAACAAAATAAACATCAATACACGTTCAGAGAATAATACTATTGAGATTTTTCTTGATTTGAACAATAAATCTGATGTTGTTCTCAGAATTTTGAATATCCAAGGAAGAGAAGAATTGCAATCCAATCCTAAAATTCTTAGTACAGGAAAACATAAATTAATTACCAATATTTCCATGTTTAAACATGGCGTTTATATTCTTGTAATAGAAATCGGTAAAGAGACTTACAGGCAAAAAATTGTCATTTAGGGCAACCAAACCCGAGGCATTATATGCACTTTCTTACTACAACTTCAAACGATAAGAAACTTTTATCAAGAAAATATTATGTGGCTGCACATCGAAAAGATCATCCATATTGCTGTTAAAAGAAAATTCTCCGACTTCATTTGACATTGTCCGGCCTTGCGACCAAACAAAATAGGCAGTTGAACCTGGCAAATATTCCCATCTTATAACCAGGTTTGACCGAAATTGCATAAAATTAAAGTTTGGATTCTCAAATTCGTAATCTGTCTTCTGATCATGGTTTTCATCAATACTATAAATATTTTTTTCAGCATCATAAGAAATTTCATCATCCGTAAATTGGTGATACCTATCAAAAAAGTCATTAGCAACCGGATCGGTAACTTTTTTGAAATCAGAATAATTTCCAGCCGAAATAAAAGGTTGCCCGTAATATTGTATGCTTAGGTCAGGTGTAACATAGTACTCCAACCTCAATGATAATCCAAAAGTCGATTGATGCATCCGGCCCATTATATATTTGTCATTATTTTCATAATCAACAGTTTCAACATATTGTAAGGTTGGTGTTATATCACGATAAAAAGGCCCGGCTACAATTTTCAATGCATCGTTTGGCCGATAAGTAATTGACGAACTATATCTTCTAAAAGCACCGGCATTGTTATAATTTTTGGTAATGGAATAATTAAGACTCAACCTTATTTTTTTTCTGCTGTCGGTTCCAAGCCATGCCCAAAAATTCCAGTCGGAAGGCCTTTTTATAGATGGCCCTCCACGCAAAAAACTTTTCGATAAATACCCGCAATTGTAATTTACTCCATAACTAAAGGACCAATGATTTGTGAAATCCATATTCATGTTTATGTTTGTACCAAAAGAATTTTTCCTACCACCGAAATCCCATGTTGTCCATTGGTTATAATTAATTCTCATTTCTCTGAAAACAAAAAACGGCTTCCAAATTCCATATTGCATCCAAAAAACCTGAAAAATTTCATCTGCCGAACGCAAAAATCCTACATCATTAAGCTCTAAGCCGGGCGAACGCCATGTTACCCAGCCGACATATCTTATGTGTCCTTCACCGGCTTTTCCAAATTCGATTGTTCCACCTTGTCCGGTCAGGGAAGTACGGGAAGAATCAACATGAATATAATCGGCATCTGGCCTTTGAAAATAATGAACCGATGAACGTTGTATGTTTGTCATCGCTATTGAGTCGGCATTTACCCTGCTTACAACAGCCCTTAAACTAATATAATATGCTTTATTTTTCCAGTATTGAGTAAAATCAATACCTCCCGAATAAGCCGAATTTGGCAAAAAATCAATCTCGGCATTTGTAATTTTTCTGTTTGTTGAGGTAAACATTCCACCAATAACAGTATTCCCTTTATTTATATCTTTTTGTAAACGTCCGACAAAATAATTTGTGAAAGGTTCGACCTCCTCTTTACGTTTCTCTCCATTTAAGTCGATTTCGGCATTTTCTCTCGGTGTGATGCTTTCCATTACTCCTATTGACCATCCGTTTTTAGTTTTTCCGGTAAGTTTGAATGCACCGAGAATTGTAGTGTATTCAGGGAAATCTGCGTATTCTTCACCTTCTATAAGATCGGGATAATAATGTGGCAAACGGCCTATTCTTCTTGAATAAAACAAATTATCGCGAGCCATAGAATTCCCGCCACCGTTTA
>Ga0207996_1002297_pt1 | contig 11886 bp, 9 predicted proteins | sample AntAceMetag02UKG_FD_184773 | JGI IMG/M metagenome (GOLD analysis project Ga0207996, IMG submission 184773) | Saline lake microbial communities from Ace Lake, Antarctica - Antarctic Ace Lake Metagenome 02UKG (SPAdes) (version 2) | ecosystem: Environmental > Aquatic > Non-marine Saline and Alkaline... | reverse complement strand
CTGCATCTGGATCTCAACCGAAGGCGCCACATCCAAAATCGATTTATCAGATATATGCAATCGGTCTTGACTGACGATTCAAAGATAGAAGAGTTACTACATTGGGAAAATGAGGGGGATTTAATGGTTTGGCTCGATAGTTTATAACAGGGGCAGGCAAACAATAGCCCTTTACGGAAAGGTGCGAATAAGGTAAAAATATTATGTTGTCAGTTGGAGATGCAGGTTCCTCAAAATGTGCGATAAGGTGTTGCTTTTATTGTTGAATCTGGATATCCCGTGGCGAAGAAGAAAATCGACGTGTTTTTAAGGGGTTACGGCAACACACAACATAATGCACGCAACACAGCATTGAATTACGCCGCGAGAGGCAATCGAATCGAAGCAGCAAAACTACTCATCAAACGAGGGTGCGATGTTAATTTTCCAACTAAACGCCGCTATACTCCAATATATTTTAGCACGTCAGATGAAATGATTCAACTCCTCCGAGAAAATGGCGGAATAAGCGTTAGCGATTAGTCAAATTCGAAAAAACAACGAGCTTTATTCTTCAAAACTCGCTACGCCCTCTATAACCTCAAAGAATGAATAAAGCCAATGCTTTTAAAAACCATTTACTACTGTTTTTGGTATCTGCTAACCTCAATTCATTTTTTCCGAGGTCTTATTTTTCTCGTGATGGGCCTCTTTTTTCTCATTGGCGGTTTGTACTATTCGATTCAGCCGGAATTGCCACTTGAACCTGAATCACTTACCCTTAAGCAGGCGATTGAGGCCGTAAATGGCGAGTCTCCCCGGTATATTCATTTAGATGCTAAACCGGACACTTCACTGCGCATTTATAGAACCGGCAATTTAGAGCCATATTGGGGGAAATGTCCGCCTGATCAAATAATCGAAATTGATCCATTAGAATCAGCCCCGAAAGAACTTGCGGATTTGATCGGCTGCCGGGTATCGCTTGATATGAGAAACATGGAACCGGGCAGGCTGGCCAGCGTGTTTGAGCACGTTATAGAATATGAAGATGGCTCGTCAGCAACCTGTCGACGGGAAATATTAGGCTTGCAAAAAGGGGCCAATAGATGGTTCCTGGCCTCGGATTATATTCGTGATAATGCAGAGCCGTATTCTACTTGGCCGCCAATAAAGCGCTACACCGGTCTCGTAGTTCAAGATAATGATTTTGTTCAGCGGCTTGTGCGTAATGGATACCGGGAGACAAACTACTATTGGACGAGATCTCACCGGTCCGGTTTCTTGATAGCGCCTGATACAAAGCTTGACGAAGAGGGACAGGCATTTTTCACAAAGCATTACTGGACTCCTGTGCAAGATGGAGAGAACACCATTTTTGTTGAATTTGAAGAGGGAAAAGAAGGTGAATTGGCAAACGGAATAGCAGGAATCTGGAAGACTTTTTCAGTGAATGAGCCTAAGGCAGGTGAATTCAGATCGTTTGCCATGCTTACGGGTCAGCCTCTGCCAGCCCATTTTGCAACCATTGATACAACAATTACTGTTGAAGACTTCAATCGTAGAGAAGAGGGGATAGGGCACTTCTTTATTCTAATGGGTTTGATCGGCGCTGCGGCCGGGTTGTTCATGCTGGTGCTATATACTAAGTGGCCGGGACTTCTCATTACCGCCTGGTCCAAAGCTGGAGATGATTTAGAAAAACTTATGACTCAACCCAGTGAAGAACAAACAAAAAAGACGGAGAACACAAATACTATGAAGATTAATTCAGAAACACCTGGATTTGCTAAAAATAAGTTACGTGCCAAAACCGAGTATTTTCTAAAATGTAAAAAAAATGTAGATTCCGGTGACAGAGAATGGTGCACACTGGTTGTGGAATCGGCCCGCCTCGGCCAGACCGACATCTTGATGATGTTAATTGATTCGTGTAGAAAAAATTTCAAACAGGTTCCCCCAAATACGATAGATACAAACGCTCTGTATGACGATGTGCGAATATCCTGTGAAAAAGTGTGTGAGAAGCTTGCACTGTTCTCTCTCTTTCAGGATGATGAAACCGCTGGCGGCTTGCTTGGAACTGCCGCAGAAGAGTGCAAAATCGACACCCTGCGTGTCTTGATTGCTCTGGGGTATAATGTGAAAGCTCAAAACATATATAGCAATACACCATTGCACAATGCCGCAAAGGCCGGCTGCCTTGAAGCGATAGACATTCTGATTGCCAACGGGGCAGACCCCAATGCACAAAACAGGGATGGAAGAACACCTCTTATGGATGCCGTGTGGCTCGGCAAAGCAAAAGCGGTTAGCTCCCTTGTAGCCCATGGTGCAGATCCGGGGATCAAAACCGAAAATGGCAAAACAGTGCTTAGTATGATGAGTTCTTCTCTGGCAGACGATGCGGTTTTGAATGAAATGTTGATCTCTGTTGGCGTAGAATCCCATAAATTGCTAAACATTAAGGAGATGCCATTGATTTCCGCCGCAAAGCAGGGGGACGTTGAACTCGTTAGAACACTGCTGGATGAAGGACTCGCAGTGAATGGTGTCGATGATAACGGCCGTACTGCTCTCATGGAATCTGCGTGGCTGGCCCGGGACATGAAAGTTATCTCCCTCTTGATGAACCGGGGTGCTGATATCAACGTTGTGGATAAGGCTGGCGATACGGCTTTGACCCTGGCTGTGGCTTCAAACAATAACAATGCTGAGGTGGTAAATGGAATCCTGAAACTGGGGGCTGACGCTAGTATCAGAACCGCCTACGGTAAGGGTATGACAGCGCTTGAGATTGCGGATTCTCTTTGGCGTCCGGCAATGGTTGCCGCAATAAACAACTTAATATCTTCGGATAAGGAATTAGTTAATATTTCAAATCTTGTGGCCGCTATCATGGAGGGTGACGTTTCTCGGGTCAAATCACTGCTTGGTGGCGTCAGCGCTGAAATACTGGCCGCTGAGCTTGGTACTGCTGAACGACAGAACCGTATGCTGCTCAAAGCTGCGTACAAGGGAATGGTTGAGGTCGTTGAGCTCTTGCTGGATGGAGGTGCAGATATCAACTACTTTGACGGCGACCGCAATACAGCTTTAAATTTTGCAGCCAGGGGCAACCAAATTTCGATCGCCAAACTGCTGCTGCAAAGAGGTTGCGATGCCAATCTTTCAACTGAGCGTAATTATACTCCAATAGATTGGGCAAGTACGGATGAAATGATTCAGCTGCTCCGTAAGCATGGAGGGAAGAGTTTCAGGGACGGATGAAGGGCAATCGCACTAAAACCATTCTTAATTCCAGCCATATATCCATGTAGGGTGCATTTCATGCACCGAATGATAAGTTACAAATATTGTAACGCCAATAATCCCATAAGTTGTAAAATACTGTAACGCTTTTATTTATGTAATAAATCCATATTCTTATGATTATATTTTCTTTGGATTTGGTTTATATTCTTCTCATATCCATAATAAGGAGAGCTTGTCCCCAATCAATTTTGCACTGAACCCGCAGTATACCTGAATTGGGGACATTTGAAATCGTTACAGTATTTCGTAATTGTTTACTGTGAGCAAAAAACCGTAATATCCTGAAATTACAACGATACCAATTTTCCTAATTCGACCAAAGGCGTTACACTATTTGTTACTCTTCAACCGAATCCTGCGGGAAAAATAAAAGAATAGATGCAGAAGCACCTTTTTTAAGAATAAATGAAATTTCCGGTACGTAAAACGCACCCTTCTAAATTGTTCAACAAAGTCCAAACACAGATTGGAGAAATAAGCAATTTTTGACCTGACCCTGAATGCTGGACTTCCTGATACATCTGTTTGATTTTCCGGGCGAAAAGTGTAACTTACACACGCCACTCTTGACAATATTCGGCTAATATGAGACAGAAGGATCATGCACGTTATGTTGCCGGTTCGTTTATATTGTGTGTATTTGGTTCCTTCCATTTTATTCCATTGCTGTTTGCCTTTTAATTCTCTCCCCGTTTGAGCCTTCTTTCCCATCTGAATTGAATACCCTTCCATATAATTCCTGTAATTGAGAAAAAATAGAAAAACTATGGTTCTTTCCTTTTAATTGATCTTCATTCATCTTGGTCCTTTGATTTGTTTGTTTCGTGTGGTTCCTTTTTTCAAAGGAGGGTCAGGATGAAAAAGTGCCTCTACTGCAAGACCCAATTCACCCCCAACCCAAAAGTCGGCGAGAGACAGATCACCTGTGGAAAACCTGCCTGTAAAGCAGCCCTGAAATCGGATAACAACAGAAAATGGCGGCAAAGAAACCCTGACTACCACCGCGATTACTATCCTCAGGTCAAAGACTGGCTTGAGCAGAAACCGGGATACCTTAAAAAGTACAGGGAAAGCCATCCGGAATATGTGGAAAAGAACCGGAATGCACAGAGGGTGCGTGACAAACGAAAAAAGCTCCGTCTTGATATACAAGCCCAGTTAAAGGGGCAAATCCCTGAGATCACAACTCAACTATGGGAATCCTCGAATCTGCCGAATCTTGATATAAAAGCCCAGTTAAATGTAAAACCCCTTGAAATAACTTTTGTTTTAACTACGCTTCCCTGTCTTGATATACAAGTTCAGTTGGACAGAGCCTTTCATGTGGGGGAAAATGTCGCCATTCCCTGCAGGAGGTGACAACCATGTACCACAAAAGAATTCTCAATGCTTCACGGGTCCGTAAGATTCAAGGATCATTCAGCTGGATCGACCATTTTTTTATCACCGGCGGGTTTCTTCGAGATCTGTCCGCCGTGGAGATCCTGCTCTATTTTTTCCTGGTGACCGTTTCCGACAGAAACGGCATCAGCTTCTATCACGATGACAAAATCTGCAGCCTGATCAAGATCGGCCTGGTCTCATTGGGAGAAGCAAGAGACGTGTTAATCAGCAAATCTCTTTTGGCATACAACTACCCCATCTATCAGGTCCTTTCATTGCCGCCACAGCCGGTAACATCAATTGCAAGAGAAGAAATAACGTTTGAACAAATGAAAAAGATCCAGGAGGCGCTCAAATGAACGAAGGATTGCCTGATATTTACGAGCAATACTTACGCTATCTCGAACATACCCGGGAAATCTCTCGAAGCCAGATCAGTGGCGTAAAAAGGATGCTGGCTTTTCTTCATGATTATTTTGAAAATCATCACCTCAGCTTTGCCACCTTGAAAATAGAACACCTTGATGCCTTTATGGGTGAGTTCAAGGTAGCCAAGACGACACTCCGGATTTATCGCTATCATGTACGGGGATTCTTAAAGTATTTGTATGCTGAAAGAAAGATCATGAAGAAAGACCTCGCTTCGTTGCTGGTAGGTCCACCCCTGTTTGCCCATAAGAAACCGCCCAAATTCTTGCGGCCCCGGGAGATGCAAAAACTATTTTCAAGCCTGAAACTTTCTACTCCTGTGGATATCCGAACGTATGCCTTGATCCATTTGGCCTATAGCCTGGGGATCAGGCCCATTGAAATCAGCAGAATCACCCTCGACCATATCTCCTTTACCATGGGAGAACTCACCATCAAGGAAAGAAAGACCAAAGAACCGACCATCCTGCCTTTGCCCAAACAGACTGTCCGGGCCATTGCCGCCTATGTTTTCAAGGCCCGGCCAAAAACAGATCTCAGAATACTTTTTTTGACCCATTTTGGTTCACCCCTTCGGGCCGAGAGGGTGGCCGGCACCATGAAAAAAGCCATGAAAAACGCCGGTCTTTCTTCTACGGCCTACTGGCTCAGGCATACCTACGCTCAGAACCTGCTGGGAATGGGGCGGTCCATTTATGAAATCAAAGAAATGATGGGGCACCAAAATATTCAATCCACCCAGAGGTATCTCCATATCGATACCGAACGAATGAGAAAGGTCCTGTTCAATGAAACCCTTTAAAAGCTTCCTGGCGCCAAAATTAAATGAGTTCCTCACTTATCGCCAAAGCCTCGGATATGCCCTTTGTACCATAAGATATCACCTTCTCCTTTTTGATCGATACGTGGTGGAGAAGAATGCAGACTGGCACTCGTTTCAACCCGGCTTCTTCCTTGATATGAGGAGCAATATCAGATTGGAGAAAAACTCTGTGAATGCCAATATCTGGGCCACGCGCAACTTCTTTCAATTCCTCATACGACAGGGTCACATTAGGAAAAATCCGCTTCAGGATATCCCGCTCCTTAAGAAAAACGCTATCGTGCCCTTCATCTTTTCTCCCGAACAAACCAACCAATTACTAGCGGCGATGTGCAAAAGTATACGGAAAACCAAATATCATTTCCTGAAGGACCTCGCCTTTTATGTCGTCGTCTTGCTTTTGGCTCGATGCGGCATGCGAATATCAGAACCTTTGAAATTGCAGCGTCACCACTATCGCCGCAATGACCGCACCCTCTACATTGAAAAGACCAAATTCTGTAAGGACAGACTGATTCCCATACCAAAAGCGGTTGTTTCCGAAATAGAGAATTATCTCTCTGTTCGCAGATCAATATTGCCTCATGATGACAGTCCCTTTCTCCTGGTGCGTACGGATCAAAAACCTCTGGCAGACCATCAGATCCGACCCCTGTTCCACAAAGTGCTGAAAGATACCGGTCTTGAGCAACCCAAATGGGTGATCGGCAATGTGAACTTTCTTCAACCCACGCCACATTCTTTGAGGCATTCCTTTGCTGTATATACCCTGTTGAAAATCAGAGAGAGGGGCGGAAATCCCCAGCACGCCCTTCCCATACTGGCAGCTTATATGGGCCATAGTGAATATAAATACACCAGCGTATATCTCAGGGTGACTGATGCCATCAGTCGCAAAAATCTTGTGGATTTTTCTCTTTGGCAGGAAAAGAAAGAATGAAACTGTCCCCCTGCATTCGTCAGTTCTTCGATCAATATCTCCCCCATATCAAAGGAGTCAGTGAGCATACCCTTAAGGCTTACAGGGATGCCTTCAGGATTTTTATCCCATTTGCAGCAACGTTTTACGGCATCAAAATCAAATCACTCAGGGTGGAACATCTTTCATCGGATTTAATCATTGCATTTCTTGAAGACCTTCAGCAGGAGAGAAAAAACCTGGTCAAGACCCGTAACCATAGGCTTGCGGCCCTCAAGAGCTTTGCCAAAATGGTTCGCTTCAAATACCCGAAACAACGGGAAGTGGCAGACATTATCCTTAATATTCCCCAAAAGCGGGCTCAGAAGCCGCTGATCGGTTTTCTTTATCAGGATGAGATCCTGAAGGTTTTCCAGGCTGTTGAGCTGAAGACAAAAGAGGGGTTCAGGGATTATGCCCTCCTTCATCTGCTCTATGATTCCGGCGCCAGGGCTACAGAAATGGCCACGTTGAATCTGGACTACTTTGAACCCCAGAACAAAACAATGGCGATCCTGGGAAAAGGAAATCGGTTCCGGCTTATACAGCTTGAGCCAAAAACTTGCCATCTTCTCCATCTCTATATCAGAAAGTACCGTATCTCCCCGCAACCGCCGTATCAAGAGAGACTTTTTATCAACCAGCGGGGGGAGGAACTCACCCGACATGGCATCTATCGCATCTGCAAAAAATACCTCCAAAAGGCCCTTCCTCCCAAACGTCTGAAAAACATCAATCCCGTTCATTCATTTCGTCACAGCCGAGCAGTTGACATGCTCAACAGCGGCCATTCCATCACGGATATTAAGAACCATCTGGGCCATGACAGTATCCAGTCCACCGAGATTTATCTGCATTTGGACCTCAACCGAAGGCGCCATATCCAAAACCGATTTATCAGATATATGCAATCGGTCTTGACTGACGATTCAAAGATAGGAGAGCTACTACAATGGGAAAATGAGGCGGATTTAATGGTTTGGCTCGATAGTTTATAGCGAGGGCATGCAAACAATAGCCCTTTACGGAGAGGTGCAAATAGGGTAAAAATGTTATGTTGTCAGTTGGAGAGGCAGGTTCCTCAAAATGTGCGATAAGCTATTGCTTTTATTGTTGAATCTGGAAATCTCGCTGCGAGGTCGGAAAGCTACATGTTTTCAGTTGGTTATGGCAACACACAACATAATGCACGTAGTCCTTTCCCGAGGGTGCTGAAAATTAGGCTAATGGGGATCAACTAATCAGAAAAAGCAGTGTCGTTATGAATAATCGCTATTAGATTCTAATAACCTTAAGATTAGGGTGATGAGGGGTCTGTATGCGAAATTCGAATAGAAGTTAGCCTGAACATAAAGAGTGAGAACTGGTGTACCTTTAGGCAGAAAACTGCCAAATAACGTCCTATATTCTTATGACGTCAGGATATAACGATGCTTGGACACTATAATGTTCAAAAACAAAGTGCGACTTTTTGGGTACTTTTTGCCTGCCTAATTTTAGTTCAGTTTCTACTTTTCCATACGTATGCAATGCGGGAGGTAGTAGGGTATTATCCACCAAGCCATGATCAGACATCTTATTTGACGACCAGCTATCATTTGTACGAAGAAATACTCAAGCACGGAGTGGCGAGGACTGTAATAGACTCGGTGCGTTCACCAACTGCAACTGGATTTCTGATGCCTCTAATGGCTGGAGTGTTCTTCATGCTAACGGGAGCGTCAAGATTTAATGCGCTTCTTCTGAATTTCGCCTTCTTTGTCATTCTTCAAATTGTCGTGATAAAGGTGGTGAGAGATCTGAGCGGCGAATTGAGTTTGAGCGTTTTAGCCGTAGGATTATTATTAGCTGTCAATGCACCGTTCTTTTGTGCTGGCGGGATGATGGATTTTCGCATTGATTTCATGGCCTTTTGTCTCTTTGGCATTTTTGTTTCTACGGTTATGAAATCCCGGGTTTTTGAATTAAAAAAATGGTCTTTGATAGCAGCGCTGATAGCGAGTGTGCTAATCCTTTTTCGTTATATCACCGCTGTTTATATAGTCACAATCTTTTGCCCAATGACCATATACCTGCTTTTGGTTAAGTATGGGTTATGGCGTTCTCAACGTTCCGAAGAGCAGAAACGTGTGACCTTAGTAAGGATCAAAAACCTTTTTTTATGTTCAGGGGCCATCGCTATTCTTACTTGCCCCTTTTTATGGATACATAGAAGTGTGATTTATAATTATTACTTCATCGGGCATGTGTTAGGAGAAGAGAAAAATATCAGGGCTGCTGTGCAAGGGATAACTGGTTTGGGTTCCTCTATCTTGTACTACCCAAGGTCAATACTGATTGATCATGTTGGTGTTGGTGCGATGGCAATCACCTGCGCAATTCTCTCGGTTATTCTGATTGGTTACTTCACGGGCGGCAAAAATCTTGAGCTCTCGACTCAGCCTGAAATCTTTTTTCGAGAAGGTTTTGGTTTTCTTACGCTTTGTATTTTGTCTCCAATTTTGGTGTTGACATTAGATACATCCAAATCTCCGGTTGTAGGCAACATAGTTGTTGCCCCTTTGCTCTGGATGGTAATCTTTATTGTGCTTCACCTTAACAGGGGCATGCGAAAGGTAATTGTTAAGGCAATCTTCAATGTTGTGGTTATTATAACGTTATTATACGCTATCAGTAATCAGTTCTCACATTATGGAAGACACGGTAGTCTTTATGACAGGAAAATGTCGAGCGTAACTAAGATGTATGAGGACATAGCCTTGTATTGTGAAAACATGGAGTTGGTTCAGCCACGGATTTCAGTTGATAGAACCCGGGACTATCTGGCCGGGCCTATGCTTTCTTCTTTCTGTTATGAGATTACCGGCAGGCTCCTTAAGCCAATTCCAAAGATCGGAAACTCAGTATTCTCGGTAACTAAAGATGAAACTGTGAGAGGTATCAAGGAAAGTGACATAGTGATTGTTGCTATGTCCACTTATGAGGACCGATCAGTTTTTCCTTTTGACATTTCTATGAAAAGTATCCGGCCGATAATGAAAAAGGTGCTGCATGATGAATTTCTGGCCCTGGGTGATTATTATTTTGATGCATCGACCTTCCGAGTGTATGTCCGTCCGGATTTTAGGATTTCCGGAGTGTCCGGGGGCTGGATTACCAAAGATGGGATCATTTTAAGTATTCCGAGAGATGTCGCAGTGCGGGCGTTTGAGGTTGTGCTTGAAGGGACTTCAAACTTCGAATGGGTTACTCCCGATCTCAAGGTATATGCTGAAGTCATCGATAGCGCTTATCCCAACATTAACTTAGACACACGTATGACAGTGTCAGGCGACAATTACCTGATTCGATGTTCCCTCCCTGAGAAAACCGCTAGTAATTCTTCAATAGATATTCGACTCACTTTCTCTGAGTATTTCGTGCCAAGAGATCTCGGCATTAATGAAGATACAAGGAAACTCGCGATCATGGCACCAAAGACAAGAAAAGTCGTATTAAAATAGGTTCTTTTTAAAAGAGCCTGAAACTTATGAATTGTGAGGGTTGAGCTAATTGGAAAGGTGTCATTATGGTAAATCAGCCCAAAACCACTGAAGATATGCCGGAGATCTCTGTTATTGTGCCGGTATACAAAGAGGAAGAAAACACCCGCCCATTTATTGACCGCATGGAGAACGTCCTACATTCCATGAAGATGGATTTCGAAATTCTCTTCTCTCTTGATCCATCCCCGGGCCGGACAGAAGAGGTAATCGGCCATCATGAAATCAACATCCTACAACCGGTTTGCCAGGACCTGGGAATTTTTCGAAGCGTTATAGAGGCTCATATCGTTTTCCCACATCTTGTGGTAAGAAAAAGTCAACCTTTCCTATATTAACCATCTATTTGAAATGCCTAGTAAAAAGTGAATGATTGATCTGGTAGTCTTGCATGGATTTGGAGGGTGTGCTACGCTGGGCTTATGCACGTAAGTTACACCTGAGGGTATGGTGATATCAAAGAAATCCTGACCATATTGTTTTTATTCGCAAGGCTAAAATAGATCACTGTAGCGGATTCATGAAAGCCGATTTTCCTTGACAGAAAACATTTTTTACTATTTCATCACTCTTAGGTATTATCACCAACCATTCAATTTCTATTCGGGAGGTTACCCAATGAAAAAACACCTCAAAATGTATATACCCTGCTCCTAATATGCTATTCTTACCTGTTGGGAGCTTAAATCCTTTTTTATATTAAGCCCAAATCTTCCAGGAAATGGAGCCTTTGAAACTTTTTGCTCATTCTTAATAGTCTCTATTTGAGTTAAGATATGCAATTTTTTTGAAAGTTATATGTGTTTGTGTTGTTTTCGTAATTCTGTTCTCAATCATTAATGTCTGTGGTGCGGAAAAGAGAGAGACAAAAAGGGTTCTCTATCAGGTATAAATTAATGATATGGCTTTTTTGTCATTTGAACCTCGATTTTTTAAAAAACAGGGTCATTATCAATAGAGGGGGGGACATGCGTACAAAGAGCAGAAATCGCTGGTTGATCGGACTGGCAGGCGTTTTGGTCATAACGGTCTTTTTGATGCATCACACACCGGTGCATGCCTTTCTGAACTTCACGGCAGTGACCCCTGTCGTCGTTCCACCGCCGGACATGTCTAACACCAAACTGGCGTCCACAAAAGTTGCCGTGGATCCGTCCGGTACGGGAACCATTATCCAGCACACCGGCACCCTGACCAACATCACCAAGCTCGCGCCCGCAGCGCCGGAACTGACCATCACCACGCTCGCGCCTGCAGAGGTTGTCGTGGATCTGTCCGGTACGGGAACCATTATCCAGTACACCGGCACCCTGGCCAACATTACCAAGGGACCAGCCAAAAAAGTGGTCCTGGTGGATACGCTCCCTGCTGGTGTAACCTTTGTCAGTTCCAGTCACAACGCCGTCTATGATTCGGGAGCTAATACGGTCACCTGGAATCTCGGAAACCTCGGACCG
>Ga0207996_1002286_pt1 | contig 11929 bp, 8 predicted proteins | sample AntAceMetag02UKG_FD_184773 | JGI IMG/M metagenome (GOLD analysis project Ga0207996, IMG submission 184773) | Saline lake microbial communities from Ace Lake, Antarctica - Antarctic Ace Lake Metagenome 02UKG (SPAdes) (version 2) | ecosystem: Environmental > Aquatic > Non-marine Saline and Alkaline... | reverse complement strand
GTACTCGCTCTCTTGATAGACAGCAATCCAGAAGCCCGGCATTCTGGATATCAGCGGGTAGTCACTGCTTCCTTTCCGGTCTTTATTTGCATAAGTGATGCCGGTCATAATCAATACGATGAAAATGATTGTGCATACTCGAAAAATAAGTTTCATGGTGACCCCTTTATTAATTGCTTACACCTAAATGCACGGCAATGTCGACCTACTTGTGATTAAAATTAAGCCTAAGAAAAAAAGCGATAACCAAGACCATTGGGAAAACTATCAGAAACCAAGTATATAGTTCTTGATGCTCTGCATTAATAAACGGGGGAACAATTGTTCCACTTATTTCCGCAATAGCTGCAAACATTGCAATTATCGTGAGAGGGTTTTTTATTGTCCCTACCTTTTCAATCACGCGTTATGTTGAGCTTAACATAAAATATTGGGAATCAAGGCCCAGGCATAGCAGGGGGTGGCGCTCTTTTGTAAAACAGAACCCAGCCTTTCTATAAACCAGTTTCGATCCGTATTGTCTCTGAAAATATTGCGCCGTTCAATGCCTCTGCAGATGATGTGATGCAAGGCGCCCGGCGCATCTATTCTTGCTTGACGTGGCATGTAACTTCATTACCATAAACAAATGAAAAAAAGAAACGCGTAATTTCAACCCCGTCCCCCTGTTCCCTGACTTTCCCAAAGCAGAGAGGTCCTTACCCCTTTTTTCCGTCTCTTTTTTTGGAATCAGCGGTTTCCAGTCTATGCAGCAGCCTGCGCATGTTTTCCGAATAAGGCGACTTTATTTTCTCGAAAATAGCCAGGCTCTGTTTGCAGTATTGTCCGGCCTTTTCCATCTGCCCCAGAGCGTAGTAAGCCATCCCCAGATTGCCCAAATGGTTTCCCTCGCCTTGGCGGTCACCGATCTTACGAGAAACGGCCAGGGCCTGGTTATAGTATTCAATCGCCTTGTTATACTGGCCAAGAGCGCCATAAGCCATGCCCAGGTTGCCTAAACGAATTCCCTCGCTTTGACGGTCGTCGATCTTACGGAAAATTACCAGGGCCTGGTTATAGTATTCAATCGCTTTATCATACTGGCCAAGAGCGCCATAAGCCATGCCCAGATTGCCCAAACGGCTTCCCTCGTTTTGACGGTCGCCGATCTTACGGAAAATTACCAAGGCCTGATTGTGGTATTTAATCGCTTTATCATACTGACCAAGCGCGCTGTAAGCCATCCCCAGCTTGCCTAAATTGTTTCCCTCACCTTGACGGTCGTCGATCTCACGGGAAATGGCCAGTGCCCGGTTATAGTATTCAATCGCCTTGTCATACTGGCCAAGAGCACTGTAAGCCATGCCCAGGTTGCCCAAACGGCTTCCCTCGCCTTGATGGTCGCCGATCTCACGGGAAATGGCCAGGGCCCGGTTATAGTATTCAATAGCCTTGTCATACTGGCCAAGAGCACCGTAAGCCATGCCCAGGTTGCCCAAATGGCTTCCCTCGCCTTTGCGGTCGTTGATCTCATGGGAAATGGCCAGGGCCTGATTATGGTATTTAATCGCTTTATCATACTGACCAAGCGCGCTGTAAGCCATCCCCAGCTTGCCTAAATTGTTTCCCTCACCTTGACGGTCGTCGATCTCATGGAAAATGGTCAGGGCCTGTTTCTGATATTCAATCGCTTTAACATACCGACCAAGAGAAAAGTAAGCATCACCCAGGTTGCCGAGACTGTTTCCCTCACCTTGGCAATCGCCGATCTCACGGGCAATGGCCAGGGCCTGTTTCTGGTATTCAATCGCTTTAACATACTGACCAAGGAAAAAATAAGCATCACCCAGGTTGCATAGACTGTTTCCCTCGCCTTTGCGGTCGTTGATCTCACGGGAAATGGCCAGAGCCTGGATCTGGTATTCAATCGCTCTGGCATACTGACCAAGAGCTATGTAAGTCATGCCCAGGCTGCATAGACTGTTTCCCTCGTCATTCTTGTCTTTGCTGTTTCTATACATCCCTAAGGCGATTTGATAGTTTTTTAAAGCCGTCTTGAAATCGCAGGTGACAAAATAACTGTTGCCGATGGACAAATAACAAGAAGGGATTTTAACGATTTCGAGGGCGCTTTTAAAAAAGAGGATGGCTTCTTTAAACTGGTTGTTTATATAAGCATCATCCCCCTTTTGATATAATTGCAACACATCTATTTTCTGCTCTTCAAAAGCGGCTGCCAGCTCTTTTTCAATCTCGCTGTTTACCTTTTCAAGCGAAGGGTTCTCGGGTTTATAATCCGTGCATTTTGCGATGATCTGTTCGACCGCCTGCTCTGTTACAGTAAGGGGTGGTTTTGTTTTGAAAAGGTTAATCCGAGGAACAATCAAATTACATAACGCTATTAATAAACCCAGAATAAAAAGTCTTATAACAAGAATTTTTGCAACATGCGGCGCTGTCTTTCTTTTTGTTATATAGTCAAAAAGAAAAATGAGAAATGCAAAAACACCTACTACAAAATTAATAATAAGAACTATCATATCCATAATGCCCCAGGATTTTGCATTTTAAAAATCGAATAGACTGGAACGGTATAAAAATCTAAAATACCATACCATCCTCAAGCAATGGGTTAACACCAAATCTAATCAGCTTCGGTTACTTATTATTCTTCCGCGTCCTTATGCTTCCCCTGCAATTCAACCGTCAAAATAGTCAGGGAGCCCTGCCGGATACCCACAAAGATCCAGCCTGAATTATAAAAATAGCCAAGGACAATAAAACGATTATTAATGAGTCTTTGGGGCAAAAAGCTGTCAAGAAAACGGATGCGGCAAGCACCGCGAAATATTTTTATCAGTCCTGAGTTGTGCGATTTTCAGGGAAGCGCTGTGCTGAGATTTTGATGCGCAAGAGATCGGTGCAGAGCAACTTAAAAATCGCTCAATTCAGGTCGATATATCTTGATGGTCGGTTTTGTTTTCTATTTCAGGAGGTCGGCGTCAGTCTGAATCTCAGGAGTTCAGTTGGACAGATCACTGGTTATTGAACCGCGATGCCCGCAAATGGAATACATCCGCACATCCTGTAATAATGATTCTACCGTTGCCTGTAAAAACTGTCAAGGCGGAAAAAATTAGGAATATCAGGTAACCATTGAAAAAAGGCACCCTCCGCGGCCGCGGCCCTTATTTCGATTCAAAAGTGTTTAACCATCGATAATAACGGCGATCAGGGCATCGATCAAGCAAAATTTGAAATGCCCGTGGCTTTGGCCCTCGTGTTTGATATCCGGGTTTGTGGGCGTTCCCGGCAGGAGCTTGTGCCGACATACCGGGCAAAAAGCCTTAGAGGATCAATTTCACCCCTGAAAACATCACGCTAAGCCCCAAAATATCCCCTGTTTTTAATCTTTTACTTGACATACTGGCGGGTTGTCTTGGTCCGACCCGGGAATACGGTCCGCCCGGGAATACAATCAGGGAGGATTTCCGCATGGCCCTCATGATGTATGCTTCCTTATCATCCACCATTTCAGTGATGGGGTCTTCGAAGCAACCGTGTGAGGCCAAACACTTAGGAATGAATGCACCGGAGGCAGAATACACTGTCAGCCGGGGTGAAAAAATCGTCAAAAATTATAAATGCCGAGCAGACAGGAATGGTATTTGCTTATTCATGAATGTCCTGGATAGCCCCCAAACCTGCGGCCTTCCCTCCAAGTTTTAACAATAATTAATTCGGAGTAATTATTAAGTTGACAAAAGTTTACAAATAAACTATCGGTATTCATATGGAAAAGAAATTAAATATCAGGCGTATAAACTTGGTGATGAACACGCTTGGGCTGAATCAAGCCGGACTTTCTAAGCAACTTGAGGTATCAAGAACAATTGTTTCTGCTTGGTTTAAGGGAGATAAATTTCCTAGACCGGATAAATTGTTGAAATTAGGAACAACCCTCGGGCTTTCTTTTCAAGACCTCGTTGAAAAAGCAATTACCGAAAACGAACCAATCGTCGCTTTTAGGAAAAAAGGATCTCGGAAAACCAGGGATTCACATTTGGCCCAAGCTAAAGAGATGGGGCAGTTGCTTGAATTGTTAGTTCCTTTCATCCCTTTTGACCGTATGTTTCAACCGCCTGCTTTAAAAAACCCGAGATTGGCGTATAGTTTTATTCAAAAGGCCGCACACCGTATCCGGCAAGAAATCGGCGTAAAAAACAATGAACCAATAGAATTCGAGCAGTTAATAAAAAAAATTAATGCATTTGAGGTGATCCTGATCCCAGTGTTTCATGGCAGCAAAGAAAACCATGAAAATGCACTTCACATTCTGCTGCCATCATCGAACACCACTTGGATTTATCTGAATTTAGATAGCAACACCCATGATTTTAAATTCTGGATGGCCCATGAACTCGGCCATGTTATATCACCTTCGTTGAGGGGGGACACCGCCGAGGATTTCGCGGACACATTTGCCCAGGCGCTTTTGTTTCCCGAAAACAAGGCAGAGATAGCGTACGCCGCCTTAAGCAAGATAAGATCCAAAAAAGATCTGATAAATAAAATCATCGAGATATCCAAACCTCTGACGATTTCGCCAGTAACGATCTATAAAGCCGTCAACAATTATGCGGTTGAAAAAAATCTTCCTGAAATTTCCCTGGCGTCTGATATTTATGCCGCTACGGTCAATTTCAATAAAACCTACCCAAACGTTAGCGAATCCCTGACCGGTAAAGAACCTGTGTCCGTTGCCAAGTACATTGATATTACAAAAAAGATGTTTCATAGCCCATTTTTCGACATCCTGAGACTATACCTATCAGAAAATGAAAAATCTGCCGGATTTATCCAATCAATTCTGGATACTTCGCTACTGGACGCCAAAGAAATTCATGCAAAGTTGGTGGGTTAATGGCCAGGTACAGAATTTTGCTCGACAGCAACGCCTATTTACGAATCGCCTAGTTTTCACCCCCTTCTCAACGAAAGCTTCGGAGAACAAGGCTATACGTTTTATCTGATACCTGAATTTCAAAAAGAATTTAATAAAAGCCCTCGTTTAAAGAATAAATTCGGCTGGGTCGACCAGTCCGAATATGTCAAAAACAGAAAACACCGCCTTCGAATACTCAGAAATCAAACCAAGCAAATCAATCTCACCTATTCATACCTCTGGGCGCACAACATAAGCGAAGGCATCGGCGCATCAAGGGTGGATGTCAAAGCACTCGCATATGGTACGGTGCTCGGAGTGCCGGTAGTGACCGATGACCGCGATATGACCGAACTGGGGAAAGCTTTTGGCATAAAAATGTGGGGATTATTGGACCTGCTGAAAATCATACACACTGCTGGTCAAATCGACTGGAAGGCGATCAAAACCCTCCTGGATTATCTCGAATACATCAAAGACTTGCCGTATTTTTCGTTCAAACAAGAGGTCATTAAGGCTTTCAAACAAAGTGCTTGAAACGGTTATTTTCTCTTTGTCAGACCAAATTTCGCCCTTTACTATCATGCTGTTTTCCTGCTGTGCTTTTGCTTACGCCACCGCATGATCGACTATGGCATCAGCCAATTGGACTTGAGTGGTTTGGGCATCATCAAGCCGAGACTTGAGGGTGTCGCAGAGGGCCATCAGTTCATCGACTTTGGCAACGATGCAGTGTTGTTCGGCTATAGGGGGGAGAGCCAAAACATGAGCACGAAGCTTTCCTATCGAAACGAATGGTTGGACCCCACCTGCCGCCTTTTCCTTCATCATGACAGCGGCAAATTCAAGGACAATTTTTAGATAACTTGGGGACGCTAATTTCGTATCATAAAATGGGGGTCAAGTCTGCCCTTGACTCATTTATAATTTTGACAAGCGTCAAGAGCAGACTTGACCCCATTTCACATAATTCAAAACTGAATAGACTCTAATTACCTGCTTTTGTCAAGGAATTCCCCAAAATCAAAAATGGGAAACAGGATCTGGAAAAGAGTGAACAAATTATTAATTTCGCAAAAATTGGCATTATTAATAATTTGCGGAAAAACGGGGTTGAAATTGCGTGTTTCTATTGCTTCAGGGTCAATTTTTAATCAGCCACCAGACCACGACCTCTTTCGACTGCCCGGATCATTGCCGGTTTTCAAAAGCAGGTGGAAATAGTGGCTGGGAACCAACGCCCGGGCATAACAGGGTGTAATGCTCTTTTGTAAAACAGAACCCACCCAGCCTTTCTACAATCCGGTTTCGATCCTTATTGTCCCTGAAAATAGTGCGCCGCTCGATGCCCCTGCAGATGATGTGATGCAGGGCACCTGGCGCATCTATTCTGGCTTGACGTGGCATGAATTCCTTCTACCATAAACAAATACAAAAACGCGAAATTTCCGTCCTCATTTTAGCGGCCATGCGGTTTCGAGAGAATAGGAAAATAGTAGGAAAATATCATTTAGATCCATGATGCATGACAATCCAATGGACATCCCCAAAACCACTGTTTTTATACAAATAATTTGAGAAACTTATAATTTTATGGGTCCCCAAAAACATTAATCTGCGATAGCTTTTTCAACCAGTTTCATAACCTCGTTTACGGGTATTCTTTGTTTTGTCTTGGCAATAAATCCTGTTTTGTGAGCAAATTTTATTTTCTCATCGCCTTCCAGTTTAGAAAAATCCACGTCCGTAGCCTTATTTAGCCTTGCCAGTCGCCAGCCTTCCCCACGGCCGTCATAGCTAACTGAGATTTCAGCAGGCGGATCCATCCGGCTGCTATACCGTTGGACACCGGTTGAATCATTTGTCAGGCCAATCAATACGGTTTTGTTTTTTACGATACATTTTTCGGAATTTGCCCAGAATTCAAACTGTGAAGAGAGGATACTGGCACCCTTAATTACATTTTGTCCGAATGAGCGCATCAAGGGGTAAATCTCACCGGGATTTTGTTCAAACAGTTCAAGAAACCAGATTTCAATCGGGTTGATAAAAGGCAAGAGGTTTTCAATACCCAGCTCATCAGCAATTTTAAAGGGGCCGAAACGATCAAATTTATCCTTGAATTCCCACCAGGGTGTAATGCTGAGTGTGGCCGTAAGGCCTAAATGGTCAGCCACCAACATAAAGCTTGCAGGGGTGTCAGTACTTTGATGATGATCAAAATTTTTCAAGTCGGGTTCAAGCTTCATGCCCACATCAATCACCCAGATTTCGGGATTTTCCAGTTCCGCTTCTGTGGGGTGTCGGCGTTCTATCGTATAAGTGACGTCATCATTGACGGCTAATACAAGGGATATGGCAAAAAAATCATCAAAATGGGCTGAGCCCGGATGTGTAATAATCAGATTGTTCACTTCAAAAGCGCCTTTTTAAAAATCCTGTTTTCCTTTGTTATCATTTGATTGTTCGATCATGTTTTGGTTTGACCATCCGTATTTAATTTAAAATTAGGTTTCTTTGCTTCCATTAACAACCGGGTATTCTAAAGTAATTTTACCCAATTTCCCTTTTCTGAATTCACTCAAAACAACACCGGACACCCGCATATAATCGACAATACCCGCTTTCAAAAGGCAGCCCCTTTTGGCTGCAATAGTTTCCATAATTTCAAGGGGCGTTTTATCTTTAATATCAATTTTAAACCTGGTACATAATTCTTCCGGGACAATTTCAACCAGTTTTTCTATAAGATCAGATGCAAGAGCCCCCACATCCAGAACATCATCATTTATGGTTCCGATAAAGGCGAGATTTAAAAAAGTGTCTTTATCTTCTCTGGGGCGCAAAATTCCAGGCGTATCCAGCAGTTCAAGTTGTGATTTTGTCTCTATCCACTGTTTAGCCCGTGTAACTCCGGGCTTATTGGAAGCTTTGGCCTTTTTTTTCCCGGCTATGCAATTTATCAAAGTGGATTTACCCACATTGGGTATACCCACCACCATGGCGCGTATGGATTTATTTTTGATGCCAGCCTTTTTAATTACCTTACGGGTTAAATTTGTAATATTTTTTAAACCATCACCGTTAACAGCACTTACCAGCGCTGCCTCGGTATCACCACTGTTAAAAAAAGAAACCCACTTTTTGTTGCCTTCATTACTGCTAAGGTCGCATTTATTCAAAATTACAATTTTTGCTTTTTGCCTGATTATTCTATCAATATTCATATCTTTACTGGATAAGGGAGCCCTTGCATCCAAAACCTCGAAAACAATATTTACGGCTTTCAAACTCTTTTTTAAAAGATCCTCAGAATCTTTCATATGTTTTGGAAACCAGGATACATTTTTAGTCATTACAAACACCATTTATATTTTATATGCAGTTTTTTTTAATACCTATTTCCGAGGAATCCCCGGCGCTACCGCTCGTACCATTCGTGCCATGTTTATTCAATACCAAGTAAGATTTTCTTTGACAATACTTACCATGGATCTCCCCGGATCTCCCACAATTTGAGACCCGGAGCTGTTTTATTACATCCTGTATATACAAAAATGTGGTTTATTGTCAGCCAGAAGGAAAATGAGGAAATGCTGGATATTGCGTCGCGCATGTCCCTTGCAGATGATGTGATGCAGGGTACCTGTCGCATCTATTCTGGCTTGACGTGGTCTACGGCCTTTTGAACCCGGCCGATATTTCTGCCTGCTGCTGCGTGGTTTGTCTGGAATTGTACGTTCAATAATTTCCGATTCAAGCAGGGGCGTAAGGTAATTTTTTTGAAAAGTTTTCCAGTGTTTCAACTCAAGCAATACCATAATTTCAGATGCTTTTCGAGGTTCCATGCAAAAGGTCAATACTTGTGCAATGACTTGTGCGGTGACTTGTGCGGTCAGATCCGGAAACTCACTGGAATTGCCTTTTAATAAGTTGATTTCACTTGTTTTAACTTTATTTTCAACTTGTGCGGTGACTTGTGCGGTGGTTTGCTGCCGGGCAGGTAAAACAGCCGGCCGAAAGTTCACGTACACGGAATCGGCCTGTTCCGACCAAACCGGCTTGGGGTTGCCATTTTCCGTGTATGGTATAGTCCCTGTGGCACAATGCATTGGCCAATGCTTCCCGGGTTGCACGCGGTGGATACCAAGGCTGGTCTTCCCGGATCATTTTCCCGGAAACAACACGTTCGGCAATGGGTACATGATCCATCAAAAATGTAAGGTCCGCCGCCGCCGGATATTATCAAAGCAATAACCGTCGCGCCACTTTTAAGCTGTACTGTTTCAATGTCCGGAAAAGCCGGGGGTTCGATACGACTCAGTTCGGATGATAATGCACGCAATGTCTGATCTGTGACATCCTGGCCGACAATGGTGCCGTTGTCTCGCACCCCGAACAGCACGCAGCCGCCAATGTCGTTGAGCATGGCGCAAACGGCCCTGGCCGCATTGGTCCGCTGGCCGGTGGACTGTTTGAACTCCAGCCGTTGGGATTCACCTTTATCAACAAGCGCTTCGAGTTCCTGAATATTCATTGATTCGGGGGCTCATCCTTTCTGCCATTTTCCTGTGACTACCTGTTAAAAAATAACTATCTGAAAGGTCGTACCTATTTCAACCCGAATATCAAGGCATCCGCACCCCTGCGAAGAGTTTCATCCGAGGCCTCAACCGCCCAAACTTTCAGCAGACTTATTATCAGATCTTCCCTGCCTTTTGCGTATCGATTCAAATATCCTCTGGCCACGGGCACATCGCCCTTTCGATAGGCCAGAAACATGCCGTGGAGTATGCCCCATTCGGTTTGATGATTTTCCAATCTGCGCGGATGGCGTTCATCCGGCCGGGCCAGACGCAGTTTGGAGCCTTTTTTTACCAACGGAGCCTGGAACCCAATATCTTCGGATTCTGAACCGTTGGCGTTGTCCAATTGGGCAACAATATATAAATAGCCAAAAAAAATGTCAAAAAAATAGATGAGCGTCGTCCCCTTCCGGTGATATGTCCCACGCTCGATACAACCCTTTCAGGTTTCCGAGCATGCGGTTTCGAGGGAATAAGAAAATAGTAGGAAAATATCATTTAGATCTCATGATGCATGACAATCCAATGCACATCCCCAAAACCACTGTTTTTATACAAATAATTTGAGAAACTTATAATTTTATGGGCCCGAAATCCTTTTCAGTGTCAATCGAGGTCGTACATTTCTTTAGCGAAGGAAAGCAAACCAGCTTGCTCTAATTTGATCAGCGGCACCAGGAACGCCACCTGAACGACGCCGGGTAAACGCCCAATTTCGATCGCGCCGGTTATCGTCGCCCGATTACGGACCTCGGCAACACCCATGTCCAGCAATGCAGCAGCGCGTTCAAGTCCGTTCTCAGTGGCGGCATTGATCGTCCCGCCCGTACCGATGACTGAGATCGGGGCACTTTTTTCTATTTCAGCCTGGCCCCATTCTTGGGCCAGATCGGCGGCACGCTGTTTCTCTTCCGTGGTCAACGGGCGGGCCAAGGGTGGAAGGTCTTCGACAAGAGGAAACAGTACCGGTCCCTCGAGCCGCCGACCTTTGACGACATCAACCTGCAGCGTCGCCGTGCCCGACACGTCCATTGTGTGTCCGGCGATTTCGCCGTCTCCTTGCAGGGCATGCATGTCGCCCACATAGATCCCGCCTCCCGGTACTTTGACAGGAACCAGCAGAATAGTTCCCGGACGGACGGCGTCTATGTCCATGTGTCCGTCGGTGCGCAGTTCCAGTTGTTCCGCCGTCACGGCGTATTCATGGGGCGCGCCGATCAAAAACGTGCCAAAGTCTCCGGCGTTGTGTGAATCCGGCAGACGAACACCGGGGGTAGAGCCAAGTTGTCCCAAAAAAGGGCGCATCCGGCCAATGGTTCCGACCAGATCGGCCGGGGCAAGCACCAGGACAGAATTCTGCTTGGAATTGTCCGGGCATGCAGAATAGGATTGGGGGTCTTGGGCGATGCGATCGGCCGTTGCTTTGTCTACTGTCAGGCAGACCTGGCCGGTTTTATCGAAGACAACCGTATACCCGTGGGTGAAGCGAAACGGAGTTACGGCTTTGCCGCATTTTACGCACCGAATGGCCTCGGGGCCCGTGCCTTCGATTCGTGTTTCAGGGTAGAGTGTGTCACAGCTCGGGCACTTGGCGGCGACGTACGGATCACCCAGAAAGTATCCATCGACCATTTCATCGTTTCCGGACGCGGTGGCCATCGAAGTGACGTTCACATTACGGATGCGAATGGCTATCGCGTCTCCCGGTTCGGCATTTTCAACGGCAACCGGCTGAGTAACCTCGTGGCCACCCCTCAGCGAGGGGGTCATCATCGGCCCCCAGCAGCCAGGGTTCGTATTGGCAATAATGGTTCCACCATCCTTTACCGGACCCAGCATCGGTTTGCCGGGGTCTATGATGCCATCGGTATAAGTATCTACAAAAACAGTAGTCTTGGCCCGGGCTTTTTGTTTCATCTTTTTCCTCCTTTTGTCCATCAGGTTGGCTTGTGAAATCAACTTTCGTAAAAAACGGTTATTGAAGAGTACTTATCCAAGCGCTTTTAATTGTAAGAAATTAACAATTAAGATGCAACCCCCGATATCCATCAAATCTAATGCCACCCATAACACTAGGCGAAATACGTCTTCCGGTGTCGATCAAGATTGGCCTGATCCGGCCAGTAACGCTTTTTTTCAGGCTTGAAGATGGGGCGATCCATCAATGTCAGCACGTGTCCAGGCATGTTGCTGTTGATACGCACTCGATCGGAAACCAGCACTTCGTATGTTTTGCCCACGCTCATCAACCCTTCGTCGAAGGACCAGTGGCACAACCGGCACAGGCACAGACCGTTGGTGGGCAGGTCGTCATGACTTTCGCTCCAGGGAACGATGTGGGCGGCCTCCACCACGGTGTGCCCTTCCGGCGTGCGCATGCGGATTCCGCACAAGGCGCAGCGGTGATCGTAGAGGTTGA
>Ga0207996_1002281_pt1 | contig 11950 bp, 5 predicted proteins | sample AntAceMetag02UKG_FD_184773 | JGI IMG/M metagenome (GOLD analysis project Ga0207996, IMG submission 184773) | Saline lake microbial communities from Ace Lake, Antarctica - Antarctic Ace Lake Metagenome 02UKG (SPAdes) (version 2) | ecosystem: Environmental > Aquatic > Non-marine Saline and Alkaline... | reverse complement strand
CAGCCCCGCCATCGAGTAGAGTTCCTTTGTGGGACGCCCTTTGTCAGACGAAAAGTCCTGCGCCAGTTCTTCCGCCGGCATAACCGCCAGCAAACTGCGCCGGAAGATGCCGTGCCAGCCGGTCTGTAGACGAGCGAGATTACGAAAGCCGAAGTGCCCCAACTCAGGGTCAAACATCCCGATTTGTTTTGGATCAACCATGTACTTCATTATAGACATATCCTCCTGAGCATCATATAGATACAATGAAGGAAGGGCGAAAATATGTCAAGAGCAAAAGTGATGTATTCCTCTCTGTGATAATCGGTTGCAACACAAAATACTTTTGTCGGTGGCGCCATACTGTGGAAACATTTTTTCCATAGTGTGGAAAAATCGCGAAACATTCTTCCATAGTATGGAGCCCCCCATGCGGCCGCTACGCCTCCCAACCTCGAAGAGAGGCGGGAGGGGAATCCGGCTACCGGGTTAGGCCTTGATCAGCTTCGGCGGATGGAACTTCTTCATCCACGCGAGCTGGAAGATCATCATGACCTGATTGACCGACCAGTAGAGCGAGAGCCCGGAGGGGAAGGAATAGAACATGAAGGTGAAGAGCACTGGCATCATCATCATCATTTTCTGCTGCTGCGGGTCGCTGGTGGGGGTCATGCGCTGCTGGATCCACATCGTCACACCCATGAAAATGGGCAGGATGTTGATGGGGAACGGAAGGACGCCGACAAAGAGATTCTCAGGAGTGGACAGATCTGAAATCCAGAGGAAGGAGGAGAAGCGCAGTTCAATCGCCCCGCGGAGCACGACGAAGAGAGCGAAGAAGACGGGAATCTGGACCAGCATGGGTAGACAGCCGCCCATCGGGTTGATCTTGTGCTCCTTATAGATCGCCATCATCTCCTGCTGCTGCCGCTGCGGATTGTCCTTATTCTTTTCTTTCATCGCGGCGATGATCGGCTGGACTTCCTGCATGTGGCGGGTGCTGGACATGGACTTGTGGTTCAGCGGCCAGAAGATGAGGCGGATGAGAAGGGTCAGGAGAATGATGGCCAAGCCATAGCTGTGGGGCCAGATGTGGTCATGGATCCAGATGATGATTTTCAGGATCAGGGTGCCGATGGGGCGCCAGAAGCCGAGTTGCAGGATGTCTTCCTGATGGGGGCCGTTGGCTTTGAGCAGGCCATAGACCTTGGGCCCCATGTACCAGGTGGAGGTCTGGGTCAGGGTCTGTCCGGCACCGAGGTCATAGTCCGGCATGAACAGGGTTGCGGCGACCTTCTCCATGGGGTGGGAGGTCTTCGGGAAGAGGAACAGGAAGGTGGAGCTGACCGGGGCGCCATAAGCGGCCTCCACGCGGCATTCGTCGGCGGCGGCTTCGGGGGTCAGAATCTGGGTGAAATATTTGCTTTTGACCGCGGCCCAGTCCACGGGATCGGCGGCTTCATCCGGGCCTGGGACCGTCTGAGACTGGATGACGGAATCCTCCTCGTTGAACCACTTGCCGAATTTCTTGGCCCAGTATTTAACGGACTCGCTGCCGGTGAGGGTGTCTACGCCGAGCAGCGGGGTGCGGGCGTCTTTCTCGCCGGGAAGATTGACCATGAATCCCGACTGGAGACCGTAGTCACGTAGGGCGATGGTGGCGCCGGAGGTGTTTTCCACCTGATCTTCAATGCGGACCTGATAGCCTTCGTCGAGGGTCAGCGTGCGGTTCAGAACCAGGCCGTTGGGAAGGACCTTCTGGTACTGGACCTCCAGATCATTGGCATCGACCATCTCGAAGCCGGCATTCGGAGCCAGGCCGGGATAGCCGACCGGGGCGGTGGCGGGCCGGCCGCTAAAGTCATAGGCTACTCGTTCTTCCGATTTGTCGGCGAGGGGGTACTCCATCAATTTGGCTTCGACCACACCGGCGCCACGCGAGGACAGGGTGAGTTCCAGCTGTTCGTTGCCCAGCGTATGGAGCACTTCGGGTACGTCTTCGACGACTTCGGCCGGAGCGGTGGCTTCGGTGTCACCGGTCGCTTCCAGCGCGGCGGGTGCCGCTTCGGCCACATCAATGGTGGCTTCGGAGGCCGTAATTGTGGTTTCGGAGGGAAGGGTGGCTTCCTCGGTCACCTCCACCACGGCGGGAACTGGCTTTTCTTTCGGCGGGAAAATCTTGGAAATAAATTTCCGGTCAAGGGTCGGGTACGCCAAAAAGATGGCGAAGATGACGACAATCGGGATCAGGTCTTGTTTTTTCATAATGGTTCTCTCACTTAAATTCAGTTTTTCTTCTTCGGGGGGACGGGATCCAGCCCGCCCGGATTCCACGGATGACAGCGTCCAATCCGTCGGAGACCGAGTAAAACGCCGTACCCTACTCCATGAATACGGATGGCTTCCAGCATATAATTCGAACAAGAGGGCTCAAACCGGCAGCAGTTTCCGAAAAAGAGAGAAAAGGTCTTCTGATAGACCCGGATCAGGAAGCAGGCACTGGCGGCAATCGGGTTCATCGGTCCGAGGGAGGAATCAAGCCAGCCTGCTCAGACAGTTTTAGAAGTTCAGCGATCAGGGCTTTTGACTCCACCTTCAGAATCGAGTGGCGGGCCACCAGCACGACATCATCGCTGGAGGCGGTGAAACGATGGCGGTTCCGGCGGAAGGCATCGCGCAGGCGACGCTTGGCCCGGGCGCGGTGAATGGCATTGCCCACTTTTTTGCTGGCCACCACCCCCAAGCGCATCGAGGAATCCGGTGCGGAGTGAAGAAACAAGACCATATAGCGTCCATGCCATCGGCGGTTCTGGTCATAGGCCTTCCTAAATTGAGCCGTATAGCGCAATCGCTGTTTGGGGCCCAGTGTCTCACGGACACAAAACACCCGGCTACTCTCCGTTGAAGGGGGAATGGCCGGGCAGTCGTCGCCGGAAGTCATTGATGAGGGAGCCCCAGCGAGGGGGACAGAAATCTATCGGTCGCTGACGGTCAGAGCCTTGCGGCCCTTGGCCCGACGGCGGCTCAAGATCTTGCGGCCGTTGGCGGTGGCCATGCGGCAGCGGAATCCGTGCTTGCGTGCACGTTTGATTCTGGAGGGATGATATGTCGGTTGCATGAAAGAAGCCTTTCTGGGGTAAATTGAAGCGTGTGTTTAGCGTTTTTCAGGTTCCGCTGTCAACTTCTTTATGCCCGCTCCTGAATCGAAACAGTTCCCAATCAGGCTTGTTTTCAGGAAAAAATTCTTCATACTTTCCACAGAAAGATTAAAGAAACCCGGCCCGGACCGGAAAAGAAAAGGAATTAAGATGAGAACATGTGCTAAGTGGGTGTCCCTTTTTTGTTTGGTGGGCGTTTTGTTTACAGGGATGACCTGGGCGGACGGAAATCTGCGCTATTCCATTACCGTGAGCAAGTTCCCGAATGAGTCCGGCTGGTCCGGCCAATGGGATGTGGGCCACGGATTCTCGACAATTTTGACGGATGCACTGCAGCAGAGCAAGAAGTTCATCGTTCTGGGCGATTCCGAGATGCGCCAGGAAGCCATGGCAGAGCAGGACCTTGTGGCGACCGGCCGGATGGCTGGAGGGAAGAAGGCTCCCAAAATGGGACGAATGACGCCGGCGCAGCTGCTGTGCCGCGGTTCGATTACGCACGTGCAGAATGAAACCTCCGGCGGCAAGGGCGGCTTGAATTTCAAGGGGTTCAAAATCGGCGGCTCCAAGGGCAAGGCCGAAGTCAACATTACGATTTATCTGGTGGACAGCGAGACCGGCCAGGTCAAGGCATCCCAGAAGATTGTTGGACAGGCCGGGCGTCGTGGACTGGGCGTAGGTTATAGCGGGAGCGCGCTGGGAGGGCTGGGTGGCGATCTGGCCGGGTTCCAGAACGACAATGTCGGTAAAGCCTGTGAAGATGCCGTGGCGCAAGCGGTAGACTTCCTGACCGAGCAGCTCGAGTCCATTCCCTGGGAAGGTTCGATCATGATGGTGAAGGGCGACAAGGTCATCATCAACCGCGGCGAACGCGAAGGCGTGACCGTGGGGCAGACCTTCCAGGTGGGTTCCATAGAGGAACTGGTGGACGAAGATACCGGCGAGGTGCTGGATGTGGATATCACCCAGGTCGGGACCATCAAGGTCGATAAGACCAAAGAGAAGCTGGCCTATTGCAAGCCCATCAGCGGCGGTGCAGAAATGGCCAAGGGCATGACCGTCATGCCGCTGGACTGATCCTCCGGATTCGGAAACACCACAGCCGGCCCTCTCAAGGGGGGCCGGCTGTATTTATGTCTGGTTTCCATATCCAAATTCCAAGGTTTTGGAAGAGGGAGATGGGTTCGGGAAACAAGAAACACAGGGGAAACGGTGATCCTCGACGCCGTCTGGCAGAACAACTTGGCTCGGTAGGAACGCCTCGCCAACCCAAATGCCCGATTCAATCGCCTTGGATAGGGCGAACCCTCAGGCTGAACCGCGGCGACATCTGAGGATGCACTTCCGGTCTTGTCTTCTCTGCCTACTGTCTTATGACCACTCCCTACTCCCTACGCACTACAAACTGCTTCCCCGCCTTCTCTCTTCTGCCGCTCAGCCGACTTCGACATAGGCCTGGCGTTCCTGGCCATCATCGACGAGGTGAATCTTCCCATCGGGCTGTTCTTCGCCGTCCACCCAGACATGGCGGGTGATGGAGGTGTCGTCGCCGACCTTCTTGATCTGGATGTGATAGAAGGTGTTCCAGAAACGGTAGGTGATCTTGAATTCGCTCCAGTCTTCCGGGAAGAGGGGGGTGAAGGTGAGCACATCGGTATGCAGATGGATGCCGAGCAGGTCGCCCACCAGCAATTGGTACAGCCAGGCGGCGGATCCGGTATACCAGCTCCAGCCGCCTTTGCCTTCGTGGCCCGGGGCGGTGTAGAGGTCGGCGGCCAGGACGTAGGGCTCGATCCGGTAGGTGGCCGCATGCTCGGGGGTATCGCCGTGCCGGACGGGATTCAGCAGCTGGAACAGCTCCCAAGCCCGCTCGGGTTGGCGCATCGCCGCAACGGCCATCGCCATCCAGACGGCGGCATGGGTATACTGGCCGCCGTTTTCGCGGACGCCGGGTACATAGCCTTTGATGTAGCCGGGATCCCACGGGGCGGTGTCGAATGGCGGATCGAAGAGGCGGATCAGCCGCAGGTCCGGGTCGACCAGTTTATCCTGGGCGGATTGCATGGCGATCGGCGTTCGCACGGGATCGCCTGCGCCGCTGAGAACGGCCCAGCTCTGCGGCAGCGAATCGATGCGGCATTCCGGACTCTTCGCGGAGCCCAGGGGTGTGCCGTCATCGAAGAAGGCCCGCAGATACCACTCGCCATCCCAGGCCTGGGCGTTCAGGTTCCGGGTGAGTTTTTCGGCGGCCTGAGTGCACTCGGCGGCGAAGGCGGCATCGTTCCGCTGTTCGGCGAGGGTTGTGAAATCCCGGAGGACGCGGACCAGGAAGAATCCCAGCCAGACACTTTCGCCTTTGCCTTCGTGGCCGACGCGGTTCATGCCGTCATTCCAGTCGCCGCCGCCCATCAGCGGGAGGCCATGTGTACCGACCTTCAGGGAACGGCGGATCGCACGGGCGGCGTGATCGTAGAGCGAAGCGTGTTTGTCCGTGATCCGCGGCTGTTCGTAGGCGGATTCCTCATCCGGGGCCGGTTTTCGGGAATCGATGAACGGGATGGATTCATCGAGAATACCGGTGTCGCCGGTCGTTTCCACGTAGCGGCAGAGGGCATAGGGCAGCCAGAGCAGATCATCCGTGATGTGCGTGCGCACCCCGCGGTCCGTGGGCGGATGCCACCAGTGCTGGACATCGCCGGCCGGGAACTGGTGCGCGGCGGAGGTCAGCAGATGCTGGCGTGCCAGCCAGGGGCATTCGTGGAGGAAGGCCATGGAATCCTGCAGCTGGTCGCGGAATCCGTAGGCACCGCCGGATTGATAGAACCCGCTGCGTCCCCAGAAGCGGGAGGCGAGGATCTGATAGAGCAGCCAATGGTTCACCAGGAAGTTGACGGAACGATCCGGCGTCTCCACATAGATGCCGCCCAGCTGCTTTTGCCAGAATCGCCAGACTTCTTCCAGCGCCTGCCGGGCTCCGCTGGCGCCCCCCTGGCGGCGGATCAGTCGACGGGCTTCGTCATCGTTTGCTGCAGACCCCAGCAGGAACACCACCTGAATCTGGTCGCCGGGAGGGATCTCGAAGGTGGCCATGTACGCCGCGCAGGGATCCAGTCCCGCGCCGACCCGGTTGGACAGGTGCTCACGGTGGAGGGCCGCCGGCGATTCGAGCGCCCCGTTTCGCCCGATGAATTCCGTGCGATCCGCCGTCAAGCTGCGATCCGGGCAGCTGCAATGGAAGAGGGCAACTCGTTCGGCAAAATCGGGACTGAAGGCATTCTGGGCGAAGAGTGCACCGCTCTGCGGATCGAGCCGGGTGACCACGTGCATGGCATTCTGTTCGCGCCGCTGGCCGAGCACCCATTCGCAATAGCCGGTGACCGTCACCCGGCGCGGCCGATCTGTCAGATTCCGGAGGGTGATGGCGGTGAACTTGACCGGATCTTCGACGGCCACATAACAGGTGGTTTCGGAGTACAGCCCTTCTTCCGCATGCTCAAAGACGGTGTACCCGTGTCCGTGGCGGCAGACGGTTGGCGCCGTGCCTTCCGCCGGCCGGGGCATCGGCGACCAGAAGCGGCCCGTTTCCTCGTCGCGGATGTAGAAAGCCTCACCGCTGGGGTCGCTGACGGCATCGTTGTGCCAGGGCGTCAGACGGTACAGGTGGGCGTTTTCGCACCAAGTGTAGGCGCTGCCAGCTTCGCTGATGACACTGCCGATCCGGGGATTGGCAAGCACGTTCACCCAGGGGGCCGGGGTGCTTTTACCCGCCTCGAGCTGGATCACATATTCGCGTCCGTCGTGCGTGAAACCGCCGTGGCCATTGAAGAATTCAAGCTCCCGGAAAGGAAGGGGATGGATGGCTGCACCGGGTTTGTCCGGCGGGCGGGAGGGGACCAGATCCGGGATGTCCAATGCCGGGACTACGCGCCGGTCGATCTGTTCCGCCAGGGTGCCGTATCGATCGCTGAGCACAATCCGTGCGATGGCATGGAACAGAACGCGGTCGTCTTCGGGGACCTGGTCGATGTTCCGCACGAAGATGCCCCCGGGCTGGTCGAGCATTTTGGCCTCAGTGCCCGCCTGTACGAGTCCGATAATGGCGTTCAGTAGATCTTGTCGGTATCCGGCATACGCCTCGGACCAGATGACAAGATCGACTTCGATACCCTTCTGGCGCCAGTAGGTATGCGCCTGCACCAGATTGCGCACCAGTTCGAGATTACTCAGATCTGCAATGGACAGCAGCACAATCGGGCGGTCGCCCGAGATGCCGTAGCTCCAGAGGGCCGACTGGTTCTTGCTGTTTCGTGCGATGCGGCTGGCTCGCCCGCGGCGCTGTGGCCCGGCATACAGGATTGAGCTGGCCAGCCGGGCATAATGCTGTACATCGGACTCGTTCGCCCGCAGCTGATGGAGAAGGACCTGGCTGCGTGTCCAGGCCAGAGAGAAGACCCGGTCGGCCATGCGATGATCCCGGCAACGATCCACATAGACCTCCGCCTCCTCCCGTGTCGGGGCGACGCCAAGGAAGGCATTGACGCGGATGGATTCGCCTGCATCGATTCTCACCCGATAGCGGATGGCCGCGGCTGGATCCAGCACCAGTCCGGTGCGATTCGGGAGGGGGCCGGGCTGGTCGAAAGCGGCGGGGTTGCGCATGGAACGTCCGCGACCGATGAAGGCTTCCCGGTCGGTCTCGAAGGAGGCATCGCGGAGCATCGTGCCGCCCTCGATCGCCATGGTATGGAACATCCACGGATGTGTTTCTCCGGCGGATCGCGGGCGACGCGTGAACAGCAGGGCGGACTTTCCGGGGAGGGGCTCGGTCTGAACGAACAGCTTGTGGAAGGCCGGGTGGGTGGCATCCATTTGCGCATCGAGCAGGACCACCTCGGTATAGCTGGTGATTTCCACGGTGCGCGCGCGTTTCGACAGGTTGGTGATCCGCATCTGGCGCAATTCCATATCATCTTCGGGACAGACCGCAATCTGGGTGTTGAGTTGGAACTGGTGGATCACGGCCTGGAATTCCGCGCTGCCCTGCGAGAAGACCGCCTCGTAGTGATCGAAGTCCGGTGAGAGAGGTTGCGCCGTGGAGGACCAGACCTCGCCGGTCTCTATTTCGCGCAGGAAGAAGAAGAGCCCCCGGTCGTCCTGGGTGGTGTCTTCGCACCAGCGGGTCAACGCAAGCTCCTGCCAGCGGCTGAATCCGCTGCCGCTGTTGTTGACCATGACATGGTAGCGTCCGTTGGAGAGCAGGTGGACCTCGGGGGTCGGCGTGTCCGGGGTATTGAAGGCGCGGATGACCGCTTCGAAGGCCACGTCCTGGCGACCGCCGGCGGTTTCAGCTACGGCCGTGGTGGCCCGGACGCGGGGGCGGGCCAGTGGGATGCGTTCCTGCAGGAGCAACTGGGCAGACTGCAGTTGGGGATCGGCCATGAAGCGCCGCTGCATGGGTTGATCGTTGAGCAGATAGTCCATCGCGAGCAAACTCATCCCGCTATGGTGCGCCATCCAGGAACGGACGATGGCGAACGGCTCACCCGCCGGCACGCGTGAGGGCGTGTGATCCACGGCCTCATAGAGGCCGAAGCGGCCCACCGCCCCCTCCGCCGTCAGACGCTGGAGATTGCGGACCGCCTCTCGGGGGGTGACCATCAGCGCCATGGCGCAGGCATAGGGCGCCATGACCAGATCGTCGGCCAGTCCGCGCTTCATCCCGAGCGAGGGCACCCCAAAGGCGCGATACTGATAGATGTGGTGTGTGTCTACCTGGTTGTAGCCCGATTCCGACATGCCCCAGGGGATGCCCGCCTGATGGGCATAGCGAATCTGGCGGCGAACGGAACCTTCATAGGTCTCGTGCAGCAGGGTGCCTTCGAAGGTGGGCATCACCAGCAACGGCATCAGGTACTCGAACATCGAGCCGCTCCAGGACGCCAGCACCGGCTGCATCCCTCCGGGCGCCAGCCGCCGCCCAAGATGGAACCAATGCTCCAGCGGGAGCTGTCCGCGCGCCACGCCCATGAAACTGCCGAGCCGGCATTCCGAGGCCAGCAGGTCGTAGTAGCCCGGATCCCGCTTGTGGGTGTCGAGATTGAATCCGATGCTCAGCAGATTCCGGTCCGTATCATAGAGGAAGTCGAGATCGATTTCGCTGAGTTCCGTGCAGCGGCTCGCCAGCTTCCGGAGGGATTCGATCCGTGTCGCGGCGAGCTGACTCGCCGTCTGCATCCACTCGATCCAGGGCTGAGCCGATTGGGGGGTTGCGTGCTGCGTCAGCAAGGGCTCCCACCGGTGGTGAAGAGTCGCCAGGGCCTCCAGCGTGGGGATGTGCTCCATCTCCGCTCGCAACTCATCCCACGCCGGGGATGCGGCGCCGGGGTCTGTGGATTCCGGGAGGGGGAGAGGCCCGTTTGTCCGGGCCCAGGGCGTAAAGGTGAGAATTTCACCGGTCAGATCCTCACATTGCCGCTGCAGGGTGGCGCGCCAGAATGCAAGAGATTCGTCCGCGGCCAGGGCGTCCTCCATGCGCACGAGAAGGGTCTGGATGGACTCCAGTGTGCGCAAGGCATCGCGGAGCAGGGGCAGGGGGGAGCGTATGGCCTCGAGCATATCGCAGATTTCTTCCGTTACATCCTCCAGCGCCTTCGGCGGGATAACGGCCGGCGCGCGCCCACGGATCTGCCCGATTTCCTCCAGAAGAATTCCGGCGGTATCCTCCAGTCCCTGCTGCCAGCGGACGGGCAGCAGGGCCCCGCCCTTCATTTCGATGAGCCCTTCGCGGACCACGACCAGCATGCCGGCCAGATTACTGCTGTCGACCGTCGAGATATAGAGTGGGTGCAGCGGTTTCAAGGTCTGAGTCTGGTACCAGTTGTAGAAGTGACCCCGGTACTGTTCCAGACTTTCCAGCACACCCAGGGTGCTTTCACCTCGGGCCAGGAACCGGCCGGCAGAGAGATACCCGAAGTCGACGCCGGCCAGATCGCTGGCCAGGGCCATGCCGACATTGGTCGGCGAGGTGCGCTCGGCGATGGTCGGGGCCGGGCTTTCCTGGAAATTGTCCGGCGCAAGCCAGTGATGATCGGGGCCCACGAAATGCTCAAAATAGGTCCAGGTCCGCCGGGCCAGCCGGCGCAGAAACACGGTTTGTGAGGCATTCAGGGGTGCGCGCGGGCGCTCCCGGCTTCGGCTGATGAACCAGGCCAGGATGGGGGAGACCGCCCAGATGCCAAAGAGCGCCATCGGCCAGCCGAGGAGCGAGACTCCGGCGGTATGCAGGCCTGCGCCGCACACGATCGCCAGCACAGGCGCGGTCCACATTTCCAGACAGATTCCCCAGAGCGAGCCGGTCGCCGTGCGCTCACTGTGACTGGCGGTCTTCCATTCCAGCAGGTGGCGACGGATTGTCAGCCGCCAGAGCACGCGGACAATCGCGTCCAGATACGTCACACTTTGGAAGGGCACAAAGGCCAGGTCAATACCGTCGAGGATCCATTGGCGGGATTCGACCACGGCTGCATGCCGCAAATGGATGGGCAGGGGAACCAAGGAAGATTTGAAGAGAAACGAGCGGCTTGTGCGCAGGACGGCAGGCAGAAAGAACGCGGCCAGCAGAGCGAGGCTCCAGGTCACACCCGCTGCCGGGCGCACAAACCAGACGGTGGTCAGCGACAGAAAGGTCGCCAGCGGCACCAGACTGCGGCGCAGGTTGTCAAAAATCATCCAGCGCGAAAGCGCCCCGATGGGATTCCGGACCCAGTGTCCGAAGGGGCCGGGGGCCCAGGGCAGCAGCCAGCTGGCAATCTGCCAGTCGCCGCGGGTCCATCGGTGCCGGCGGTTCATATCCACCAGAACCCGTGAGGGCTCATTTTCGACCAGCTCCACATCGCTGAGGAATCCACAGCGCGCGAAGCATCCTTCGATCAGGTCATGGCTCAGGATGCGGTTGTCAGGGAACCGTCGTCCGGTGGCCACTTCGAAGGCATGGACATCATAGATGCCTTTGCCGACAAACTGGCCCCGTCCGAACAGATCGGGGTAGACGCTGGCAATCTCACGGGTATAGGGGTCGAGTCCCACCTCCCCCGCTGTGAGCCGGGAGAACAGGGACAGCCGCGACGAGGTCAGACTCACCGCCAGCCGTGGCTGAAGAATGCCATAGCCGGACGTCACGAGCCGGGTGGCGGGATCCACTTGAGGTCGATTGAGCAAATGGGCCATGGCGCCCGCCATCCGGCCCGCGGAGCCGGGCGGCAGCTGGGTATCGGTGTCCAGCGTGATCACATAACGGATGGGACGGAGTTGTTGGGGATCCCCTTCTATCAGAGAAAACGCCTCCGTGGCGCCTTCGACCACCAGGCGGTTGAAATCTTCCAGCTTGCCCCGCTTGCGCTCTTCACCCATCCACTTGCCTTCTTCCGGATTCCTTTTCCGGGGGCGGTGCAGCAGGAAGAACAGCGGGGCGCCTTGGCCGGCATGGCGGGCGTTCAGGCGGCGGATGCCGAGGACGGCTGCCTGCAGGCATTCGCTGTCCGTAGGCAGGACTTCCTCATCCGCATCCGGGAAGTCAGTCAGCAGGGCAAACTTCAGCTGTTCGGACTTGTTGGCCAGATAGCGGACTTCAAGGTCCTCCAGGATTTGAGCGGTGACGGCCGGCTTCGCCATCAGGGTGGGCACCACCACGATGGTCTGATGTTCCGGCGGAATGCCCTTGGAGAAGTCGAGACTGGGAAGAAAGCGCGGCGGCACCACAAGGGTGAGGAACCAGTTAATCAGGTTGAGGGCGGGTTTGGTGAGGGCCCACGCCGCCA
>Ga0207996_1002276_pt1 | contig 11977 bp, 10 predicted proteins | sample AntAceMetag02UKG_FD_184773 | JGI IMG/M metagenome (GOLD analysis project Ga0207996, IMG submission 184773) | Saline lake microbial communities from Ace Lake, Antarctica - Antarctic Ace Lake Metagenome 02UKG (SPAdes) (version 2) | ecosystem: Environmental > Aquatic > Non-marine Saline and... | reverse complement strand
CGTGTAGATGTATATGCTGAATGGCTTGCTGAACACGAAGGTAAGGACATGCCCGACTACTTTGTTTCAGCAATGGATCTCTCCCCGGATGGACACGTAAAGGTTCAGGCGGCAATACAGAGATGGGTGGATTCCAGTATCTCAAAAACTGGTAATACTCCTGCGGATTATACTGTTGAGGAGACCGGAAAACTATACGAGCAGATGTACGATCTGGGCTGCAAGGGAGGAACCACCTATAGAGATGGTTCCCGTGAAACTCAGGTGCTGAACAAGGTGGATGGTGATGACGAGGTAATGGATGAACCGGTTGAAATAGATATTAAACCGCGTGTTCGTTCTACTGTCCTTCGCGGGACTACCTATCGGAAAGCTACACCCATTGGGACAGCTTATATTACGGTAAATTCTGATGGAAAACAGGGAGAAGACCCCTTTGAGGTCTTTGTAAATGTGGCAAAAGTAGGTTCGGATGTTGCTGCAGATGCTGAAGGTCTTGGACGGCTGGTTAGTCTGGTACTCAGAATGCCGAGTCCTCTTACCCCGGCCCAGAGAGCCGAATCAGTTATTGCCCAGCTTCGTGGAATTGGTTCCGGCAGGCAGACTGGATTCGGGAAAAACCGGGTAATGAGTCTTCCTGATGCAATTGCACAGGTGCTTGAGGAACATATTGGGTCTGATCAATCAAACCACCAATACCCGCAGCTTCCTGATGAAGAGGATGAGAATGAAAAGAAACAGTTTGATCTAACTTTTAATAAAAAAGAGAATTCAGGAGAGAAAAAAGCCATACAATCTGATATATGTCCCATATGCGGAAATGCTACGTTTCTAAATATTGAGGGTTGTAAGAAGTGTTTTTCCTGCGGCCACAGCGAGTGCTGATGCTCAAAAGGGTTCAATTGAAGCTTGCTTTCACAAACTTTCATAGACCGGCAGTGATTCAATCTCTTTCTTAATCACCGGTTTCTCAATTTCCAGCTGAATCTTCATCTGCAGGTTGATAAAGTATTCATCACTTGCTCCGAAGTAGTGGGACAGTCTTAAAGCGGTGTCCAGGGAAAGCTTTCTGCGATTGTTGAGAATCTCCTGGATCCTGCTGACGGGGACATTGATATCTTTTGCAAGCCGATATGCACTAAGATTGAGAGGCAGCATGAACTCTTCTTTCAAAAACTCTCCGATAGTCAATGCAGGCATATATCTATCCATACGATTCCTCCTAATGATAGTCGACAATCTCTACCTCCGTTGCAATGCATTTTGCCTCATTCCAGGCAAAACATATCCTCCATTGGTCGTTGATCCGGATGCTGTACTGCCCTTTGCGGCTGCCTTTTAATTGTTCCAACCTGTTTCCGGGAGGAACCTTCAAATCAGCGGTTTTTACCGCTATATCAATCGACCACAGTTTCCGTCTTGCAACAATCTGGATTTCTCTTGAAAATCTCTTCACAAATTCCGAGTGGAAAATCCGTTCAGTGTTCTTGTCGGCAAAACTCTTAATCATGGTTAGAGTATACCTTTATAACGTGTATACGTCAAGAGTGCATGGTTACAAAATTAGCGAATTATAGGTTGTATCATGAAATTATGAATCTGCCCGGAAAACCTACAGTAAAGAGCTGATATAAAACGTTAAATCAAAATCTCATGATATAATTGTCTGGGAAAGCATAATGAAAAGTGTGAAAAAAGAGTTTACTCTTTTATAAATCTATCTTTTAGGATAGTTTTTCAATATATCTGTGAATTTAGGTCTTATGTAAAATATATCGGGAGGATCCAGTGAAAATACAGAAACAGCAAGCAATGCGTAATGTCTTAAAAGGGCTTACCCCGCTCTGTCTGGCTGCAATATATTTCTATGGGTGGCGTTTTACTGCTGTTCTTGCCGTTGTGGCGGCTGTCGGGGTTTTGAGCGAATTTGTAATGGCGAAAAAATACGGGCTGCAAATGACTGAATCACTATTTGTATCAGTCATGCTGTTCTCCCTCTCCCTTCCGCCGGGTATTCCTCTTTGGATAGCCGGAGTAGGAATGATGTTTGGTATAGTTTTTGGAAAAATGGTATTTGGGGGATTTGGGAGAAATATATTTAATCCAGCAATAACTGCCCGTGCCTTTGTCTATATCAGTTTTGGGGTGCCCATGACCAGTAAGTTTCTGCCGGCTGTACCGGCTCCTGGGAATTTACTGCCGGGCGGATTTGCCCACTGGCTTTCACCTTTGGACAGCATTTCCAGCGCAACACCGCTTTTTACCGGAACCGGCAAGCTGGGGAATATGATTTTTGGATTTATTCCCGGAAGTTTTGGCGAGACTGCTGCAATTCTTGTAGTACTGGGAGGATTGTATATAATTATTAAAAAAGCAGCAAATTGGAGACTTACCGTTTCAGCAATTTCTGCCTTTCTGGTAATGCAGACTATTTTCTGGCTGGCTGGAATTCGCGATACTGTCGATCCCGTTTACGCTCTGGTAAGCGGCAGTTTCCTGCTTGGAGCCTTTTTTATGATAACCGATCCAGTCTCAGCATCGCAGACAACAAATGCGGGCAGGTGGATTTATGGAGCCTTTTTCGGAGTTTTAACTGTTCTTATCCGGATCTTCTCTATTTGGCCTGAAGGAATAACCTTCGCAATACTTTTATCAAATATGTTTGCGCCATTACTCGATTACTATCTTAAAGAGCATAAAAAGAAAAAAGCGGCTGCAAAAAAGGGGAAGACCGCATGAAAAAAGAGAGCTTCTATTTCAAGCGGATATACCCCCTGCTCTTTATGTTGATAATTACCGCTATTTGTATAAGCATAACTGCAGGATTATTTCTTACTACGCAGGATCGGGTAACCGTAAACGAGAGTCTGTTTTTGCGAAAAACGGTTCTTGAAGCCGCTGGTGTCGAATATCCGGATGATTTTGCAGCAATTACGGAGTTGTATGAGGCCTCTGTCCGTGAAAACAATGGTATCTATTCAGTAACTACCGGCGATGGGAACAAAGTCTCTGTACTGCCGTTTTCGGGTCCCGGATTGTGGGGAACCATCAATATTATGGTCGGTTACAATAACAGTTTAGATGCCCTGACCGGAATTGGAATTGTTAGTCAGAATGAAACACCCGGTCTTGGTGCCAGAATTGAAGAATCGTGGTTTAAACAGCAGTTTGTCGGAAAATGGGGACCCTTCACATTGGTTGAAGAGGGTACTGCCGACCAGCCGAATGAAATAGATGGTATTACCGGAGCAACACGAACATCCCGGGGAATGCAGGATATTTTAAATAAAGCGGTAGCCGAAGGTCCGGCACTGGTAAAGGGGGAGTAGCATGGCAAGAGGTTTGATTAAGAAAACATTTATAACGCCCCTGGGAAAAGAGAATCCAGTATTTGTTCAGGTACTGGGAATTTGCTCAACCCTGGCAGTAACCAACAAACTTGAGAATACTGTTGTTATGACCCTTGGGGTTATGTTCACAACAGCTCTGTCGAGTTTTGTCATCTCACTTATTAGAAAGCTCATCCCATCCCGCATTCGAATGATGGTAGAAACACTGATAATTGCAACCTTTGTAATTATAGTAGATATCGTACTTAAAGCATTTATGCCTGATATTTGGAAGCAGCTTGGACCGTATGTAGGTTTAATTATCACAAACTGTATCATCATGGGCAGGGCTGAGGCTTTTGCATTAAACAACAAACCGGGATTGTCCTTAATTGATGGGTTATCTTCAGGTCTGGGGTATGCGTATGTTCTGCTGATCATAGCTTTTTTCCGGGAACTCCTGGGAACCGGTTCTCTTTGGGGTGTTCAGATTCTGGGCAGCTGGTGGACAAACTGGTCAATAATGATTATGCCGCCGGGAGCCTTTTTTATGCTGGCTATCTTTATCTGGGTGGTTAAAGAAGCATTTATGAAGGAGGAGAGCAAATGAACAGTGCCGTCTATCCTATAGCTGTATTTTTCGCTGCGGTATTTACCAATAACATTCTGCTGACAAATTATCTGGGAATGTGCTCATTTCTCTCTGTATCAAGGGAAATCAAAACATCTGTCGGCCTTGGAATTGCGGTTACGTTTGTCATGGCTACAACAACCATACTGAACTGGCTGGCCTATACATTTATACTGCAGCCGTTTCAGCTTGAGTATCTCAGATTTATTGTTTTTATCATAATTATTGCTGCTTTTGTGCAGTTGGTGGAGATGATTATAGAACGTGTAAGTGAAGGGCTGTATGCAGCTCTTGGGATTTTTCTTCCATTGATAACCGTGAATTGCGCCATACTGGGTGTCAGTTTGTTCATGGTTATTCGGGATTACAATCTCATAACTTCATTTTTCTATGGACTGGGCAGTGGACTTGGCTGGTTTCTGGCAATCATGGCTATGGCTGGAATAAGACAAAAACTTGCTCGTGCAAAAGTACCCCCGGGACTCGAAGGTGCCGGCATAACTCTGATAATTGCCGGCATGATGGCTCTTGCCTTCATGGGATTTTCAGGCATGATTAATATAACATAAAGAGGAGGGAATAATGCTGATATCATTACTAATCAGTGTAGGGATAATCTCTGCAGTAGCTGTATTTCTTTCTCTGCTTATGGTCATTGCTGATGCAACAATCGGGAACTACGGCAACGTTCGGATAAACGTTAATAACGGCACTAAAGAACTGACTGTACCCGGCGGACAGCCGCTCCTGAGAGCGCTGACAGATGAGGGGATTTTTATTCCATCTGCATGTGGAGGGAGAGGCTCCTGCGGTCTTTGCAAGGTTAAAGTTGTAGAGGGGGGCGGGCAGATTCTACCGACCGAACTTCCCTGGCTGTCAGACGAAGAGAAAAAAGAGAATATTCGTCTCTCTTGTCAGTTTAAGGTAAAGAACGACCTTTCAATCCAGATTCCCGAGGAACTGTTTCTTGTTAAGCAGTATAATACGGTTGTTGAGAGTATTAGGGATCTAACCCATGATATAAAAGAGGTGAGGCTGAAACTTCTGGATCCTCCCGAGATTGAAACGAAGGCTGGACAATTTATCCAGTTCCAGGTTCCTGCATATGAACTGACAGATGAACCGGTGTACCGTGCCTATTCGATGGCTTCTGTTCCAAGTGACAATTCCCATATTGAACTTGAAATTCGCTTGGTCCCAAATGGAGTCTGCACTACCTATGTGCATAAATATCTAAAAGAGGGCGATAAAGTTTTGGTAAACGGACCATATGGAGAATTTTATCTTCGCGATACTGATCATGATATTATTTGTATTGCCGGTGGATCCGGTATGGCTCCGATTAAATCTATATTACTTGATATGCAGGAAAAAGAGTCTAAACGAAAAGCCACCTATTTCTTTGGCGCAAGATCGGCAAAGGATCTATTCCTGGTTAATGAAATGAAAGAAATTGAGACTAGCCTGGAAGGATTTACTTTTGTTCCTGCTCTCAGTGAACCGGAAGAGGTTGATAAATGGACAGGTGATGTCGGTTTGATTACGGATATTGTTGCACAGCATGTTAAAGACGGATCAAACTCAGAGGCTTATCTGTGCGGCAGCCCTGGGATGATCGATGCCTGTGTTCGAGTTCTTACTGAGTGCGGAGTACCGGAAGAACGTATCTATTTTGATAAATTTTAATAGTAGAGAAGTTTTCGATTAATATAATCGAAAACTTCAAAGGTCAATTAGCCAATTTTATAAATAAAAATTGGCTAATTGACCCGGGGGTGATGTTATGAAACAATCTATACAATTAACACGTATGCAGGAACAAATGAAACCTGGTGTAATAACACTTAGTGGATTTCTGGGAACAGATACGCGAAATTTGATTGATATACTTATTGAGGACGATGGGATTGTAAGACGATCAGGGCGTACCCATCAGGCTATTGCTAAAAAGATGAGTTACTATCGGGATAAAGGCAGTGAAGGTCTTGGAGAGTTTAGAAAAGTTGATGACAACTTTGAAGTGCGCGTAGATTCTGTGAGAGGAAAGCTCCCATCTCCTTTTGGCGGACCGGGAATGTATAATAAGGTTAATACAACGGTCATAAATTTAAAATTAGATCGGGAAATAACTTATACTGATCTGCATATCCATTTTGTGGGTGATCATGGCTTTTATGAGGGGGCAGGATCGCCCTTCCGGCTAAATCCCGAGGAACTGATCATTGTGCTTGATGTACCGATTGAAGAGTAGAGGAGAAAAGATGAATCTAGCTGATTTTCTGGCAACACAGTCACCAATTCTGATTGACGGTGCAATGGGTACTCAACTTGCTGCTGCAGGTTTGGAGATGGGGGGGCAAAACTGTATTTTCCATCCTGAAGAGGTGCTTTCTGTGCATAAACAATACGTAAATGCCGGATGCAGCCTGCTGATTACAAACACATTAACCATGAACGGTATCACCATTGATAAACATAAGCTGGATGTGGATGTGAAAGAGGTGAATATTTCCGGAGCACGGCTTGCTAAGGCTGCAGTAACATCTGATCAGTTTGTTCTGGGTGATATCAGTTCTACCGGACAGCTTCTAGAACCCTATGGGGATTATACTGAAGAGCAGTTTTATGCGACGTTTAAAGAGCAGGCAGAGTATCTTCTTGCAGGTGGTGTCGATGGCTTTATGATCGAAACCATGATGGATGCACGCGAAGCCTTGTGTGCACTTCGTGCATGCAAAGATGTATCATCTCTACCTGTTTTGGTAACGCTCTCATTCCAGACCACTAATCAAGGCGGGCGGACACTTATGGGGAACTCCGCAAAAGAGGTTGCTCTTGCACTAGCGGAAGCAGGGGCAGCGGCAATCGGTGCAAACTGCGGAGATCTTGATCCCCACGAAACTGCCGTAATTGTGGGAATAATGCGTGAATGGGTGGATATTCCTTTGATTGCACAGCCTAATGCAGGAAAACCTCAACTGATTGACGGAAAGACAGTTTATGATATGAGCCCGAAAGATTTTGCCGAAGGAATTACTGAATGTATTACTGCCGGTGCAACTATTATCGGCGGCTGCTGCGGGACTTCTCCGGAGCACATTCGGCTAGTTGCGGAGATGCTCGCAAAAAAAAATTGAATTCTTTAAAATACGAAGTCATGTGATAAGTCTTATGTACTGAAAAGTATAAGATCAGGAATGCAGTCCAAATCCAGCAGGTTGATTTCCCGAACAGTGTCATTGTGTACAAAAAGAGATGGGGCTGTAAGGATTAAAACAAGGAGAAGAACCATTCCAAGAATTTTTACTGCTGCACCAAGCTGATTTCTCATAGAGATGAATTATATCATACGGAATGATAGAGTAAAACTATTTAATTTATCAGAAATAAAGTAATCTCAAAAAATAATTATATATCTATTACATCTGAAATGAAAACAGAATTAATATTCTCGGAAGCTGTGCCCACAACTGTTGTATCTTAAAGATTTTTTGGTTATACTCGAATCGCTGATTATCTAAGAAAGAGTTTTGTGATAGTTACCTGAATTTTTCGATCATAAAGAGAATATCAAAAAACTTATTAAAGCCATTTTCGGAGTTATAGATTTTGTAAATGGTTTAGGGTCTAATACAATCAATCTGTATTAATACTACTGACCCGAAAATAATCACAAATTAATACAATTCATGGAGTGTTTTCATTATGAGTAACAAAAAAATGGTTACTATTGACGGGAATACCGCGGCCGCACACGTAGCATATGCTTTCAGCGAAGTAGCAGCGATATATCCTATCACCCCGTCCTCCCCGATGGGTGAGTATACCGATTCATGGGCCAGTACCGGAAAACTTAATGTTTTCGGAAAAAAGGTTGATGTAGTTGAGATGCAGTCTGAAGCTGGAGCGTCGGGTGCTGTACACGGATCTTTAAGCGGTGGAGCATTAACCACAACTTATACTGCCTCACAAGGGCTTCTTCTTATGATACCGAATATGCATAAGATTGCCGGTGAAATGCTGCCGACAGTTTTTCATGTTTCGGCCAGATCTCTTGCATCACAGTCATTATCAATTTTTGGTGATCATTCGGATGTAATGTCTACCAGAAACACCGGATTCGCAATGACCGCAGCTTCATCAATCCAGGAAACAATGGATATGGCTCTTGTTGCCCACCTTTCAACCCTCAAATCCCAGGTTCCTTTTCTGAGCTTTTTTGACGGTTTCAGAACTTCACATGAAGTGCAGAAGGTTGAAGAAATTTCTTTTGAGGATATTCAGAGTCTGGTTGAACCAAAATATATTGAACAGTTCAGAAACCGTAGTATGCGACCGGAGAAACCAATAATAAAAGTTTCTGCCCAGAACCCGGATGTGTTTTTTCAGGGCCGTGAAACGGTAAATAATTATTATGATGCAGTTCCTGCGATTGTTCAGGATTATATGAACAAAGTTACAGAATTGACTGGTCGAAGTTATCATCTCTTTGATTATGTGGGAGATCCTGAAGCAGAGAAAATCATTATTTCAATGGGTTCTTCCTGTGATACCATCGAAAGAACTGTAGCCTATCTGAATGCACGCGGTGAAAAAGTCGGAGCCATAAAAGTACGATTGTATCGACCTTTCTCAGTGAAAGATTTTGTTAATGCAATTCCTGCAACGGTAAAAAAAATTGCAGTTCTTGATAGAACCAAAGAACCAGGATCAATTGGTGAACCTCTATTTCTTGATACGGTAGCAGCTCTTGCAGCTTCCGGCAGGGGAGATGTTAAGGTTATCGGCGGCCGCTATGGACTATCAAGTAAAGAATTTACTCCTTCCCATGTTAAAGCGGTATTTGATCATATTGATGGTAAAGGTTTCCATGATTTTACTGTTGGTATCAATGATGATGTAAGTTTTAAATCTGTTTCGGTGAAAGAAGAGATCAATGTAGCACCTGAAGATGTGATTTCCTGCATGTTTTGGGGACTTGGATCTGACGGAACTGTTGGTGCAAATAAAAACTCTATCAAAATTATCGGTGAAAACACAGATTTGAACGCACAAGCTTACTTTGTGTATGACTCTAAAAAATCCGGTGGTGTAACTACTTCGCATCTTCGGTTTGGTAAGAGTTCTGTTAATATGCCATGGCTTATTGTAAAGGCAGATTTTGTAGCCTGCCATAATCCGGCATATCTTGGTCGGTATGATATGCTTGGTCCATTAAAAGAGGGCGGCGTATTTTTCCTGAACTCAGAAATTGATTCATCTGAAGTGTTTGATCACCTTACGAAAGCCGATCAGCAGTTGCTGATTGACCGGAAAATTAGATTTTACAACATTAATGCGGTAAAAATTGCTGAAGAGGTTGGCTTAGGAGCTGCAAGAATTAATACCGTTATGCAGGCTGCGTTCTTTAAGATTTCTGGAATACTTCCAGAAGATCAGGCAATTGCGCTAGTAAAGAGTGCCATTAAGAAAACATTCAGCAGGAAGGGTGAAGATATTATTAATATGAACTGGGCTGCAGTGGATGCTGCATCAGCAGCTCTTGAGAAAGTTAAAATTCCTGCAACTATCGAACGTTCCTATACACCCCCTAAACTGCTTGCAGATGATGCAAATGCTTTTGCGAAAGCAATTATTGAACCTGTTATGCATTTGAAAGGTGATGATATACCTGTTTCAAGTATGTCATTTGACGGAGTTCTTCCTCTTGGTACTGCTAAACTGGAAAAACGTGGTGTTGCCCCAAGAGTACCCAAATGGATTCCGGATTCATGTATTCAGTGTAATCAGTGTGTACAGTCCTGTCCTCATGCGGCTATTCGGGCGAAACAAATTGATTTAAAAGATTTAGAATCAGCACCGGAAGGATTCACTGTACTTAAATCAAACACTAAGAATAATCGCGAACTGCAGTTCAGAATTCAGGTTTATACCGAAGATTGTCAAGGATGCGGTGTCTGTGTAGAGACTTGCCCTGCTAAAAATAAGGCTCTTGAATTCACTACACTTGATAGTGAGAGAGAAGATGGACAGGTTGAAAAGGCTGCATACTTTGATGTACTCGAAGACAACGTTCTGGACGGAGTTTCAGAGACTTCTTTAAAAGGGATGCAGTTCAAGAAACCATTATTTGAGTTCTCAGGTGCCTGTGCTGGTTGTGGGGAGACTCCATACATTAAACTTATGACCCAGATTTGCGGTGAAAGAATTGTTGCAGCAAATGCGACAGGCTGTTCTTCAATATATGGTGGAACTTTCCCGACAATTCCGTATTGTACCAGAGCAGATGGACGTGGTCCGGCCTGGGGTAACTCATTATTCGAAGACAATGCAGAATATGGTTTTGGTATGCGGCTGGCTATAGACAGTAACCGTGTCCTGTTACGGGCAAAGGTTGACCGACTGCTGGAAATGGGAACTACTCCTGAACTGACAAAGGTTCTTAATGCAAGTATTGAACTTTGGGATGATACAACTGAGGCTGGTATTCAGGCACAGAATAATATTGTTGGTGCACTCATGTCAGCTGCTGCTGCATCAGGCGAAGCTAAAGATATACTGGCTAAAATTGCAGAGTTGAAAGATTACTTTATTGATAAGAGTGTCTGGATTATTGGTGGTGATGGTTGGGCATATGATATCGGATTCTCCGGTATTGACCATGTTGTTGCTTCCGGCCGTGATGTTAATATTCTTGTTCTGGATACTGAGGTTTACTCAAATACTGGCGGTCAGGCTTCCAAGGCTACTCCTATCGGTGCTGTTGCAAAGTTTGCAAATGCCGGAAAGAAACTGCCAAAGAAAAATATGGGACTTATGTGTATGAGTTATGGACATGTATATGTAACTTCAATTGCACTGGGTGCTAACAGAAACCATGCACAAAAAGCCATGATGGAAGCGGTAAACTACAAAGGTCCTTCAATCATTTTTGCATACGCGCCTTGTATCAATCATGGTATTGATATGAGTAAATCACAGCTTGAAGAGAAGCGGGCAGTTGAAGCAGGATATTGGCCTCTTTACAGATTCAACCCTGAAGCTGAAGAGGGGAAGAAATTTTCCTGGGATACGAAAGAACCAAAAAGCGACTACGTTGAATTTATCAAGAGTGAACGTCGTTATACTGCTCTTTACAAAACCAATCCTGAACATGCTGATGAACTGTTTGAAAAAGCAGCTTTAGATGCTAAGAAGAGAATGAAGTTTTATAAAGATATGGGCAAAATAATGTAGTATAAAACTGCGTTTTATGTAAAATGCACAAAGCCCTGCTTGTAATGAGCAGGGCTTTTTCTTTAGTGCGAATGATAGAAAAATTCGCACTTGACAGACGCTTGTGTATTAAAAAAATACTGAAAAGCAGTTTTTTTGGGGGGCTTTAAAGAAGCTCTAAGAGAACTTTATGTTGTCTAACCCCAGTTTTTAAGCATCTCTTTAACCGAACGATCCATCTCCTTCATAAATTCACTGGTATGTTTTTTTATATAGTAATACTGGCCTAAATTTTCAACTCCAGGGTAGGTGTCATATCTTTTTTGCTTTTTATGTATTTCATCCATTTCATGATACATTGCGGAAAGCTCATTAGCATTTTTTTGATGATATGTGTCTGTATGAAAAATATTATCAGCACTGCATCGGGGAACTTTTCCGGGAGTGGGTTTCTTCTTTGGATATCCAAAACAGATTAATGTTATAGGAAGAGTAAGTTTTGGAAGATCGAGTGTCTCGGAAACCGATTCGAAATTTTCCAGAATATCTCCAATATAGCAGGAGCCGATTCCCAGAGACTCGGCAGCAACTACCGCAGTTTGTGCGGCTATAAGAGCGTCACACAGGCTTATAAAGAGATCACCAGTGACAGGAGTTCGATGTGGTATCCCTTGTTCAAGTCCCAAATCCACTGCTCCGGAACAGATGAAATAATCAGCCCATTTCTGGTAATCAGCTAAAAAAACCCATACCAACGGGGCTTTGGAAATCATCGGTTGATTATCGCAGAGCAGCGCCAGCT